>ERZ1740072.770-NODE-770-length-12618-cov-4.726498_pt1 | contig 12618 bp, 10 predicted proteins | sample MGYA00581733_ERZ1740072 | MGnify/ENA primary metagenome ERZ1740072 (study PRJEB43018, sample SAMN04849741) | marine metagenome | isolation source: floating plastic debris | place: Pacific Ocean | collected 2008-08-30 | study: EMG produced TPA metagenomics assembly...
GTATTAGCGCTGTCCTTGACCGGAGATATTAATCCGTATGCTTCAGAAGCGCTCTTCCAAAACACATCATCACGGCTGGTTCTGTATGACACGTATTTGTCGATCTGGCTGGAGCGACCATTCTTCGGTCACGGCCTGGGCAGCTTTAACGCGTTGAATGACTCTCATACGACCCTGAACAATGCAGCGCATCTGGTCACCATTGGCGCGGCGCATAATTTCGTATTGCAATGGCTGGTGCAACAGGGAGTGATCGGACTCCTGATCATGGCGACGATCCTCGGCCTCATCCTCAACACAATTGTACGCCCCTTTGGTTGGACCGTCAGCATGCCAAGAGTATTCTTGCGCGTAGCATTAGCAGCATCCTTGCTTGTATTCACGCATGGCCTGGTTGACTATGCTCTGGAAATACCGTCCGTGATGTGGACGTATTCGTATATTCTGGGATTGGCGGCAGGATTTGCCACCACGTTTTCAGCAAAACCGGGATCGATTGCTGACGAATAACTCTTTCGAGTTGCCAACAGATATGCCAAAAACTCGCATACTGAGAGGGATAGTATGTCTGCAACGATCGCGGCGATCGCGAACCTAAAGGGCGGTGTCGGAAAATCGACCACTACATTGATGCTGGCAGATGGCCTGGCATATTACTATGGGGCCAATGTCCTGGTGGTCGATTTCGATCCGCAAGCCAATTCTAGTCAGATGCTGCTCACCGACCGCGGCCTGCAAATGGAGTTCAAGCAGGGCACGGGCGTCCAACAACTGATCCATCAATACATGGACAATCAAGCCCCAAACATTGCCAATCTGATTCTCCCCAATGCCGTCACGCTGGAGGAATTGCGCCGCGCGGAAGAACGCGATGAGCGCAATGGGTGGATTTCCATCCTGCCCGCACACACCCAATTGCGTCTGACGGAAATGGAGCTCGAAGAGAAAGTCTATTCCAAAGGCATGGCACCGAGCCGCCTGGCCAGCTATCTCGCGGGACACCTGGAAAAGGCGATTGAACCCCTGGCCGGCCTTTACGATGTGATTCTCATCGACACGCCGCCTTACCTGTCGCCAATCGCGCGCGCGGGTCTCGCAATCGCGAACACCTATGTGACGCCAACCCTGGCCGATTCTGTTTCGATATGGGGTACGAAGCAATTCACCGATTGGGTGACAGCTGAAGTCACCCCGCATCTGGCATCGCGTAATTTCGTCGTCATTACGCGCTTCAAAAATACGCGCTACGCGCGCAATGCCGAAAACGAACTGAAAGAGATCTATCTCAAAGATCGAACATTCGGTCCGACCATTCCAGAATCGGTTCAGGCACTCAGCGCGATGGACCGCCCAGATCTCGACAGTTATGATTCCATGCGCGGGAAATACGGTCGTCTGCGAAATGAAGTAAAGCGCCTGGCGGAAAGCTTCGCCAATTTCCTGGCCAAGCGTAGCTCGGGCGACGCCCCCACCATGCTCCGCGATTGATTACAAAGCGCGCAATGCGGTCTGCAGCGATTGCAAGTCTTCTGGCAGCGGCGCTTCCGCGGAAATGCGTTCACCCGTCACCGGATGGATGAAGGAGAGGCTTGCCGCATGCAGCGCCTGTCGCGTCAGTTTGCGCGCCGATTGTGTGGCTTCGTCAAATGCAACACCACGTCCGGTGGCCTTGATACCGCGATGTCGAGCGTAAACAGGATCGCCAATCAATGAGCACCCAATATGGGCCATGTGCACGCGTATCTGGTGCGTGCGCCCGGTTTCCAGCTTGCACTCAATATAAGCGGCGGCGGGGCGGGCTTCGACCTTGCTGATCTCGCCATAAGTCTCGAGCGCGCGATAATGCGTAATCGCATGGCGTCCGGTGCCAGATTCGACCACAGCCATTCTTTTTCGGTCGCGCGGGCTTCGTGCGATATCGGTTTCGATGGACCCCGCGAGCGGTCGAGGGGATCCACGCACCAGCGCCAAATAGGTCCGGTCAATATCATGCCGTGCGAACAGATCAGACAGACCGCGATGCGCGGGTTCTGATTTCGCCACGACCAGAACGCCAGTCGTCTCCTTGTCAATCCGATGGACGATACCCGGTCGTTCAACACCGCCAATGCCCGGCAATCCGCCGCGGCAGTGATATAGCAGAGCATTGCCCAATGTTCCCTGCCAGCTGCCCGGCGCCGGATGCACAGCCATTCCGGCTGGCTTGTTAACCAGAAGCAGGTGCTCATCTTCAAACAGGATCTCCAGCGGAATGGCTTCTGCTTGCGGAACTGCCGGTACTGGCGCTGGCATATCGACAATATATTCACTGCCGGGGGCCACTGGCGCTCTCGGATTGTCCTGGACGACTTGCTCGCCTGCCCGCTGCTCGCGAACATGCCCTGCTTTCACAAGAGTCTTGGCACGAGACCGCGAGAGAGCCTCAATATGCTCGCTCAAGAATCGATCGAGTCGGGTTCCTTTATCGTTTTCGCCTGCTAAAGCAGATAAGACTGTCATAAGAACGCTATACACCGACAGATGCGAAAAGGTCATGCTCCAATCGCAATACAACGAGGAGACCCCGGTCCATGGGAAAGATAACACGACGCGGCTTATTAGCTGCCAGTACAAGCGTCATCGGACTGACAGCCTGTAGCCGTGACCCCATTCTCGAACCGGAATCCCGCATCACGGTCAGCCCGGATGACCGCGCAGCCTATCCGGGTGTGGTCAATTTCATTCATGGCGTTGCCTCGGGCGATCCGTTGCCGGACCGCGTAATCATCTGGACCCGTGTAACTCCGGATGCGGCTTATCCGGATCTTCCCGTGCCGGTGAGTTACGGCGTCTTCGAAGACGCGGAACAGCAGCAACCGGTCAAGTATGGGCAAGGCTATGCCCGGGCGGACCGCGATTATACCATCAAAGTCGATATCGGTGACCTCGAGCCAGACAAGGAATATTACTTCCGCTTCGTTGCCAATGTCGCGTCCGGGGATGTCGGGTCGCCGGTGGGGCGGACAAAGACGGTCGCGGCGGCTGGGGGCACGCCGGTTAAACTGGCAGTGATCTCCTGTTCAAACTATCCCTTCGGACGCTTTCACGTCTATCGGGATATTGCGAACACAGACGGTCTCGACGCCGTCGTTCATCTTGGCGACTATATCTATGAGTATGGCATAAACGGTTATGGTGGCAGCGTCGGTCAGGCAATCGATCGCAATCATGAACCGCCGCTGGAAATTATCTCTCTCGATGATTACCGCACCCGGCACGCGCAGTATAAAACCGACCCGGATCTGCAGGCCGCTCATGCCGCCGCCCCGTGGATCTGCACCTGGGATGATCATGAAAGCACCAATAATTCCTATCGTACTGGCGCGGAAAACCACAATCCGGAAGCCGGTGAAGGCAACTGGTCAGACCGTAAACAAGCCGCGGTTCAAGCCTATCTGGAATGGATGCCAGTCCGCGACCCGGAAATGGGCAAGGCGCGTGAAGCCTTGTATCGCCGGTTTGACTTTGGCGATGTTGCCTCGGTGATCTGCCTCGAAACGCGACTGACGGGGCGATCTGACGAGATCTCCTGGTTTGCTGAACTCGGCGGATTAGAGCCAAGCGCAATCCCCATGGCGGCAATGAATACAATGGTACGAGTTCAAAACCCGCAACGAACCATGCTGGGCGCAGCGCAGGAAGACTGGCTCGAACAGCAGCTGAGGGACTCCACGGCGAAGTCGCAGGCGTGGCAGGTCCTGGCCAATCAGATTGTCATGGCGCGCGTCCGTCCGCCAAATTTTGAACGGACACTGACAGACGATCAAAAAGCCGCGCAGGATGTCGGCTATGTCCAGCAATTAATTCCGTTCAGTCAGCTGGGCCTGCCCTGGAATCTCGACGCCTGGGACGGATTCCCCGCCGCACGTGACCGTTTGTATGAAGATGCAAAGGCGGCCGGGGCAAGACTCGTCACCTTGACCGGCGACACACATACGGCCTGGGCAAATACGTTGCGCGATGCTGATGATGAACAGCGCGGCGTGGAATTTGGCTGCACCTCTGTCACATCGCCCGGATTTGGAACCTATATGAAAGATGTCCCGGACATTGGTGAACAGTTTGCCGACGCCAATGATGAGGTCGACTTTTACGATCCGAGTGGCAATGGCTGGACTCTGGTCACTTTGACCGCCGATGATGTTCGGGCGGACTTTCGGAAAGTTACCGACGTTCGCGCCGAGACTTTCACAGCCAGCGACGTTACTGCCTATGTCAGCCGCCGCACCGAAGACGGGATGACACCGCTCGAACAGGCCTGATCAGGTCCGCGTCGCGGCACCCTTGCTCAGCCCCCCATTCCATGCTGTCTCGCCCGATTGAAGATAGCATTTGGAGAGCATGATGGGTGTGTTGGACGGCAAGGTCATACTGATCACAGGCGGTGGCAATGGGATTGGGAAAGAGTGCGCTCTGCTCGCTGCGAAAGAAGGCGCGAAAGTTCTGGTCAATGATCTTGGCGGTGCGCTCACTGACGCTGGTGACGCCTCCGGCGATGCCGGTCTCGCTGAACAGGTCGCGCAGGAGATTCGCGCGGCGGGCGGGGAGGCTGCGTCAAACTCCGAAAGTGTGACCGACATGACCGCCGTGCAAGGCATGGTGGAGCAGGCCAAGGACACGTTTGGCGGTCTGCACGGCATTATCAATCCGGCCGGCATCCTGCGCGATGGCATGTTTCACAAAATGAGCGAAGATGACTGGCGATCCGTGATCGATGTGCATTTACATGGCTCGTTCAACGTGACTCGCGCAGCCATCGAGCATTTCCGCGAACAGGAAGAAGGCAGCTTCGTCCTCTTCACCTCGACGTCCGGATTGATCGGTAATATCGGACAGGCCAATTATGCCGCGGCCAAGATGGGGATTGCCGGACTGTCGCGCATCATTGCCATGGATTATCGCGCCCTTTGCCTGGACCCGCATGATCGCCTCCATCCCGGTCAAGGACGAGGCTGGCGCCGAACGCGTCGAGCGGATGCGCACAGGCATGCGCGCCGATCAGGTGGCACAGCTGGCGGTGACGCTCTGCGCGGATGGCGCCAAACAGGTTTCTGGCCAGATCTTCAGTGTACGCGGCAATGAAGTTGTTCTGTTCAATCAACCACGCCCGGTGAAATCTGTGTCACGTCTGGAGGGCTGGACCCCGGAAACGCTCATAGAGCAGGGCTTTAGCGCAATGGAAGGCAGTTTCACGGATCTTGGCGCTACAACATCTGTGTTCCCTTACCCGCCTGTCTAAGCTATCCCCGCGGCGAAGGATTTCGCCGAGGATATGATGCAAGACGACACGCCTGCGCAACCAGTCGACCAAGTCGAGACACTGCCCGACGGGGCGCAGGCGATGAAACTGGTTCAGGGACCCGATGGCGAATTCTATCTGGTGCCGGATGACAGCATCGCTGTCGCCGACCTCCCCGAACCCGCCGCCCCGGAAGCCAGCGGCCTATTTCGTTGGGCCGACCCGATCCTGGCGGATCCGCTGGGCTGGGCGCAGACCTATCTATTGAACGCCGACCTCATGTGGCCCTATCTGGTCCAGGTCGGCGTCATTCTGGGCGCGTTGGTATTCGGCATGATGTTGGCCCCGCAACTGCGCCGCTGGGTGATGTCCGGGGTCGAACGTTTGCCGGAAAACCTTCAGCCCCTGGCGCGAGAAACAGCACCGCGACTTGTCCGACCGGCCATCTGGGCCGCCTTGCTCTATGCCAGTCAGGCGGCGATGGCGGGCGGTGGGATGGACAGCACACTGGTGCGTATCGCCACGTCTTTATCTTTGGCCTGGTTGCTGATCCGGCTGGTGACGACCTTCCTGCCCGCTGGATTCCGAAAGCCAGCGAGTTGGGTGATCTGGGTTTTTGCGGCGCTCTATGCCTTCGGGATTCTGGACGAAGTCATGACCTGGCTCAGCAGCATCGGTCCGCCCTTCGGGGACCGCATCATCAGCCCGGTGTTTGTGGTTCAGGCGATTGCCACAGTGGCGCTCTTCATGTTCGCGGCCAATTGGCTGGCCGGCAAGCTGAAAACACGGGTTGACGAATTGCCACAAGTCGAGCCGTCCCTGCGCATTCTAATGGGCAATGCCGTGCAGGTCGGCCTGTTCTTTGGTGCGGCTTTGCTGGCGATGGCGGGTCTCGGGATACCGCTTTCAGGGCTGGCTGTACTTGGCGGCGCAATCGGCGTCGGTCTTGGCTTTGGCATGCAGCAGATTGTAGCCAATTTCATTTCCGGTGTAATCCTGCTGACGGATCGATCGATCAAGCCGGATGACGTCATTGAAGTCGACGACACCTATGGCGTCGTGAAGTCTCTGGGCTTGCGCTACGCGTCGGTGATCACGCGCGATGGCAAGGAACACCTGATTCCGAATGAAATGCTGATTACCGACAAGGTCGTGAACTGGTCCTACTCAAACAAAGAAGTTCGTGTGAAACGACGTTTGCGGGTCGAGTATGAGACCGATCTGCGTCAGGCGGTCGACCTGGTCCAAAAAGGTGCCATGGAAACCGATCGCGTCCTCGCCAGGCCAGCGCCGAAGTGTCTGGTCATGGAGTTTGGCGATGAAGCGATCGAGATCGAAGTCCGCTTCTGGATCAATGATCCGGAGAATGGCGTATCAAATGTGTCTTCCGCAGTCATGCTGAACATTTGGGACAAGTTCCGCGAGGCCGGAATCGATATCCCGCTGCGCCATGAAGACGTCCTGATCACGCCTGGCTCGACGCTCAAGGTGGAAATGGTTAACACTAAGGAAAAAGACCCGGCAAAATAGGCGCCACTCAAATAAAATCAGTGTTAATCCCATTCGTCTATGACGGCGTTCGACACATCCAGGACGCGTCATATGATAGCAAGCTTCAGAACTCATTGGCGGTTATTCACGATCGCTGTTTTTCTGAGTCTCGCGCTTGTCTCAATTCACTATTTCATCGAGACCCCGCGCGGAGCGTCATTCGATTACAACTTGTCTTGGTTCGAGGCGTTTCGCACCGCTTTCTGGCAAGGCGATCTCTATCCCAGGTACACGTCTGAGCTTTGGTATGGAAAAGGCGGACTCGACTTTCTCTTTTATGGTCCGCTTCCCTTCTGGTTCACCAGCATCATGGCAGAGATTACATGTGCCGGGTGCAGCACCAGTCAGGCTTTCTCAGTCGCCTCAGCCTGGATACTGATCCTCTCCGGCGTTTCGTTCTTTCTCTTCGCTCGACGGTTCTTCCCGACCGCTTGGGCCGGCTTCGGCGCCATCATCTATGTGGTTCTACCCTTCCACTACATTATCAACTGGTATTTTGGGCAGACCATCGGAGCAATTACAGCGCAGGCTTTACTCCCGCTCCTGGCACTTTCAATGTGCCAAATTATCGAAGACAGGAAAGGCGGACCGCTGTTCGCCGTCAGCATCGCAGCTCTGGCATTGAGCCACCTGCCTTCTATGCTGATCATTGCCCATTTTATTCCCGTTTTCGTGATCTGTGCTGCGTTGACGAAACATCGCGAACGCCGCGAACAGCTGGCCCTATTGGTTCGGTTCATCCCATGGGGATTATTGGGCATAGCTTTGAGCGCATTCTATTGGGTCCCTGCCATCGGCCTGCTCGGCAGCGTATCTGCCGAGATGCTGCACACTGATTATTATGATCCAACGCACTGGTTGTATCTCGACGGCGTGCGCGAGAATGACCCGTTCAGAACCCGGAACCACAAATCCGTTCTAATCTCTGTCGTAGCGTGCGCGCTCGCAGCGGGTTCCTTGATGCGCGCGCGACAAAACGGATCCAGTTTGTTCTTATGGATCATTGTGCCAAGCGCCTTTGTCGCCTTCGCAATGACCATTGTGTCTTACCCGATCTGGAAATTCTGGATCCTTAGCAAAATCCAGTTCCCGGATCGAACGCTTGTGGTGGCTGACTTAGCCCTCGCACTCGCTGCGATCGTCGTAACCAGGCACGTATTATCAGGCCTCTGGCAATCCACGCCGTTCCGGAACCGGTTGATGATCTATTTCGCGGGCGTTGCATTCTTCGGAGCATTTGTACTGCCCTTGAATGAGGCCGGTAAAGTCCTGGAGCAAGGGCGCACAGCGCCGCGCGAATATTTGCCCGTGGCGCCGTTGGAGTATATTCCCCCAACCTTCAAGCAACTGGCCTATGATCGATTTCTGCAACGCGACCTTGACGGAATATCGAACGCAGATCTGTTTCATGTCTTTTTTAAAGAAATGGACCGTGGCTTTCAGCTTGCCGAAGCGGCATTTGAATCGGATGCACCCAATGCCCGACTGAACGCTGAAATCCACGATCGATATTCACTGCAGGTTGCGCCGGCCGGCGCCCGTGAGATTCGATTGCCGATCATTTATTGGCCATATTGGCAGGCATTCAGTTCAACAGGCGACTCATTGTCGGTCTCCGAAGATCCTGAGCTCGGCATCATTCGCTTGACCGTTCCAGAAGGGGTTAGCGAAATTACGCTGGAGCTGGCAGAAACCGGGCCTCAGAAAATTGGATCAAGCCTAAGCGTGCTGGCACTTTTCATATTTTTGCTCGCGGCACTGGCGCCACGCATTCGGTTTCTAACCCCCAGCGAAAAGCCTTTAGCAACTTCTTTGCCGTAATAAAACGCGGTGAAATCGGAACGCTGTACGTGACAACTCTTTCTATCATCGTCCCCATGTATAATGAGGAAAGCGTCTTAGACAGCTTCTTCAAGCGCGTTCAACGCGCGCTTCAAACCGTGACTCAGTCCTATGAAATTGTCTGCGTCAATGATGGCAGCCGCGATGGCACTTTGAGTAAATTGCGTATCGCAGCCAAGCAGGATGAGCGCATCAAGATCATCAATCTATCGCGAAACTTCGGTAAGGAAATCGCACTGTCCGCGGGCATAGATCATGCCATAGGCGACGTCGTAGTCCCCATCGATGCCGACTTGCAGGACCCGCCTGAGGTCATTCCATTGATGATGGCAAAATGGCGCGCGGGCGCGAAACTGGTGCTCGCGAAACGCCGGGATCGGTCCAGCGACACTTGGCTGAAACGAATAACCGCGAACGGTGCCTATTGGCTATTTTCCAAACTAACGCACCCGAAAATCCCCCAAAATGTGGGAGATTTCAGACTGATGGATCGCGATGTCATTGAAGCAATCAAGCGCTTGCCGGAACGCTCCCGATTCATGAAAGGCCTGTTCACCTGGGTCGGATATGAGCCGGAAATTGTCGAGTATGACCGCGAACAGCGCAGCGCTGGCGACACCAAGTGGAATTACTGGAAACTCTGGAATTTTGCGATTGACGGCATCACATCCTTCTCATCTCTGCCGCTTCGGGTCTGGTCTTATCTCGGTTTTGGCGTCAGTCTCTTCGCCCTCGCCTACCTCGCCTTCACTGTCATCAAAACGATTGTATTCGGGCTGGATACTCCGGGCTATGCGTCGCTCATGAGCGTCATCCTCTTCTTTAACGGCATTTCTCTGATCGGCATTGGTGTGATCGGCGAATATCTCGCGCGCATCTTTACTGAGGTCAAAGCGCGGCCCCTCTATATTGTCGCAGAGACGGTTGGATTCGAGTCGATCCAGAACGTCGACCGTCCGACTGAACATCGCTCAAGAGTTTAGACGCTGATTGCGCGAGGAATCGCGCCAGCCGAGATGAAAAATGAAAGGCGTTCCGGATGGAATCGCCTCCATTCTCCCCGCGCGTGAAAAAATAACAAAAGAGTCATAAATACCCCATTGACCACATCTGTAGTCAACGCTATCGACCACAACTGTAGTCAAAAGGTGAGATGATGAGTCTGCAAATTACGCCTGCTGAATTGGAAATAATGAAAGTGCTGTGGAAGCGGCCTGGCATCGGGGCGTCGGAAATTGTCGCCGCACTAGACGGTGAACAGGACTGGAGCCCGCGCACAGTGAAGACCTTGCTCTCGCGCCTGGTTGAGAAAGGCGCGCTCGACACTGTGGCAGATGGCAGGCGGTACCTGTACCGCCCCTTGATTGCCAAACGCGACTATCAAAAGAAGGAAGCCGGACAGCTGATCGACAAACTGTTTGGCGGACGCGCGGCGCCTCTGGTCGCGCAATTGGCTGATGCCCGCGGGCTCAGCGATGACGATATTGAAGAACTCGAAGCTCTGTTGGGGAGATTGAAGCAATGAGCTGGACCGAATTTCACCCATTCATTCAGGAAGCCACACTCACCACATTGGCCGTCGGCCTGTTGGTTCTGCTCGTCCTGGTCATTCGCAAACCGTTTGCGAAACGCTATGGCGCCAAAGCCGCCTATCTGCTCTGGGCGCTGCCACTGGCGCGCTTTGTGACGCCGCCTTTGCCGGGCAATTGGTCGCTGGCCGGACTGTTGGGCTTTTCACGTCCGGCGCCGACCTCCAATGCCGCGAGCGATCCCAACACCTTCGTCGCGGTCGAAGCTGTTGCGCCACCGGCTGAGCGCGTGTGGTTCACCCCCGTCCCATCGGCAGAGCTCGGCGAAGCAGCACCGGTGCTACCTCTCCGGCCCCGGTTGCTGAATTTGCAGCGCCCTCCGGACCCAGCTTGCTAGAGGCCACCCTGGCCCAGGCGCCCCTGATCCTGACGTGTGTCTGGATAACCGGGGTGGTCCTCTGGCTTGGACGCTCTTTCTATCAGCAGCGTCAATTCCTTGAGCTCATCGCCGCGGATTCTCAGCCGGCAGAGTCAGCAACGGTTGCAGAAACCACACGCATTGCCAAACAGCTCGGCATCAAGCGTGTGCCGGACGTGCGCGCCAGCCTGCTTTGCAGCGGCCCGCTGGTCACAGGCTTGACCAAGCCGGTCATTCTTCTGCCCATGTGGTTTGAAGAAGATTATGAGGCCGCAGAACGCCGCGACGCCCTGGTTCACGAATTGATGCACCTCAAGCGCCGCGACCTCTGGGCCTTCCAGGCCGCACGGATTGTCGCTGCCACGCAATGGTTCAATCCCTTGGCATATATGGCGCTGCGGGCCTTCCGCACCGATCAGGAAGCAGCGTGTGACGCTGATGTGATCGCGCGCGCCAAACTGTCTCCAGCCGCTTATGGCCGGACACTGGTCAAGGCCGCACGCCTTGCCCGCCCCTCGGATCGTCGCATCGCTGCGGCGAGCCTGACCCTCGCTCATCCCATAAAAGAAAGACTAATAATGATGACGCACCCCACTCCCACTTTGCGCAGCCGACTCATGGGCGGAACCCTCGCGGTCGCCCTCGGCGCTGGCGCAATCTTCGCCACGGCTTCCTGCACCTCTTCGGTTGCTCAGGAACTTGAAGGCGCTCCGCAAGAAGAGACGATCGTGACCAAGGATGGCGAGAATGTCTTCGTCATGAAGGGCGACCATGACATGAGCTTTGCCGTTACGGTTGATGGCGAGACGTTCGCCTTCGACATGTCAGACCTGCCACCGATGCCGCCAATGCCGGCCATGCCGCCCTTTGATGGCATAGTGTTCGAGCAAAATGGCAACAGTTTCCACATGGAATTCGACACCGAGAAACTGCAATCCATGGAAGACAGCCCGGAATTCGCCGAATGGGAAGCCAAAATGGAAGCCTGGGGCGAAGAGATGGAAGTCTGGGGCGAGCTGGTCGAAGAGCGCGCGGAGGCTTGGTCAGCTGAGATGGAGCCTCGCATTGAGGCCTGGGCAGATGCTCAATCAGAGCGATGGGAAAATCAGATCGAACTAATGGTCGAGCGGGCCGAGCGTGACTCCGAACGCGCTGAGGCGCTTGCCGACCGGGCCCGCGAGCGCGCCGAGCGCGACAGCGAACGTGCGAAACGTAATATCGAGCGAGAACATCGCAAAAGCTGGACCTGGTATCGCAGCGAGAATGACCAGGGCGGCGGCGCTTATGACGGCGTTACCGCTCCAGAAACCCGCGACTTTGGCACCAAATCCTTCAACAAGATCGATGTCGGCAGCGGGATTTCCATGGTCTACACGCAAGATCCGAATGCTTCGGTTACCGCAACGCTTGAGCGTGGCAAGTGGGACCAGATCGAAATCATGGTCGAAGGTGACACACTAGTAGCCAGAAAGAAAAAGAACTCTAATTGGGGGCGCTATGGTCCACGGATCACGGTCTATGCCGCTTCGCCAAACCTGCGCGCTGTCGACGCCTCGTCTGGATCATCCTTCAAAGGCAATGTGGTCGCTGGAGATCTCGATATTGACGCTTCAAGCGGATCGTCGCTGTCTATGGAAGGCGCGTGTAAGAGCCTTGATCTCGACGCCTCTTCAGGATCCAGCATTTCACTCGACAAACTGGAATGCGAAACCGCCGTGGTCGACGCTTCCAGCGGCTCATCGATCCGAGTCTATGCCTCTCAAAGCGTCAATGTCGATGCCTCAAGCGGTTCTTCGATTTCAGTCAGTGGCAAGCCGGGCGACGTGACGACGGACAAGTCTAGCGGGGCATCTGTTCGCATCCGATAGACGAAACAGAATCGCTCTCCTCCCTGGAACCCTAACGCACAGGTTTCTCTTGAGAGCGATAACCCCGCCATCTGTCAGGGTATTTCGTGGGTAATACAGACATGCTGATAGTGAATAAGTGAATTTAGCCAC
>ERZ1740072.771-NODE-771-length-12618-cov-3.530447_pt1 | contig 12618 bp, 10 predicted proteins | sample MGYA00581733_ERZ1740072 | MGnify/ENA primary metagenome ERZ1740072 (study PRJEB43018, sample SAMN04849741) | marine metagenome | isolation source: floating plastic debris | place: Pacific Ocean | collected 2008-08-30 | study: EMG produced TPA metagenomics assembly...
GAAGCCGTCATGAGCATGCTTTTGGAGGTTTCCGGCGTGTCCGTCACCTTTGACGGGTGCCGCGCGATCAATAACCTGTCGATCAATTTTGCACCCACCGAACTGCGCGCGATTATCGGGCCGAATGGCGCTGGCAAGACGACCTTCATGGACATCGTAACCGGCAAAACCAAGCCAGATGAAGGAACTGTAATCTGGGGCGACAGGAACATATCGCTTCTAGGCATGTCTGAAAGTCAGATCGCGATGGTGGGGATCGGGCGCAAGTTCCAGAAACCGACAGTGTTTGCAGCGCAGACCGTACGCCAGAACCTTGCCATGGCGTTAAAAACTCCGCGCGGGCCGTTTGCGGTGCTGATGCACAAAAAGACGAAATCGAATGCCGAGCGCATCGAGACGGTCGCAGAGCAAATCGGCCTGTCCGACAGCCTGACCCGTGTCGCTGGTGAGCTTAGCCATGGGCAAAAACAATGGCTTGAGATCGGGATGCTCCTCGCCCAAGAGCCGCGCTTGAAGCAGGTCGATGAACCGGCGGCGGGCATGACACCAGAAGAGCGTGAAAAGACCACGGATATCCTGAAGGAAGCCGCCAAAACCCGCGCAGTTGTCGTGGTCGAACATGATATGGAATTTGTTCGGCGCCTCGATTGCAAGGGCACGGTGCTGCATGAAGGCTCGGTTCTGGCTGAGGGTAGCCTTGATCACGTTACCTCGAACCAGACTGTCATCGATGTCTATCTGGGGCGCGCCCATGCTTGATGCGCAGCATATCGACCTGAAGTATGGGCAAAGCCAGATCCTGTTTGACGTCTCGGTCACGGCTGCGGTCGGGCAGATCACGGCGGTGATGGGCAATAACGGGGTCGGCAAGACGAGCCTGCTGAAAGCCATTTCCGGGCGGCATCCATTTGCAGGGGGTGAGGTCCATGTCGGCGGCACGCGGGTGCCGCTTACCTCGTCTTACCAAGCTGCGCGAGCGGGAATCGCCTATGTCCCACAGGGTCGGGAGGTTTTCCCGATGATGAGCGTGCTTGAAAACCTCGAAACCGGCTTTGCCTGTCTACCCAAATCAGATCACCACATCCCCGATTTCGTTTTCGACCTGTTCCCTGTCTTGCGCGATATGCAATCGCGGCGTGGCGGGGATCTTTCTGGCGGACAGCAACAACAACTCGCCATCGCCCGCGCACTGATCACGCAGCCGAAAGTGCTGCTGCTTGATGAGCCGACCGAAGGCATCCAGCCCAACGTGATCCAACAGATCGGCGACGCGCTTGAGACATTGCGGGATCAGGGCCAGATGGCAATTGTACTGGTCGAACAGAATGCCGATTTCGCCTATCGGATTGCCGACATGTTCACGGTGATGGAGCAGGGTCGCGTCAAGCAGAAAGCGGACAAGGCTGATTACAGTAAAGATGCGCTGATGGCGGATTTGGCGCTATAAAGCGCACCTTTGACATGCTGTTGTGAAGACAGGATATCGCCGTTTCTTTACCGAGTTCCGGGTTGCTTCACAACGGTTGGGCTCACTCGTAAGCGACGCCGCTTCTCAGAGGCTCAGCACCATGGTCTTCTAAAGCCATCTCAGCCAAGCCGTCTGCAAATGACACAGTGGGAGACCATCCAAGCAGCCGTTTCGCCTTGCTGATATCCGGGCAGCGCCGGGTGGGATCGTCGATTGGACGCGGTGCAAAGGTGATTTTGCTTCTCTCTCCGAAATGCTTGTTCACCTGTTTGGCAATCTGCAGGATCGTCATCTCTACCGGGTTGCCGATGTTTACCACCTCGCCACTGATTGTATCAGCAGATCCTAATAACATCAGCGCAGCAACTGTATCTCTGACATAGCAAAGGCTGCGGGTCTGGCTGCCATCGCCATGGATGCAGAGCGGTTCGCCTGCAGAGGCCTGAGCAATGAAGTTTGGGACGGCCCGTCCGTCGCCCACGCCCATACCTGGCCCATAGGTGTTAAAGATTCGGGCGATGCGGATATCCGTTTGTGCTGTACGCCAGGCGTCCATCAAAAGCGTCTCGGCCGCACGTTTGCTTTCATCATAGCAGGCACGCGGACCCACCGGGTTCACATTGCCCCAATCGGTCTCGACTTGCGGGTGGTGGAGCGGATCGCCGTAAACCTCGCTTGTCGAGGCCTGAATCAATCGCGCCCCGCATGTCTGCGCATGCTGCAAAAGGTTCAATGTCCCCAGCACATTGGCTTTCCATGTCCCAATCGGATCGACTTGGTAGTGACGCGGAGAGGCGGGGCTGGCGAGATTGTAGATCACATCGACATGCGGAAAATGCATGGGCTTACAAATGTCGTGTTCGATCAGTTGCAGGCGCCCCGGACGTACTGCCAATCGCCCTTTGGGGGCGGTCGCATAATTGTCGATGACGTGGACAAAGGCCTTTGCCTTGCAAAGCGCTGTGGTGAGGTGATGTCCGATAAAGCCGGCACCGCCTGGGACAATCACATGTTTCGCGTGCCAGAATGTCACTTGCTCGCCTCGCGCGCTTCGATGGCACGTGCTGCCACTTTCGTTTCGCTTTCGAAACGAAGGCTGCTGGCAACGGTCTGACCGTTTGCTGCGATCTCGCGGGCTTTGTCCGGGTTGGATTTAACCCAATCGATTTGTATTGCCAGATCGGACAGGTCTGCCCGGATCGGCACATAGTGTTCCCATGCGCGTAGCTTGGGATAGTACCACTGATAATATCCCATCGGGCTGTCGACTTTCAGGACGCAGCAGCCAAGTTTCAAGCGCTGCAAATAGTTGTTCCACGCATTGGTAAAGCCATCAATATCAATGGCATACTTCATCCGGCCCCAATCATGCGTCGGAACAAAAGGTCCAATAAGCTGTGCCTGCTGCAGAAGGCGGCTGTATGGCTTCAATGGGTTGGCAGTGAAGCGAAAATCAACCGCAAGATCCCTGCATTTCATCGCCATGCGCAGGCGCTGAATGACCAACGGATTATCAGCCGTATCAGGCTCTAGCGAAAAAACCCCCAGCCCATTTGGTTGGCCGCGCCAGATGATATCGTCTGTCCGATCGTCCCACGAAACGGGGTTCTCTGCCGCAAATTGGTCCGTCGCAGCGTAGCCATGATCACGAAAGAAATAGCTATCAGGAAGCGCCGTATGCCGGTCAGAGGTTGCAACGAATTTGTAATCGGCCATTGTTGGAAAGTTTCCATCAGACGCGTCGACAACGATTTGACGTACATCAGGCGATGTTTGGCTAAACCAGTAGCTGTAGCAGGCAATTTTGTTGATGGTTTCATGCAGGTACATCCACCGCCAGTCTTCGTTGACAAGTGCGACGATCTTGCCCTTTTCCCGGACCAGAACGACATCCGTGGGCGTGCTTGGTTCGGATGATGGATAAAGGGCAAAAGGGGGTGGTGTGACACCTGCCAGCGCATACTGGCGGTAGGTCTCATCGATCAGGCGTTGCCGACGTTTACGCCGCAGGATGGGTGCGCGGATTCTGCTTTTTGCGGTCTTAATAAATTTCAGCAAAGGTGATTTCCGCACAAGAAGGTCAGACAGGTTCGGTCATGCGTTAAGCGACCGACCATGGGCTAAACGCGATGCCGCGATCACTCAACCGGTTTTGTCGCAGCCGTCACAAAATTGACTGATAGATCGCTATCCGAGGTTGACCACGTGAATTGCGCAAAATTGAAGACAAAACCTTTACGATCAACCGGGGTCATGCCGGCCTGCTGCAAATAGGAAAACAGTTCATCAGGGGTGATGAACTTTTGCCATTCATGTGTACCTTTGGGCAGCCAACGCATCACATATTCCGCACCGACAATGGCCATCGCAAAGCTTTTTGCATTCCGATTGATCGTTGAGCAGATATGGATACCACCAGGTTTCAGCAGGTTCTGACATGCGGTCAGAAAGGCCTGCGGGTCGGCCACATGTTCGATGACCTCCATATTCAGTACAGCGTCGAATTGTTCGCTTGCTGCGGCCAATGCCTCTGCCGTGGTATGCCGGTAATCAATATCCAGACCTGATTTCGCCGCATGCACTTTGGCTACTGATATGTTCCGCTCGGCTGCGTCAGCGCCAACGATGGTTGCCCCCAGGCGTGCCATCGGTTCGCATAGCAGGCCACCGCCGCAACCGATATCAAGGATGCGCAAGCCGTCGAATGGTTTCGGCGTGGACAGATCACGCCCGAACTCTGTCGCGATCTGGGATGTGATGTAATCCAACCGCACCGGATTCATCATATGCAGCGGCTTGAATTTGCCGTTCAGGTCCCACCATTCGGCTGCCATCGCTTCAAACTTTGCAATCTCAGACGGATCAACAGTTGTGGTGGACATTAAGTGGCCTCGAATTCAACAGCAGTCATGGTTTCTGCATACAAGACGCGATATAGATGAGTCATGGACAAAGTCGTAGGACAAAAGCGTATCAACGCGCATCTTTACCAACCCATTGATCCTTTTGATCAGCGGATGCTCGATGTGGGTGATGGACACCGCATTTATGTAGAGCAATGCGGCAACCCGGACGGTGTGCCTGTCGTTGTGCTACATGGTGGTCCTGGTGGTGGATGCAGCCCTGCGATGCGCCGCTACTTTGATCCAAATGTGTTCCGCATCGTCTTGTTCGATCAGCGCGGCTGTGGCCGGTCGCGTCCACATGCAAGCGTCACGGCAAACACGACCTGGCATCTGGTTGACGATATCGAGTTGATCCGCACCACATTGGGTATTGACCGCTGGATTGTCTTTGGCGGTTCATGGGGTGCCACGCTTGCCTTGATTTATGCGCAGGCGCACCCTGACCGGGCCGCAGCACTTACATTGCGCGGTGTCTTTTTGATGACTCAGCCGGAGCTGGATTGGTTTTATGGTGGGGGCGCGGGAAAGTTCTGGCCTGACCTGTGGGCCCGCTTTGCAGAATTGATCCCGGCGGACGAACAGAGTGATTTCATCGCGGCCTATCACCGCCGTCTTTTTTCTGGGGATATCCCGCTTGAGACCCGGTTTGCCCGTGCCTGGGCATCTTGGGAAAATGCGCTGGCATCGATCGAAAGTGACGGAGTGACGGGCGACAGCCCATCCGACTATGCCCGTGCTTTCGCCCGGCTCGAAAACCACTATTTTTATCATGGTGGTTTTCTTTCTGATGAACAGCAGATCTTGAATCCTGATCAGATGGCCAAGATTGCGAATGTACCTGGGGTGATCGTTCAGGGCCGTTATGACATGATCTGTCCACCTGTTTCGGCCTATCAATTGTCGCAGGCCTGGCCAAAATCGCGTTTGACACTGATCGGGCGTGCCGGGCATGCATTGTCCGAGCCGGGCATAAGCGCAGAACTTGTGCGAACCATGGATATGATGGGTGCGCAGCGCGCTACACTGGGACTATAGGGTTTACAGTTGAAAATCACCCGTTAAACTTCACGACAACAACGGGGAAAATAGAATAGTGGGCAACGTCCTAACCATTATTTTCCAGCGCCTTGCGCTGGGACTTTTGACACTTCTTATCGTATCAATGGTTATCTTTGTCGCGGTAAATCTACTGCCGGGTAACTTTGCACAGGCGATCTTGGGCCAAGGGGCAACGCCCGAAGCCGTCGCGTCGATCGAGCGGGACCTAGGTCTCGATAAGCCCATGGTCACGCGCTATTTTGATTGGCTGGGCGGTGTGTTGCGAGGCGATTTCGGGTCCAGCTTTGCGCAAGCAAACTTTGCGAGCTTTAGCGGGACAAACTCTGGCGCCACAACGGTGGCCGAGCAGATTGCACCCCGCTTTGCCAACACCATGTTCCTGGCGATGGTGACGGCAGCTATCGCTGTCCCGTTCTCGATCATCCTGGGCATTCTGGCCGCCCTTTACCGCAACACGGTGTTTGATCGGGCTACAAACATCTTCACGCTGTCGTCTATTTCCAGCCCAGAGTTCTTTCTCGCCTACATCTTGATCTTGTTTCTGGCGGTCTTGAACCCGATCCTGCCGTCACTCTCGAACATCTTTGAGGGGATGCCGTTTAGCGACCGATTGGTTGCCTCAATGCTACCTGCCTTGACACTTACGCTGGTTGTGACGGCCCACATGATGCGCATGACGCGCGCGGCCATCATCAACCTGCTTGCCAGCCCTTACATCGAGATGGCACGGCTAAAAGGTCTTTCGCCAATGCGCGTGATCGTGAAGCATGCTTTGCCAAACGCTTTGGCTCCCATCATCAACGTGATTGCCTTGAACCTTGCCTATTTGATCACCGGTGTGGTCGTGGTCGAGGTGGTGTTTGTTTACCCCGGCATCGGCCAGCTGTTTGTTGACAGCGTGAAGATCCGTGACATCCCTGTTGTACAGGCTTGTTGCTTAATCTTTGCTACCGCATTCATTCTTCTGAACCTGACGGCTGACATCATGTCGATCTTGTCCAATCCACGTCTGAGGCATCCGAAATGATTTTATGGATTGTTGCCGCACTTGCCGGAATGGCAGCTTTGGCTTGGGGGTTTCGATTTGCAGGGCAGGCTGCAACCGGTAACGCACCGAGGTTTCGCGATATGCCTTACGGTGTGGCTTATGGCTATGTTTTGGGTGTTGCGGTCCTGGCCTGGTTGATCTGGGCCTACCTGCAGGGGCGCAGTTCTGATCCGGCAGTCGCAAACAAGTTCTTTTTCCTGCGTGTTGCGATTGAGGGCTTTATCCTATTTGGCATTGCCGCGTGGATTTTCCGCCTTCTGGGCCAGAGTGTCGGAACAGGCTGGAGCAAAAAGATGTTCCGGTCGATGCCCCTGACGGCGTCTTTTGGACTGTTGACGATCCTCGTTTATGCAATTTTCGCGATATTTGCAGGCGTTATCGCGCCCTATGGTCAAGAACAGATTATTCCGGGTGTGGCGGCAAACATTGTCCCTGGCGGTGATCCCGCACTTGGCGGCAATCCTGACTTTCCCCTTGGAACTGACCAGATCGGCAGGGACATTCTAAGTCGCTTGATCTATGGCGCGCAGAACACTGTCGGTATCGCCTTTGCCACAACGGTGCTTGCCTTCATCTTGGGGGGGACATTTGGCTTCTTGGCCGCCACATTGGGTGGATGGCTGGATCAGGTACTGTCGCGTATGGTTGATGTATTAATGGCCATTCCATCACTGATTTTTGCGCTTCTTCTGATGACAATTGCCAGCGTTTGGGCCCCGCAATTGGGCATCCCGCTGACCGTGTTTATGGTTGTGATCATCGCTGTGATTGACAGCACGCGGGTCTATCGTCTGGCCCGTGCGGTTGGTCAGAACATCGTTGTGATGGATTATATTGAGGCGGCAAAGCTGCGCGGCGAAGGCTTGGGTTACCTTGTGTTCAAGGAAATTCTGCCAAACGCGACGGCCCCCTTGCTGGCCGAGTTTGGTCTGCGCTTCTGCTTCGTCTTCCTGACAATTGCAGCCCTGTCATTCCTGGGTGTGGGCATTCAACCACCCCTGGCGGATTGGGGTACAATGGTCCGTGATCTAGGCGGGTTCGTAAATTTTGCTGCATTTGCGCCGATGGCCGCGACGGCACCGCTCTTAGCGGCGGGCGCCATTGCACTCCTGACAGTCGCTGTGAACTTTGTGGTGGACTGGATGCTTTATCGATCTTCGGGACTAAAAGAATGAGCGACGCACCACTTGTCAAAATTCGTGGGATCAAGCTTGAAGGGCGCAGCGATGAGACTTGGACGCCTATCATCAATGGTGTCGATCTGACGCTTGCCCGCGGCGAGGTTCTGGGGCTGATCGGAGAGTCGGGCGCAGGAAAATCAACGCTTGGGCTTGCCGCAATGGGGTACACCCGTGATGGCGTCCGGATCAGCGATGGTACGGTCGAGTTTGACGGTATTGACCTGTTGAAAGCCTCTGCAGCCACAAAGCGCGATCTGCTGGGCAAACGCATCGCTTATGTCGCGCAGTCCGCGGCGGCCAGCTTTAACCCTGCGCATAAGCTGATGGATCAGCATGTGGAAGGTCCGGTGCAGCATGGTGTGATGCCCCTCGGTGAAAGCGAAGAAGACTGGATGGAGGTTTACGCCAAGCTGCGGTTGCCCAATCCTGATCAGATCGGATTTCGCTATCCACATCAGGTTTCTGGCGGGCAGTTGCAGCGATGCATGACGGCGATGGCAATGTCGTGCCGTCCCGATCTGATTATCTTTGACGAACCGACGACCGCCCTTGATGTGACGACACAGATCGAAGTGTTGGCCTCTATCCGTGACATTGTCGAACAGTTTAACACCGCAGCAATCTACATCACGCATGACTTGGCTGTTGTCGCGCAGATGGCGGACCGGATTAAGGTGCTGCTAAAAGGTGATGAAGTCGAAACAGCTGACACCCGCACAATGCTTTCGGCTCCCACGCAGGACTATACCAAATCTCTGTGGGCTGTGCGTAGTTTTGAGCGTCCGCTGAAACCTGCAGTTCAAACCGGGGCAATACCGGTTGTAAGCGTTCAAAATGTTGATGCAGCCTATGGCAAAGTCCCGGTCCTGCATGATGTCAGCTTTGATCTGCATGAAGGGCGCACCGTTGCTGTGGTAGGGGAAAGTGGTTCGGGCAAATCGACAACGGCCCGCTGTATCACGGGCCTTTTGCCGCCCAACTCAGGACAGATCCTGCTTGATGGAGCGGTGTTACCACCGGATTATCGCAAGCGAAGCAAAGATCAACTGCGCCAAGTGCAGATGATTTACCAGATGGCGGACACAGCTTTGAACCCGCGCATGTCCATCGGACAGATTATCGCGCGACCCGTGCAATTCTATCTTGGTTTGACCGGCGCCGAACGACGCAAAAAGGTTGATGCCCTGCTTGATCAGATCGAGCTTGAGCCATCAAAATACTATCACCGTCTTCCTTCCGAATTGTCGGGTGGACAAAGGCAACGTATCGGTATCGCCCGCGCACTTGCCGCTGAACCAAAGTTCATCATCTGTGATGAGGTCACGTCCGCACTGGATCAACTCGTCGCTGAAGGCATTCTGCGACTATTGGCGCGTTTGCAGGATGAGCTGTCGCTTACTTATATGTTCATCACCCACGATCTGGCCACCGTAAAGGCGATTGCAGATGAGGTTGTGGTGATGAAAGATGGGCGCGTTGTGGAACAGGGGCCAAAACAGGATATGTTCACGCCACCACATCATGCCTACACGGATCTTCTGCTGTCATCCGTGCCCGAAATGGACCCCGATTGGCTAACAAATCTGCTAGCAGAACGCGGTGTTGATAACATTGGCGATGCGGCAGTTGATAAGATGTAACGCGAATCGCCGATTGATGGTGCAAGGCAACAGGGCGCGCAAACGCCCGAGCAAACAACTAGGGAGAACGACAAGATGAACGGAATTAGTAGACGCGGTCTATTGAAGACAGGTGTTGCAGCAGGTGTGCTGGGCCTGTCCGGCATGCCGCTGCGCGCACAAACCCGGGGTGGCAAGCTGACCGCTGGCCTGGGCGGTGCAAATACAACCGATAGCTGGGATGGTCGCACGCATTCCGATATTTTCATGATCGCCTCGGCCCATGGTACAGTCTTTGACTGCCTGACAGAGGTTGCAGCTGATGGCTCGCTCAAGGGCGAGCTGGCAGAAAGCTGGGAAGCCTCTGCTGATGCGAAAACCTGGACATTCAATCTGCGTCAGGGCGTGACCTTCCATAATGGTAAGCCCTTTGGTGCTGACGACGTCATCGAGTCGCTGAATATGCATATCGGCGAAGAATCGAAATCTGCTGCCAAGCCGATTGTTGAGTCTATCACAGAGATGACGAAACTGTCCGATCACCAGATCCAGTTTACTTTGGTGTCAGGCAATGCCGACTTCCCTTATCTGATGTCCGATTATCACCTTCTGATTTTCCCTGCGGGTCAGATCGAAGAAGGGATCGCCAATGGGATCGGCACCGGCCTTTATCAAGTTCAGTCATTCGATCCCGGCGTGCGCATGGTCGCAACCCGCTATGCTGATCACTACAAGGGCGACGACGCCGGTTTCTTTGATGAGGTCGAGTACATTGCCATCAATGACAACACGGCGCGTATGAATGCGTTGATGACCGGACAGGTCGACACGATCAACCGGATCGACTTTAAGACCGAGGCGCTGTTGCGTGCCAACCCGCAGCTGCGCATTCAGGAGGTGACGGGCAACCAGCATTATACCTTCGCAATGCTGACCGATACTGCGCCGTTCAACGATGTGAATGTCCGGCGCGCGTTGAAATACGGGATCAACCGTCAGGAAATGGTCGACAAGATTCTGCTGGGTCACGGTATGGTTGGTAATGATACGCCGATCGGCCCTGCCAATCAGTATTTCCATGCCGAGATGGAGCAACTGGAATACGATCCTGATCAGGCCAAGTTCTATTTGCAGCAGGCTGGTCTTGATAGCCTGAATATTGACATCAGTGCGTCCAGCGCCGCCTTCGAAGGGGCCGTCGACGCAGCCCAACTGTTCCAGGCGTCTGCCGCCGCAGGTGGTATCAACCTCAATGTGGTGCAGGAACCGGCTGATGGGTATTGGTCAAATGTCTGGCTGAACAAGCCGTTCTCGGCTGTCTACTGGTCAGGTCGGGCAACCGAAGACTGGATGTTCTCAACCGCCTACGAAGCTGGTGTGCCGTGGAATGATAGTCAGTGGGATAGCAACGACAATGCCCGTTTCCAGGAGCTGTTGCTGATGGCCCGCGCCGAATTGGACAGCGACAAGCGCCGCGAGCAGTACCACGAGATGCAGCAGATCTAGCGGGACGATGGCGGTGTATTGGTGCCGATGTTTGCGAACTACGTACAGGCGGGCAACATTCGGATCGCTGCGCCTGATGTGGGGGGTAACCTTTGGCAAATGGACAACGCGCGTATGGCCGAACGTTGGTCCGTCGCCTAGACTTTTCACAGCGATAAAATCAGAAGCCCCGCAAATTGGCGGGGCTTTTTGTTTATGATAGTGGCCGAAGATCGTCTGTCATCACCGGCCAAGAAAATTACGACCGCGTAGTTGGGCTGCTGCAACAACCCTGCGCGATACAAACGCATTTGATGACGACGATTTCAGTATTTGAAGATCAATTAAAGCCGGTGAAGATTTCAGCTCTCCGATCAAAAGCGACGGCTGCAAGATCTGAATGAACGATATCTGTACTATTCAACACAGCACAGGCAATTCCGCACCCTAAGCTTTTGAAGATCACGGATTTCTGATCCGTGTTTAACTAAGTAAGGGAATAATTTCACTTGGCTGACGGGGTTATCCGCAAATCACTACAGATTCAGGGCATGGGACATGATCAATGATATTCGCGCTTTTTTTCGTGGCCCCGATATGGGGGCGACACATCTCAAAATAGAGAAGCGTGAACACACGTCGCGTCTCAGAAAACTTCTTCCGCGCTTCGTTTTCACGCAAAGGCAAAATTTGCCGTCCCCAAAGCAGATCACCCAAGCGATGCTTGGGCGGCAACCGGCCATGCCACAACTGCGGCTCATCCCTGATCCTGCGCCTGTCAGACAACGGAATCTGCCTCCGCCCGTCGTCCCACAAGGGCAGGAAGACAATCAGCCGCCAGTTGCTGTAACACCACGCCCCCCGACGCCTGAGGACGTCACTCGCATCAGCGCTGAGGAGGGTGAGTTCCTCTTAGATCATGACAATCTACAAACGGATTTGGGAGAGAGCCCCGCCAAAGAAATTGCGCGCCTTGAACAAAAACGTTTTCACATTCTAACAGAAATACAATCTGGGCTTCTTGGACTTGAAACAGAAGCAGCAGAAACAAACACCAGAATTGACGATCAAAAGTACGACACGCTGATGGCGCTCGCTGTTGACTTGGCATTTCCGCAAGCGGGCATTAACCGCGGTGGCCAAGCGGCGTTTGATGATGTCTATCGCGATATTGTAGCGGAATTGACCCAAATGCGCCAAACACTGCATAATAATCCAGCAGAACGCGCCAAGGTTTCGGGTGTTTTTCTTGCAGCCATCGCACAAAGTGAAACCGTCGCGCGGGAAGATCCGCCAATCGATAGGCTGAAGGCGGCCAAGAATATGCTGCACGCGCTCTCCAAAGGCGATGCAATTATGAACTTCTCCGCTACTACAATCAAAACAATGCTTCCTGAGACCCGCCAGGTTTTGTCGCAGTTGCGTGCTAACTACTATGCCAATGTCGCGGCAACAAATTTCATAATCGATCTAAGAGGAAGACATCAAGGCGTCGTTGATGATGTGGTTGGCACGGGTCGCCAAAAGCCGGGTATGACAACCGAACCTGACAATGATTGTATCTTTGCCCTCAGTCCCGCTGAAATACGCAATATACTGCCTGAAGCTTTAAAGCCAGATTTTGACAATGCGATTGGCCATTCAAAAAAAGCCGCAGCTGCGCGTGATGCATATGATATCGCCCGTCAACAGGTCATTCGCACGCTTGGTCATAAGCAGACGACAAATATTGAATGGGCTCTGTTGGACATGATCAACACGATCAGAGACCTGAACAATGATGGAGAAAGCGCAAGCACTGCCACTGAAAAGGAAGAACGCAGAGCAGCACGCGAATTGGACACACTAAACA
>ERZ1740072.772-NODE-772-length-12616-cov-4.783298_pt1 | contig 12616 bp, 14 predicted proteins | sample MGYA00581733_ERZ1740072 | MGnify/ENA primary metagenome ERZ1740072 (study PRJEB43018, sample SAMN04849741) | marine metagenome | isolation source: floating plastic debris | place: Pacific Ocean | collected 2008-08-30 | study: EMG produced TPA metagenomics assembly...
GGGCAAGGCCCACCAAGTTCCCGCCCACCGCTGCAACCAACCCGTTTACCGAACTTTCAGGGTCCAGAATACGTTTCCAGGTCGCCTCGACCACGTCCTGTGGAAGTGCGGTGTCGCCCTTCCGGCCATAAAAGGCGTTGTATTGCGCCCAAAGGTCCGTCCACGAATCTTTGTCCGCAGAAACAGGTCGGACAACGTTGACAGTTTTACGGGTGGCTTTCGACATCATTGTCCTTTCACGTCACCTATGCCGTTCAATATCAGCGAAAGGCCAATCACCCCAAATACGTCAGCAAACACCGCCTCGCTGACGCGCCACATCCTTTGATTGGCTGCAATAGCGGCTCTCATTGAAAACAAGACACCATAGAAACCATAGACCACGAAAGCTGCAATTGCGAACACCGGGCTCAACCCTGCCACTTGCCAGGCGGTCAGACCAGAGCCAAACAAAAACGATGCAATAGCGGCCCACATCAGCGCGGCGGCGGGGTTGGTCAGGACAACCAGCGCGCCATGCCGAAAGCCAGTCTATGCCGTCGCTCCGTGATGGAAACGATCAAACACCACCTGTTCCTGACGTAGCACAGCCCGAAAACTCTTGAGCGTCAGCCACAAGAAGTAGTTTCCCCCGAGCAGTTTCATGGCGCCTAGCAACACCGGGGCAGTCTGCTATAGCAAACCTAAGCCCATAGACAATGCGGGACTGTGCGGCCGAAAACAATTCGCACGGGAATCGCCGCTTTAACAACGCTGCAAACGATGGTGGGGCGAATACGGGTGAAATATTTGCCGCTCCCTAGGCATGCCAGTGTGGAGACTGGAGGCCTTCCACCAACGCTTCAAGAGACCCAACATCAAAATCGTTGGTCGTCTCAATGAGGCGAGATGCATTGGCGATTTGTTCGCACTGCGCTATTGCTGCGTCGCTGACCTCTTTGTCATCGTCAGCTTGCTCACGCCATGTATCCCAGTTGGAGACTTCGAGCTTCATTAGGGCCAGAAAATCTCTAACGAGATTTACCCTCACGAACCAAAACACCTTCGCCTCACCGTGGCCGAAGGCCTTCAACAGAGAAAAATCGTTTCGGCACGCGTTCCAAACCTTCCAAGCAAACACGAACTGGTCAACGGGCATGTCATTAACGTCAAACGTCACCGACAGGTGCTGGACGTGGGCGCGATCCAGCTGCGCGTCAGCCATCTTCCAAGACAGCGTTTCTTCGTCCCAATACTCACATATCCAATGGTCTTCGTATGTTGGCGGGTGAAAATAGTGAGCGAACCCACATCTCACGCGGGCGGGAATTACATGGTGGCGCAACATAGAACAGGTCAACAGCGCGAAGTCTCTGCAGGTACCAACTGCTCGCAGATTTGTGTTACGAGCCGCCGAGAGAGGCGTCTGACCGAAGGCGTTCAGCGTCGGCAACCGCGCATGTATCGGCAGTGTTGCCCTAGATGCCGAGGCGATGTTCGGGGGCGGTTCTGAATACAAATGCGCACCGAAATAGTCATGCACGAGTAGCCCTTGCACCGCTGATGTGATCGCCGAGACGGTCTTGTTGACACTGTCGAAAGCGCTTGCGTGTTCGCGCGGGTCAGTCCAATTGCCATGGTCGAGGTAGAATTGTGGTGTCGTTTTAGTTTTCATTGCAGTCTTGTACCTCTTGATGTGATACCCGGAATTGTCCTTGTTATTAATTGGAGTGTCCCGTCAGGTTTTTCTGCGGCTCCTCCCGCTTAGAGAAAGCGGAACAGCTATGGCGACGAACACGGCAACCGCCATCATACCAAACGCAAAATCGGTTTGTTCGACAACGGACCCCGCAATGACGACAGCCAAGGCCCCTATAGCGCGCGTCATCATGAAGCTGTTTCCCAGCACACGGCTCCTAAGGTGTTCCGGTGTCCTGTTCTGAAGAATAACTGTATTTCCGGTCCAGACGTAAGCGCTTGCAAGACCGATCAAGAAAAGAAAGCTGATCGAGAACGCACGACCATCATCAAACCAATCAATAGCCTTAAACAGCCCCACGAAAGCCGCCAGCAACAGCGCAAGACCGACATTTGTGCGCCTTTCCAAACCCACATCTGTATTTTGGACGGTATGGATCAATCCAGCAACGACGCTGCCGACCATAAAGCTGGCGGTCAACAGCGTGAAGAACGCAGCGTCAAAGATCTCGAAACGGTCGTTGATGCCGGGCATTAGGCTGATCAACGGGCGCTGAAGAACAGCAACGCCTAGGATCAAAACCATTGATCGGTAGACGATGGGATTTGTCCAAAACACAGTAAGGCCGTCAGTGATTTGATCGAAAAGTCCGGACAGTGGCTGTGGTTCCCTTTCAGGTTCTGGATAAAGGTGAATTCTGGTGAGCGCTGCCAGATAAACCAAGGTTCCGATGGCGTTTGCCGCGAATGCCAAAGGTGCGATTTCTAAGCCAAACGTGAAGAGTATCCCTGCCAGAACCGGCCCGACAATGTATGTAGATTTGGAAACACTTGAATTAAATGCGACAGCGGCGGACAAATTGCTAGGCTTGACCAGACGGTAGACGAGACCAAAAACCGCAGGCTGGCTGAATCCGATAAGCGCCCCTTCCAAGAAAACGAACGCACATAGAAGGGCTGGCGACAACGCGCCAGCGAGGGCCATTCCGGCCAAAGCAAACCCGGTCCCCACTTGAATCCAGAGGACAATCTTCAAGATGCGAAACCGATCGCCCTTGTCGGCCAAAGCAGAAGCCCATGGCGTGACCAAAATGGCCGGGAACAGGTCGCAAAAAAACACAAACCCTACCCAAGCGGCAGATCCGGTGGTCTCCCACATCCACCAGCCGATGGCTAGAAGCGTGACCCAATACAGGGTGTAAGAAATCCCAAAGCCTACTATGAATAAGCGATAACTTCGTTCCGCCAGGACGCCAAAACACATATTCAATGATCCAATTCTCGAAACCTACCTAAAGTTAAGACTCCGACCAGTTCTTTTGGTAAGACTATTTGCCGTGCTTTGCTCCTGCTTGCCTCCACCTCGCAACAACGGCCGCGCAATCCCTTGACTGACGGCATCGCCACTTTTGAAGCCCCTCTGCATTTTCAAACATCTCAGAGATGTATGCCCTGAAATGCGATCTTCTGCTTATGCTGCGCAGCGCGAATCTGTACTGTTGCAAGGGCCAGTCCACATTGCCGGGGGGCAGTTCTGGTCGGGTCATCCCAAAGTACTTCCAGGGGCGGATTAACAGCCTCCAGACCCTGACGCGTTCAGCGGGATCCAACCAGACAAGCGCGTCAGCCTTTTCAATTCCATTGGGCAAAAGGCTCGGGCCGCCTTCGAGTATCCAGGCATTCTTTTCCAGTTCCATAGAAAGGTCGGCATCCGTTTCAGATCGGGGTCGTTGGTGCCAATCCGTCTGCAGCTTTAGTGAGTCAAAGGAAACCACAGGAATGCCTGGCCTGGCTTGAGCCAGTTCGCGCGCGAAACGGGTCTTTCCCACGCCGTTTGCACCGGTGACAATAATCCTATTCACGCCGCGCCCACGATCCAATATTGCGCACAAGATCTAGATCCATACTGTCCCCTCAATCAGCACATGAACATCGCCACCAACCCACACGCATCCGTCCTTATCCAACCGGATGTTTACGAGGCCGTCCCGCTGAATGGCCCGCCCCTGAGATACTTTGAGGGTATCTGGCAAACACCCAGTAGACTGGAGCCATCTTGCAAGCGCGGCGTTCAGCGACCCTGTGATGGGGTCTTCGCTCATACCGCTGGATGGCGCTAGCATACGGACTTCGAAGTCTGATGGGGCTGCAGGATCTGACTTGCCAATCAAACCAATCGCTTGGAACTCAGGCCATGATACCTTTTGAGCATCTACAGCCAAAACGTCTTGAGCAGATGGCAGTTCAAAGACTTGCCAGACCGGTCCGTTGTTCAGGGTGACGGCGTTTAGGATTAATGCGCTCGGCAACCCCATACGCGCGCTTATCCTGCGGCGCTCATCTGGGTGCATTTGTTCAACGCTTGTCTCGGGTGCGGCGAAGGCTGGCTTGCCTGACGTCAGATCGATGTCAATGACGCCGATGTTGCATTGCTGGCGGATACGCTCGGGATTTTTTGGCATGCCGCCGGATCTAAGCCACACCATCGAACTGCCCAATGTCGGATGACCTGCGAAGGGCATCTCGCGCACAGGTGTGAAAATCCGCACTTTGTAGTCTGCGTCCTCGACCTCTGGCGTCAGCAAGAATGTTGTTTCCGCCAAGTTTGTCCATCGCGCAAAACACTGCATTTCATTGTCAGAAAGGCCATCACCATCAACCACAACCGCGAGCGCATTTCCTTTGAAGGGCGTCTCCGAAAATACGTCGCATTGGACAAATCGGCGTCTTTTGGTCATGTGCGGCCTTTCAGTATTTGTGCTGTGCGTCCAAAGCAGCTTTCGATCCTTTCGGTAGAGAGGATGTGATTGCGTTTTACTGCTCTATGCGTCGACTAGGTTTCGTGATCTGGATGTTGGCGACTAACGACTGATGCGTTCCATGAGTCATCGACCTGCTTTTTCTCGACCGGCTTTTCCGGAAGTGACGCGAGGCCGCTAAAGCAGCGGGTCTGGTACGCCGTGTTCACTTGAACCTCAGGCAATGCAACATCCGGATTATCCAATGTGCCAATGGCAATCTCAATCCATCCGTCAAACTCATACGTTAGAGGGGTACCGCAATCTTGGCAGAAGCCACGCCAGTTCGTGTCTGAGCTTTGAAAGCGCGCGCGTTCTCCACGCGTCCATTGAATATCCTTTGCTTCGACCAAAGGGGCAAAAAGCCCACCAAAAGCCTTTTGACACATCCGGCAGTGGCAGATTGACGCCTTGCCAAGTTGACCAATTCTGTACCGCACTGCGCCACATTGGCATCCGCCAGATGCTGGTTCATTGGTTTCCGGCTGGTCTTGCGTTGGACATTTCAATTGCTGAGCACTCCCGGTTTTTTCAGCATCTCGATAGGCTAGTTTGACGAGTCTCGGAAACCGTCTGACAGTTCGAGAAAGACATTTGCAACGAGTGCTTTGTTGGGTTTGTAAAACACCCAGTTCTTGATCGATTTCCCGGTCACCAGGCCTGCGGCTTCGAGAACTTTCATATGTGATGTGACCGTCGGTTGCGACAGGCCCACCTTTTGCGTGATGAACCCAACGCAGACGCCGTCATCCACAAGGTCACCATCGCGCTGTTCAGGGAAATGTTCACGTGGAGACGAGATCCACTTCATTATGAGCAGGCGTTTATCGTTGGCGAGTGCCTTGAGGATGGTGAGTTCACTAGACATGAAGAAATATATTTATAAGCCTCTATATTGACAGTTACAAATATGCTTTGCACATTCTGAACACCATGTCCAGACGAGGTAGCCTAAATGACGCATATCGGACTTATTGGTGGTATCGGTCCGGCCGCCACTGTCACTTATTACCAGCGCCTCGTGGATGCGTTTCGTACCGCGGAACAACCGCTGTCGCTCACGATCTCTCATGCTCAAATCGAAGTTCTAGCTAAGCATGCTGCAGCTGATGATCGAGCGGCGCAAGCGGACGTATTCGCTCAACATCTGGACGCATTGAAGGCCGCAGGTTGCGACGTTGCACTTATCACTGCGCTGACCGGGCACTTTTGTATCGAAGAGACCAAGGCGTTGTCTCCCCTTGAACTGGTTGACGGTGTGGATGTCATTGATCGGTACTGTGCAGAACTCGGCATCAAGACGCTGGGCCTGCTCGGCAGTCCGCCGGTGATGTCCACTCATCTTTTTGGGATGATGCACAAGGTGGAAACGGTTGTACCATCCAAAGGACTGGATGACCTTGGGCAGGCCTATATGGAGGTCGCAAAATCCGGTACGTGCGACGACAGCCAGCGGCGTCAGTTCCTAGACGCAGCTACTAGCATGATCGACAGTCAGGGCGCCGAAGCGATTTTGCTGGCCGGTACGGACTTGGGTCTGGCCTTCGATGGGCAGGCCCTGCCATACCGCGTCATCGATGCAGTCGAGGTGCATGTCGAGGAGTTGGTCCGGCATGCATGATTGCCCCAATGCAACGTTGACTTCTCTGATTTCTGGTCTGTCTGCCAACCTAAGTCTGGAAATGAGCAATGTGCGACAACATGAGATAACAGAGTGGGCAGGAGTGCCATCGAATCCAAAAGCGAGCCAAACAACCGATTTTCAGGAAAACACCAAGCCGCAGCATATGACCGCGCGGCGGGGAAACCGTTGACATGGTAATCAAGAGTACCTTATCGCTGGCGTCATGGTTGGATCGTGCTTCGTTTCTCGGGACTATTACTCGCAGCTTCCATAGCTGCGGGCCATCAATCATTGGTTTTCCGCTGCACCTGACAGCGGTCAACGTATCATCGATCGCGTGCTGGGCGGCACATTCAAAGGTCGAGAAGTGAATAAAAAAAGCAGAAATCGAAATACGTCGCTAGGCATCGTCGGGTTTGGTGCATTCGGACAACTTGCGGCCCTTCACCTCGGCCCGCACTTTGAAATTACCGCTTATGATCCTTCTCTGGAAGTCGCCGTAGTCGGAAAGCAACTGGGCGTACCTCTGGTATCCTTGCACGTAGTATCGCGGGCCGATGTGATCCTCATCGCGGCACCCGTGTCTTCATTTGAACAGGTTGTCAGCGAGATCGCGCTCGCTTGTAACCCTGGCGCGCTAATTGTCGACGTTGGCTCTGTCAAAGTTGTTCCCTCTGAAATCATGCGGCGGCTGTTACCAGAACACGTAGACATCGTAGCGTCTCACCCGTTGTTTGGTCCTCAGAGTGCCGCAGCGGGAATTGCGGGGTTAAAAATTGCCGTTTGCCCGATTCAAGGAAAACGACATGCGAGGCTTGCGGCTTTTTTACGAAAAGCGTTCGGCCTGACTGTTATCATGACGACACCAGAAGATCACGACCGAGAGGCAGCAGTTGTCCAAGGACTGACCCACCTCATCGCCAAGGTGTTGCTGAGAATGGGACCGCTACCAACGCGCATGACTACGAAGAGCTTTGACTTGTTATCTGAGGCAATTTCCATGGTTGAGAATGATGCGCCAGAAGTTTTCGAAGCAATTGAGAAGGCCAATCCCTACGCCGAACCCGTTCGACGACGTTTTTTTGATTTGGCTGCAAGTATGAGTGTTGAATTGGAAAAGGCCTTGAATACACAGCTAAAAAACGAAAACGGCCATTGATGGCGCAACATCGAAAGTCAGGTTCGTCGGCATCTCGAAGGTCAATGCAGCCAGCAGCCAAGGCATAGTATGGGTTTGCGGCACATTGGCGCCAGTGGACTACAGCTTCGGTGACACACCCCGCACCGCAACAAAAGCTGCGCGGCAAAAACGAAGTCATGCTGCATCAGCGAAGGCCGAGACTCCAAGGTCGGATTTGTCCCCCTGAGCCGTCATCTGACAAAAACCGTCAGATGTCAGCAGTAAGCCCAATTTGACTGGTTTTTGCGCTGCGGTATCTGTTGTCGAACGCGCCCAGACTGTCGCAATGGAAGAATTACTCTTATTGATGCAATGCCAAATGCATGGGGAGCAAAAAGGATGGCAAAGCGGTTCGACTCACTCAATTCGGATAGACGTGCATTTATCCAACGGCAGCACATATTCTTCGTTGCATCAGCCACGGGGTCCAGCAGGGTCAATGTCTCCCCTCGAGAGATTGGAGCACTGCGCATCGTGGACGACAATACGGTCATCTACCTGGATAGGACGGGCAGCGGCAATGAAACTGCCGCTCACATGCTGGCGGACGGGCGGTTAACCATCATGTTTTGCTCTTTTTCGGGGCCGCCTCAGATCATGCGCCTCTACGGCAAAGGAATATCACACGGATGGGCAAGTTCTGAGTTCGAAGACCTGATCCGACAGCATTACGCTGACGAAACACCTCTTGGTACAAGGCAGATCATGATGTTGGACATCGATTTTGTTCAAACATCATGCGGGTTTGGGGTGCCGCTAATCGAGTATCAGGGCGAGCGGGCCGCCATCGAGAACTGGCATGAAAACAAAGGACCAGATGGTATCAAGGAATACTGGGCGGAGAAAAATCTAAGCAGTATGGATGGGCTACCCACTGGCCTCCGGCTTACGGATGATTGACACCACAGCACTGTATTGGGCCACGTCGCCGCATCATTCTTGATCTGACAGTTTAACAGCAAGCCGAAACCGCCAGACCATCCCTGCAGACCAAAGCGACCCTGATTTGTATCTACGTTAGGATCAGAAAATGAGCGACGAGGTTACACTAAAACGAGCCGAGGCGAAACACGTTGAGGGCATAAGCAACGTGATCCGCGACGCTATTGAGCGGGTAAATGCAAAGGACTATCCGCCAGCCGAGATTGACCGCCTGGTTCAAAACTTTTCACGTGAGAACGTCCGAGAGTTACTGAAGAGCAGGCAAACCTTGGTAGCCCTCGTCGGAGGTAACGTCGTTGGTACTGGAGCTATTGACGGCGCTCACATAAAGTCTGTTTTTGTTTCGCCTGATTGGCATCGGCAAGGTATCGGCACTGCTCTTGTTGGTGAATTGGAGAAGATTGCTGCAAGCCAAGGTACCGAAACTCTTGAAGTTTCTTCTTCGCTTTCCGCGATACAGTTCTATGCGGCTTTGGGATTCATTGAAAAATCAAGAAGCTTCTTTGGTGATGAAGAGACCGTTTTGATGTCGAAAACCACGGATCAATCACCACTGGACTGAGTCTTGACCCACCGCATCATTGCGCTTGCAGCACCAGCCAAGTCCATGTGACGCCTGCCTTATGGTTCCCTGATTGAACCGATTGAGCGGTCGTCTCATCGACGATGAAGAACCCCTCGGCTTCGGCCCACTTCACTGTCTCCGCAACGTTTGCAGGAAACACGGGGCGCGTCGGCGCACCCGGGCCGTGCCTTATCGATATGACGACCTTGCCGCCATCAACGGTCACTTTTCGCAACGCCGAAAGTGCACTGCGGCGATCAGCAGTGCCCAGATGCTGCCAAACCGCGCATAAGAGAACAAAGTCGAACTCTTGCCTCAGTGAAATCGTATGTGACAGGTCTGGCAAAGCGTCCTTTAGCCATGAGATGTTGGGGGACAGATGTTTCGCCATACCTGCCTGTCTCAGGGCATCGACAGGCTCAACGGCCAAAACTGTGCGAGATAGCGAAGCGAACCATGCAGCATCCCGTCCAGTCCCCGCACCGACATCAAGGACATGGGACGGTTGCTTTGGAAGGTGCTTGCTGACAGGCATGAGTAGATCGGCTGATGAGATGGCTTCGACCCGTTCAATGAAGTCACCGTAGGCGGCTTCCTAGTAGACTTTCAAAATCTCATCTCTCATCCAGCCCCCTAGCATATCCTTCCACTGTAAGCGCCTTCGAGCCATGTGTCATGAACGAAGCCAGTATCTAGATGACCGCTTTGTCCGTGAACTCTCGCTCCATCCTAACTCGACGAATGGCGGCTTTTTGTTGGCCTTGCCACCTTCGCAACAGCCAAATTTGAAGGTCGATTGTAGATTAGTAAGCTTAAGCGACCTTTGTTGTATTTTAAGGTCCCGAACCCGGCTATTCCGAGCCCTCTGCCCTGCTAAAACGCGCGAAACTATCTTATACATAATAAACCTTATCTAAATTTTAGCTCCGAGGCGGGCACACTCTAAACTGGGCTGCGACAAATTCCCTATCTTGCTGAAAAGCGAGGAGATCGGACATGGCCCATACAGAGCTGAATTGTGTGCGCATGTCATCGCTCAATTGAAGACTGGCTGGACTAAGCGAACAGCTCACATATGTCGGATATCACTGTCTTGCGGATTGCAGGGACTTCGGAAAACAGATCGTGTTTGGCAGTTTCTATTATCTCCAGCTTTCCTGCAGACCAGTGCTTCATGCGTTCCTGTATTGTCGGAATATCAACAACCTCGTCCTGCTTACCGCAAAAGGTGATACAGGGAATGTCGGGGGAAGGCAGTTTGGACAAGCGTTTGGTCTCTTTAAGGGTCTGATAGAGCCAAGTCATACTTGGCCCACCAATCTGGTGATCCGTTAGCGTGCTAGCTTGCTTAAGAAAGTATCGATACATTTCAGGATCGTTCGTCAATCTATTGTCTTCAAAGGCAGTGGTCAGAACGTAGCTGCGGCTTTCGGTTCCAGGAGCATAGACTTGTCCCTGTCCAAGTGCTTGAGCGATCCATGATGCGGGCCACGCGGCAAAGCGCTTGAGGATCGGTAAGTTAATGTTCCACATCGGGCCGGTAAATGCGCAGGACGAGACAGGCAGCCCCTCGGCCAAGGCACGCAAGCCAATACAAGCGCCCAAAGAGTGTCCTATGAGATGCCAAGGCTTTGGTAAACGGAGATTTTCCGCAGCGGCAATCATTGCTGCGACGTCCTTGCGGTAATCTGAAAACCGAACGACATGGCCGAGCATCGGATCTTTGGCGATCCTGTCTGCAAGACCTTGCCCACGCCAGTCCAACACGAAAGTTGTAAACCCGGACTCGGCAAGGGCAGTAACTGTCCTGCCATACTTCTCGATGTACTCGGTTCGTCCCGGGAACACCAAAATTGTACCTTTCTGTGCGTTCCCTCCTGCCCACAAACCGACTCGGAGACGCACTAAGTCATCGGTTTGTATCCAATAAGCTGTTCCAGCCTTTGGTGCTTCCGCGATTTCATGATTAAGAGGTGCTGCCTGCATGTTTTCTAGCCTAACCGATTGAAGTTCGGCGCGCACGTTCGCATCTGAGAGCAGGGTCAAAGAGGCTGTATACTCCGACACATACGCTCACGATCAGAAGGATTGAAAAACCTGGAAACAGGCCAATGAGTAAGAAGTTGGCGACAAGCAAGCCTACAACGCACAGCATTTGAACCCACGGAAGGAGGTGTGCGACAACCAACGTAGGCGCCCAAGTCGACAGAGAAGCCCGTCGCGTGATCTGACTGACGTGAATAAGGCTGAACAGAAACACAGAACAGGTAGCAAACAGAAGAAGAAAACTTGTGAAGTGAGCCAACGCTCGGTGCCCGAGCCAACCGCTGAAATCGGCACCGAGGCCTAAAACGAGCATTATGTCTTCAAGCAACCAAGTGATGATGTCCTCTGCATCCGAAAGAAGATATGTTGCTTGGATTTTTATGCACGTAGCGATCCAGATACCCAGCACGGTGCAACAGAAAACACCAGACATGAGCTTTGTACCGGTTTGACCGATCATGCTTCGTTGATCGTTGTCCAATTCCGAATCTTGCCCGCTGCAAATCTCGTGGAAGTCTTGGGTCATTGTGTGCAGGAAAACCAGGCCGGTTAAGTAAAGGAAGCAGATCGCTGCGGTGTACGCGAAAGCCAGCATGGACAATACCAAAGCTTCCGGAACCGAAATGACCTCGGGTCGCACGATCGCAACCAAGTTCCAGTCCATCATCAGGTTGCCGGGATCGCCCGCTAGTAGTGCGCGCAAATGCACTCCTGACCATTGAAGCAGGAACACAATGAAGAAGCAGATAAAGAACACAGCCCAGTGAGACTGTGAAAATGATTCAACTTGGCTGGCCCAGTCAGTGTCTGTGTTTGTGATCGCAAGTAATGAACGTCTACGGTCCTTCCAAAAAGCGAGCAGTCTTACAACCATAACTAGAAAGAGCGGGAGAAACACAAGTTCCAAAAGCGTCCAGTTAGGGGCCCAAAAGAACCCTACTTGTTTGTCCAAGCCAATGATCGGACTGTAAGTCACGCTGTGAACACCCATTATGTATGCGAGGAACCCGAGCGTCACACAGCCTGCCCAAACCGAGGCTGGCAAGTTCAGCGTAGATCGGTTGCTAAAGAGCGCTTCGGACAGTCTCGGCAAGCTGAAACGCTTTTTGGGCTCTGCTTCGATGACTGCCCGCGTCAGCTTGTCTGGAAGGTCTGTATCAACGCTGCTCACAACATTTGATTGGGTTTCTATACAAGTCTTTCTCGCTTGTTTCTGTTGTCTTCTTTTGGCTGCGAGACGTCTTCGCGCAGCAATCAACTCAGCTTGCCACTCTCCTGTTGCATCCGGGTCGTCGCATCCAAAGACCCTTGCCAACAAACGGATGTTCCTAATGCTGATGCCCTTTTGATTGTCTTGAAACCAGTGTTGCACAGTTCGAAGTTCGACGCCTGCACCGGTGGGGTCGCTCTGTGCAATTGCATCCGCCAAAAGATCTGCAGTCCAAGGTCCGGGAGGGAATTCATCGTTTTCTACTGGTCGGCCTGCACCCATCGCAGACAAACGACTGAACAGCTCTTTGAAATCCTCGCTGGTTTTGGATGGAGCGATGAAAAACTTTCCATTACTTATCAACGGTCTACCGGCCTTCGTTTCGTTTCCTTTCACTGGTCTTCGTTTGCTATCGTGCCTCCATTTGAGAAAAAAGTACAACTATAGAGGGAAGTTCTTTGCAAAATGAGCAAGCTTCTTCCAACAACGCAAGATGGAGACAGTGATGTGCAATACGATGGAGAGGAAAGCTGAGGGTGAGGCACGCACATATGCTTACCCAGTCCGAGAGGGC
>ERZ1740072.773-NODE-773-length-12613-cov-6.482242_pt1 | contig 12613 bp, 10 predicted proteins | sample MGYA00581733_ERZ1740072 | MGnify/ENA primary metagenome ERZ1740072 (study PRJEB43018, sample SAMN04849741) | marine metagenome | isolation source: floating plastic debris | place: Pacific Ocean | collected 2008-08-30 | study: EMG produced TPA metagenomics assembly...
ATTCACGGTATGATTGTGGTTTGCGGCGCGACTGTGACAGAGTTTGTGCGATGTCATGGCGACTCTTGGAAAGTCCTGAGTCGCAAAAGGCACGAGCACTGCAGGTTAAAGATCACCGCGCGTCAGCATTTTTCAAAGCAAGTGGCAGGGGCGTGCTCAACTTGCCATCAGACAGTCTGTGCACGACCAGCCTCCAATCGGCTGCCGCTCAGGCTGCTGCCGACAGCGCATGTACATGCGCAGGCAGCGCGTGGCGACGGGCAAAGACGCGGGCTGTGTCGCCATATGTCTGGCGGGCATGCAAAACAGCGAGGCCCGGGAACAAGGCCATCATCTCATCTCTTTGTGCTAGGCTTAATGCGCCCTACGCCTTTGTCCCGTGATAAAAGCTTTCTGTAGGGTCGCCGTAGTCAATGACGATCTGGTGGGCTTCGAACATCAGGTGGATGTATGTCACCGCGCGGCATGCGTTCAGAACCTGCGCCTGCGCGCCCTTCATCTGCGCAAGATGCTTGGCACGAAACAGGCTTTCGTCCCCACCGGCATCGCGTAACAACATGCCATGCTGTGGTGATACGATCAGGTGCGCCTCTGCGCCTACCAACTGCGGCGCAATCAGAATGGGACGCAGATGCGGGGCGGTATCAAGGGTTGCGGGATCAAGATGCCGCGCGCCTTTCCACAAAAGGGGTTGGGGGCCATTGTCGCGCGTCACCACCAAATCACCAGGGCGCAGGAATTCGATGGGCACAGGCCCTTGTGGCGTCAGGATGCGGGTGCCCGAGGTAAAGCACACCACACCTGTATTGTCGGTGGCAAAGCTTGACCGATCCGCACCGCTGAACGTGATGCCATCGCCTGACTGCATCCGGTCGTTGTCCGAATAGTCAACGCTGCCGCCGTTGTCCGTACTGTTGGACTGATTCAACGCACCGTCATCATCGAAATCTGCGCGCACTTCGCTGATGCTGTCGTAATAGCCCGACAGATCGATGAAGTCGTTGTTGGTCGTGTCGCCATCCCCCAGTGCGCCTGAATTGCCTGCATTGAAATCGGTGATCGTGTCCGCGCCATCGCCGACGCTATAGGTGAACGTGTCATCACCGCCGCCACCGGTCAGCATGTCGTCTCCCGCCCCGGCAGACACAAGATCGTCGCCGCTGCCGCCGAGAACGGTGTCATCACCTCCACCCGCAAAGATATTGATGCCCGCGCCATCATCGCTTGCATCCACAACATCCGCCTCATCGGTCAAGACCAGCCGTTCAACTTCGCTGAATGTGATCGTGTCACTGCCGTCGGTGATCGTGCCCGCCGCATCACCGGTGAAAGTGACGGTGACCGGGCCGCTTAGCGCGCTGAGGTCAATGGTGTCGAAATCCACATCACCGGCACCCGTCACGCCCTCGCCGCCAGTGATCACGTCGTTGCCGAACCCGTCTTCGATGATGAACGTGTCGGCGTCATTGCCACCTTCCATCGTGTCCGATCCGGTGCCGCCGCGCAGCGTATCCTCGCCCTCGCTGGCGACAATGCTGTCATCCCCCGCACCGCCGTCCAGACTGTCATCGCCGAGTGAGTTCAGCAGCGTGTCAGCGCCATCACCGCCCATGAGCGTGTCTTCACCAAAACCGCTGCGCAACAGATCATCGCCCGCGCCTCCGTCGATCAGGTCATCGCCTGCGCCGCCCTGCACGGTGTCGCCACCATCTCCGGCTGCAACGGTTACACCGGTGCCATCGGCCGATGCATCCACGACGTCGGCCTCACCCGTCAGGGTCAGCGCCTCAATCTCGCTGAATTCGAGCGTGTCGTTGCCATCACTCAGTGCGCCGGAACTGTCCCCGTCATAGGTCACGCTGACACCGCTGGTCAGTGAAGAGGCATCAATGGAATCCTCATCCAGCCCGGTACTGGTCCCCTCACCACCAATGATCGTGTCAGCGCCAAAGCCGTCGCCCACCAGAAACGTATCAGCGTCATCGCCGCCATCCAGCACATCCTCATCGACATAAACGGTGGGCATCTCGACGGTAAACACGCTCTGGGCGTCAAATTCATCGTCGCTGGAATAAATGCGAAAATCCTGCTCATTTCCGTTGGCATAGGTGATCGTGACTTCGAAAAAATTTGGCCGGGCATCGACCGAAATATCCTCATACATCTCTTGCAGAACGATCCGGTCGGTCCCCATGTCAAAGTCGGATATGTTGATCCTGCCAGTGTCATTCGTGGTCTCGATCAAAACGTAGTCAACCTCTCCGTCCCCTTCATCGGACCCAGAGGATTCATTGAGGCGAATGGTGGCTCTGTCGCCACTTCCAGCCTCAAAACTGAAATAGTCAGACACGCCGTCGCCGGTGACGTTGCCGCGATCTTCGACAGTGATCCAATCGATCTCCTGCGTGGTCCCGCCGGAAATGACATCGTTCCCTGTCCCTCCCGAGATGGTGTCAGACCCGGCACCACCATCGACGTGGTCATGCCCGGCGCCTGCCTGGATTTCATCGTTGGTGATGCTGACCACATCACCGTCCGTGTCTTCAAACCCCGCGCCGATGACGTCGTCGCCTGATGTGCCGTCCACGGGCAGGCTTGGCGTGCCGTCGGTGACGCTGATCGTAAATGTGCCCGCATCTTCACTGCCACCCAAAACGCCGTCGACCCATCCTGCAACAGCATCTGAATCGCCGCTGCCGGGCACATCGAAATCCTCGATCCCGCCATCGGTGACGCCAGCGGTGGCCACGCCAAACCCGCCATTCACCCAAGACAGGTCCTCGTAAATGAATTCGATGCTAAAACTGTCGTCCCCATCGGCACTGAGCACCACTTGAAATGCGTTCGTGTCGCTGGATCCGGTATAGGGGGCCACATCAGACCAGGTGATTGTGATCGTTCCGGCGTCCGGGTCTACGTCCCAGTAAATGTCGCCACTCTTGTCGATATCGACATCCGACCAAAAGGGCGCGATGGCAGGCTGATCCAGCCCGCTCAGACCGGAAGGCTGGTAGGATGTGTCGGGGCTGTCGAATGTCAGCAGACCATTCGAATTGACCCACATCTCTGAATAATGCTCGCCAAAGAACTTAAGGCCATCGTCCCCGAAAACAGGGGTGAGGTCGATCTGGACTGCGCTGTCATCATAGGTGCCATAGGCCGATGGTTCATCGATACCCGTGGTTTTGAAACTGTTTTCACCGTAACCACTGGGCCCGCCCAGGTTGCTGTTCATCGTAGCCATATCTTATGCCTCCCCGTGGGTAGCGGCGGGGGGACGCAAAAGCTGTGCGTGCCATCTGGTGTCCGGTGTCGTGCGCGCAGACTGCTTGACGCTTTGCGCGAGCCTGCGGTTTGTGGTCGAATCCATTGCCGCGCGGCCGTAGCCTTGTCGCTCAACACCTGTTTTCTTCAACATACTGGCCCCAGTGACTGCCCGCTCAAGCCTGCATAAAGGGGAGAGTTTAAGCAGGGGTTGGCCCGATGGGAGCGGGCGCAGATTTTTCTTGTAGAATTTAAGTCAAAGATGGATGCGTGACTTGGGCCTGCGCCCTCAGTCCACCATCAAATCCAGCACAAAGCGGACAACCTTGGCCTCTGGCATCTCGCAAGGTTTCAGCACCGGGCCTGCCGCCAGATCATACCAGTTGAGGCTGATGTAATCCGTACCGCCCAGCTCTTCGGCAACCAACTTGATGGCGCGTCCCGCGGAAAATGCCGACTTTGTCACCACATAGCGGCGTCCCGCAACCCGTCCCGTGAACGTGCCCATCGGCAACGCGGAGAGTGCGGTGGCAAATGTGCTCACTCGGTCTTTTGGCCGATCTTGGGCTCGGTTCCCGCCTTGATCCGCGCGATGTTGGCCCGGTGGCGCCAATAGATCAGCAAGGTCAGGATGGTGCCCAAGGCCAGCGCTTCTGGCACACCGAGGAACATGATCAGGAACGTCGAAGCCGCCGCCGAGACCAGTGCGCCCATAGACGAGATGCGGAACAGGCCTGCGCCAACGAGCCATGCAATGCACGCACCGACCCCGACGGGCCATGCGAGTGCTAAAAGCAGGCCAAGGAAAGTGGCCACGCCCTTGCCGCCCTGAAAGCGCAGCCAGACAGGATAGCAGTGGCCGATCATCGCGGCGAGGCCAGCCAGTTGCGCGGCGTCTTCTGAACCGGTCGCATACCGGGCCAGCAGCAGTGCGGCGGCCCCTTTGGCCGCATCCAACAGCAGGGTGAGGACAGCGGCCAGTTTGTTACCCGTGCGCAGCACATTGGTGGCCCCGATATTGCCTGACCCGATCTCGCGCAGGTTGCCCAGCCCCATGATGCGCGCCAGTACCATACCGAAGGGTATGGACCCAAGGCCATAGCCGATCACGGCCCAGAGCAGCAGGATGGTTGTCGGGGTTTCAAGCAGCGGCATATGCCAAGCCTTTGATATCTATTGTTTTTGGTAGACGGTTGCGCCTGCCACATACGTCGCCAGCACTCTACCCTGCATCCGCGCCCCGTCAAAGGGGGTGTTACGCGATTTGGAATGCAGTGTGGCCCGATCCATCACAAAGGGCGCGTGCGGATCAAACAGAACAAGGTCCGCCGGAGCTCCGGGCGCAAGCCGCCCGCAGTCCAGCCCCAACCGCTTGGCCGGGTTCAGAGACATCGCGCGCCACAGTTGTGGCAGGGTGATGTGATCACTGTGAAACAGGCGCATGGCCGCCGGTAGCAGTGTTTCGAGCGCAACAGCGCCCGAGGCTGCGGCCTCGAAGGGCAGGCGTTTGCTTTCTTCGTCCTGTGGGGTGTGCATGGACGAGATAATGTCGATCAGGCCCGAGGCCACCGCATTGGCGATGGCGAGTCGGTCTTCCTCATCTCTCAGCGGTGGCTTGATCTTGAAGAACGTGCGGTAGTCCGCGACGTCCATCGCATTCAGTGTCAGATGGTGGATTGAGGTGCCGGCCGTGATGTCAAAGCCGTTCTGCTTGGCCCGCTCCAGCGGGGGCAAGGCGCGCGCAGCAGTAATCTGATCTGCATGATACTTTGCGCCCGTCATCTCGATCATTGCAATGTCACGATCAAGCCCCATCCGCTCCGCCATCGGAGAGACTCCCGAAAGCCCGCGCAGCGAGGCAAATTTCCCAGAAGTCGCCGCCGCACCCGCTGACAGGCCCGGATCCTGCGGATGCCCCAGCACCAGCGCCCCAAGACTGCGGGCATATGTCAGGGCGCGCCCGAACACTTTTGTGTCCGTAACCACATGATCACAATCGGTAAAAGCCACAGCACCGGCGTCCAGCAGAAACCCGATCTCAGTCATCTCGCGGCCCATGCGCCCCTTGGTCAGCGCGGCCATCGGCAAAACGTTGACAGGCGCCGCCTCGCGGGCGCGGCGGATGACGAATTCGAGGGCCACGGGATTGTCGATGACGGGGTCGGTGTCGGGGCGGGTCACCATGGTGGTGACGCCACCCGCAGCGGCAGCCAACACTGCCGACCCAAAACTTTCCTTGTGCCGCTCGCCGGGTTCACACACCTTCACCCCGATATCAACGATGCCGGGGGCCAGATGTTTCCGGTCGCAGTCGATGATCTGGTCAAAGTTGACAGCTGTCAACTTTTCTTCTTCTATATCAGTGCGTTGCGTTAAGACTTCGGCAATCTTTCCACCCTTAACGATCAGCGATCCGGCGAGGACAGTACCCGCCTCCGGGTCGACCAGCTTGGCGTTTTTGAACAGGAGGTTGGTCATCTTTGTCCCTCTTGCGGATCGGGCGGGTAGGCTGCGTGCCATGCAGTCACCTCGCGTGCGCGTTGTGGGTGAAAGTGACTGACTTGTCCAGAGATGGGGGCACAGGACAGGGATCAGACAAGTGGAACCTCTGTTCTGTTCACGCGGCAAAAACCGCCGCAGGGGTCCACTCGAAGCGCTAAGCTGCCCGCTTAATCCCACCGAACCTGTTGGCGCAACAAGCCGAAGCCCTTACCCTTAGCCAGCAAGGTTATAGTTCTGGAGTGTTTCGGTGGAACCCTCTCAGAACCTCGCAATATGTCTCTTACGGTGCTCAAGGCCCTCTCATTCGAGCGTGCTCAACATGGCTGAACGCACCCACGTCGCCCGTAACTGTCTTTCCCTTGTGCAAGTCTCTCAGCATTGCTCAGCAACGCAGTCCGGAGTGACCCGCTACCGTTCACCGTCAACGGCGCGTTGGCTTTCCAAACCGGATGCACAAAGGTGATTTGGCCTATCTCGGTTGCCCACATGCCGTTTTGTGTCGCAACTGAAACCTCGTAGGAAACAGTTTGTTGAACGAAATCAATAATCTGGAATGTGGCGTGTTGGCCGTATTTGATCTTCACGTTTTGCGATTGGTGCGATGGCAATAAACGAAACAATGACGTTGAAGAGTGCGCGAATTTGGCCGTTATGGCGCCCACGTCGCGAGACTGTCCACGTTTCCGAAACACCCGTGGTCTTGCAGAATTTTCATGGTCCACAGTTTTGACTTCTGCAAGTCACCGAGTGGCTCAGTCGCGCCACATCCAGACCTTGGTGCCTTGGTGAATAGGTACGGTATCGAGTGTGTCGGGTGTTTTTTCGACGTGGTAACGAGACCCGTATCTATTTGATGTGCGGGTTGCCACTGGAGCAGAAGTTTTCCTGCTTCAGTGGCGTTTTCCAAAGCGTATTCAGCCTTGGATCTGGTTGTTAATCCAAAATACTAAACTCGAAAGTGCAAGAGACGGCGATTGCGTGGCACGTTTGGCTAGGAACGTGCAGCCCCATCCATCCACGTCTGACGCCGATATGCTTAGCCCGCAATCCAGATTATTGCCCATGTCAACAGCCCCAACAGCACCAGCACCACGGTGGCTATCCGCCCTGACATGGCCGCATCGGAGGGCTTTTTCTTCACTGTCTCAACCGGGGCGGAGTAGGGTTTTGCGGCGTCGGACTCCACCGTCTGCGTCGCCCGCCAGTCAGTCTGTGTCTCGCCATAGGTGCCGATCAGGGTGAGAGCAGGCACGGGGGCGAGAGTTGCAGGCCCATCAAACGCTTTGGACCGGGCGATCAGCACCCAACCGTCCAGTTTTTCCAGCTTCGCCCGGTCAGGATTGAGTTGCTCATCTGGAATACCGTTGCCTTCTGCGAGGTAGCCGGGCAGGCCGACGCCTTCAAGATCGCTGAGGGCAAACACTTCGATATGGGCGGGATCGACGGGCGCGCCGAGGGCGGAACTCAGCGCGTCTGCGTTTCCGCGCAACGCCTTGGCGTCCTCTGCTGTCATGGACAGGGAAAAGACCCGAAGAATTCCGGTTTCGCTGGCCGGTATGTCAAGTGTAACGCTCATGCGGCCCCGCGCACATTTCGCAGGTTGCGCGCCAGCAGATCCATCGCTGCCATGCGCACAGCGACACCCATTTCCACCTGATCCTGAATGACGGATCGGTTGATGTCATCGGCCAGTTCGCCATCGATCTCGACGCCGCGATTCATGGGGCCGGGGTGCATCACAATCGCGTCTGGTTTGGCATGGGACAGCTTTTCTGCATCCAGCCCGAAGCGGTGGAAGTATTCCCGCTCGGACGGGATGAACCCGCCGTCCATGCGTTCGCGTTGCAGGCGCAGCATCATCACCACGTCCACGTCGGCGAGGCCCTCGGCCATGTTGTCGTAAACTTCGACGCCGAATTCGGCGATCCCTGACGGCATCAGTGTCGGTGGCCCGATCAGGCGGATTCGGTTTTCCATCTTGCCAAGCAGCATGATGTTGCTGCGCGCGACGCGCGAATGCGCAATGTCACCGCAGATCGCGATGTTGAGGCGGTGGAGCCGACCTTTGGCGCGGCGGATGGTGAGCGCATCGAGCAAGGCTTGGGTCGGGTGTTCGTGGCGTCCGTCCCCTGCGTTCAGCACGGCGCAGTTGACCTTTTGTGCGAGCAGATCGACCGCGCCTGAATGTGGGTGGCGCACGACCAGCAGGTCGGGATGCATCGCGTTCAGCGTCATCGCCGTGTCGATCAGGGTTTCGCCCTTGGTGATCGAAGACGCCTGCATCGCCATGTTCATCACATCCGCGCCCAATCGTTTACCGGCCAGCTCAAAGCTGGCCTGGGTGCGGGTCGAGTTTTCGAAAAACATGTTGATCTGGGTGAGGCCTGCCAGCGCATCCCCGTGCTTTTCTGCCGCCCGGTTGAGGGCCACGTAGTCTTCGGCGAGGTCCAAAAGGGTCACGATTTCTTCTGGGCGCAGGTGTTCGATGCCCAAGAGGTGGCGGTGGGTGAAGGTCATGGCGGCCCCTGTCGCTAAACGTCTTGGGCTTATATGCATCGCGGGGGCGGCGCGGCAAGCACGATGGGCCATTCAGCTTTGCAGGCGTTGCGGCTAGGCTGGCCGCATGGATTCGGCGGAGTATCACAACGCATTGAGCGCCCTGACCTGGCAGATTGAGCTGGGCGTGGACACGTGCATCGCGGATGCGCCGATCAACCGGTACGAGGTGCCTGCCAAGGTCGAAAAGCCTGCCGCTCCGGCGGCGGCGGCGCCTGCGGTCGATGCCCCTCAGGCTGAGGTTGACGTTGTGGCCGCTGCGCGCGCTGCCGCGGAGGCGGCGCAGGACCTTGAGGGGTTGCGGGCCGCGTTGGAAGTCTATCCGCATTGTGAGTTGAAAATGGGCGCGCGCAGTCTTGTTTTCAGCGATGGTGTTCCCGGTGCGCGCGTGATGATCGTCGGCGAAGCGCCGGGTCGGGATGAGGACCGCGAGGGGAGGCCCTTTGTGGGGCGTGCGGGACAGCTCTTGGACCGGATGTTGGCGGCGATTGACCTAAGTCGCGCGGCCTCAAGCGACCAAGCGGAAGGACAGGAAAAGGCAGGCTCGGTTTACATCACCAATGTCCTGCCTTGGCGTCCGCCGCAAAACCGCGACCCCAAGCCCGAAGAGATCGCGATGATGCAGCCATTTCTGGAGCGCCATATCGCCTTGGCAAAGCCCGATGTGCTGGTTGTCGTGGGCAATCATGCCTGCCAGGCGCTGCTGGGCAAGCGGGGGATCACGCGATTGCGCGGAGAATGGACACAAGCAAGTGGCAAACCTGCGCTGCCGATGTTCCATCCGGCTTACCTGCTGCGCAACCCGGCGGCCAAACGCGAAGCGTGGGCGGATTTGCTCAAGTTGAAGGCAAAGCTCAGAGATGGTTGATCCGATCCTTCTGCTAGCCTTTATCCCCGCTGGGCTGGCGCTGAACCTCACGCCCGGGGCGGATATGATGCTGTGCCTTGGTCAGGGGCTGCGTTCGGGGCCGCGTGCTGCCATTGCGGCGAGCGCGGGCATTTCAGTTGGGGGCTTTATCCACGCCGCTCTCGCGGGTCTTGGGCTGGGGGCGCTGGTGGCTTCTGTCCCGGTTGCATTCGAAGTTATCCGCTGGGTTGGGGTCGCTTATCTTTTGTGGCTGGCAGTGCAGACGATCCGTCATGCGGGGCGCGTGAGTGACGTGCCGCGCGTCACCCCGGCCCACGCGTTTCGCGCGGGGCTGATTGTGAACCTGACCAACCCCAAGGTGATCCTGTTTGTGCTGGCCTTTGTGCCGCAATTCGTTGACCCCAGTGCTGGATCGGTCCTTGGTCAGTTCCTGATCTTTGGGGCCTGTCTCAGCCTTGGCGGGTTCATCATCAACGGAGCCGTGGGCGTGTTTGCCGGGGGCATGGGGCAGCGGTTTGCGCGCGGCAGCCGCGTGCTGGACTGGATTTCAGCCTCAGTTTTCGCGGCTCTTGCCGCCCGCCTTGCTATATTGGAGCGCGCATGAGCCGTATTGTCGACACCAAGGACTTTATCGCGATTCGTATTGCGGTTCTGACCGTCAGCGACACACGCAGCCAAGCCGAGGATCGTTCGGGTGACGTGCTGGTGGGGCGCCTTCAAGAGGCCGGGCACACCCTCGCGGATCGCAAAATCCTGCCCGATGAGCGCGCAGAAATCGCCGTACAACTGCGCGCATGGTGCGATGATCCGGAGATCGATGTGGTGATTTCCACCGGTGGCACGGGCCTGACGGGGCGCGACGTTACGGTCGAGGCGCATCGCGATGTCTATGAAAAGGAAATCGATGCCTTTGGCACCGTGTTCACAATCGTGTCGATGCAAAAGATTGGAACAAGCGCAGTGCAAAGCCGCGCGACGGGTGGTGTGCGCAATGGCACTTACCTTTTTGCGCTGCCCGGTAGTCCGGGGGCCTGCAAGGACGCGTGGGATGAAATCCTGTGCAAACAGCTCGATTATCGCCACCGCCCGTGCAACTTTGTGGAGATTCTGCCCCGGCTTGATGAACATCAACGACGGAAGTGACGACATCGTGCGTATCAGTGTTATTGGATAGCACTGCGGACACGCCCATGTAATGTGCTATCTATCTGGTGCGGGTCGCAAAAAGCAGCGAAAGAACATGCGGTTTATAAGACAGAGTTTGATCGGTTTCGTGCTGGCAGGGGTCACCCTTGGCCTGCTGGCCTATGCGGCACAACTGGTCGGATCGGCTGTGCAGGAACGCATGGCTCAGGACACAAAAGCCCCCCCCGCGCGCGAACGTGTGTTTGCAGTCAGCGTCGAGCGCGCTGTGCCGGGGACAGAAATACCTGTTTTGGAGACATTCGGAGAGGTTGAAAGCCGCCGCCGTCTGGAATTGCGCGCTGCCGCCACCGGGCGGATCATAGAACTGGCAGACGGTTTCGAGGACGGTGGCGTGGTCAAGGCCGAACAAGTGCTGGTGCGCATTGACCCCGCCGATGCTCGCTCAGCCCTGGACCGCGCAAAAGCCGATTTGCTGGATGCAGAGGCCGAAGTGCGCGACGCCGAACGTGGCCTTGCCCTGTCGCTGGATGAAGAGGCCGCGGCGCAGGATCAGGCGGATTTGCAGCAGCGCGCTTATGAGCGGCAGGTTGATCTGGAGGACCGGGGAGTGGGGACGGCAGCCGCCGTGGAAACCGCAGAACTGGCTGCAGCCTCTGCCCGCCAGTCGGTTCTGGCCCGCCGCCAGGCTGTCACAATCGCAGAGGCCCGCATCGATCAGGCCCAGACCCGACTGGCCCGCGCCATGATTGCACTGGGTGAGGCAGAGCGGGTTCTGGACGACACAACCCTGACCGCCCCGTTTGACGGCACGCTCAGCGAAACCGATGTGGTCGCCGGGCGTCTTGCCACGGCCAATGAAAAGTTGGCCATTCTGATCGACGAGGATGCGCTTGAAGTCGCCTTTCGCGTGTCCACCGCGCAGTACGCGCGCCTTCTGGGTGAGAATGGTCAGGTCATGCCAGTGCCTGTGACGGCCACTTTGGAAGTGTCAGGTGTGGATCTGCAGGCCACAGGCGTGATCAGCCGGTCAAGTGCAGGGTCCGGCGAGATGCAGACCGGGCGATTGATCTTTGCCCGGCTCGACACTGCGCGGGGGTTCAAACCGGGTGATTTTGTGACCGTGACCGTGCAGGAACCGCCCCTTGAACGCGTGGTGCGTCTGCCGGCCTCTGCGGTCGATGCCAACGACACCGTGCTGGTGCTGGGCGATGATGACCGGCTTGAGGCATTGGAGGTGCGCGTGCTGCACCGCGAAGGCGATGATGTGCTGGTGCGCAGTCCCGACATTGCGGGGCGCGATGTGGTGCAGACCCGGTCGCCGCTGCTGGGGCCGGGCATTTCTGTGCGTCCCTTGCGCCCTGAGGCCGCCAATTCTGTGCCGACCGAGCCCCAGATGCTTGAGTTGAGCGAGGAACGCCGCGCCCGTCTGATCGCCTTCGTCGAAGGCAATCAGCGCATGCCAGCCGAGGCCAAGGCGCGCGTTTTGTCGCAACTGGCCGAAGCCCGTGTGCCTGCGCAAATGGTCGAACGAATTGAAAGCCGGATGGGGGGCTAGGGCGATGGTGCGCGCGATCCCGAAGGCGGCGGGCGGCATCCTCAGCTACTTCGTGCGTCACCGGACTATCGCAAACCTTCTGTTGCTGATGATGCTGGCGGCTGGCTTTTCGGCCATGCCAAACATGCGCGCACAGTTTTTCCCCGATGTGATCGTCGACAACGTGTCCGTCAACGTATCGTGGGACGGGGCAGGGGCCGAGGACGTGGATGCGGCCATCATTCAGGTGCTGGAACCGGGGCTGCTGGCGGTTGAGGGGGTCGAATCCTCGTCCTCCACGTCGCGCGAAGGGTCGGGCACGATTACGCTGGAATTCGAACCCGGCTGGGACATGGGCCGTGCAGCGGATGATGTGCAAACGGCGGTGGATCAGGTCAACACATTGCCTGAAGACATCGATGATCCCAACGTGCGCCGTGGCGCGTGGCGGGACCGGGTGACAGATGTCGTGATCACCGGCCCGGTGGACACGCAACAACTGGGTCTTTTTGCTGACGAGTTGGTGGTGCGTCTGTTCGCAGTTGGGGTGACGCGCACATCTATCCGTGGCATCGCGGCACCCCAGACGCTGATCGAGGTGCCCTCACTGCAACTGATCGCCAATGACATCACCATGGCCGAGATTGCCGCCGCCATCGCCGCTGAGGTCGACACCGACCCCGCAGGTGATGTGACCGGTGCTAATGCCCGCGTGCGCACTGGGACCCAGAAGCGTACGCCTG
>ERZ1740072.774-NODE-774-length-12609-cov-6.748686_pt1 | contig 12609 bp, 1 predicted proteins | sample MGYA00581733_ERZ1740072 | MGnify/ENA primary metagenome ERZ1740072 (study PRJEB43018, sample SAMN04849741) | marine metagenome | isolation source: floating plastic debris | place: Pacific Ocean | collected 2008-08-30 | study: EMG produced TPA metagenomics assembly...
CCCCCAAACCCCATCAAAAGACTCTCCCGAAGACACCACTAACAACAGGATTGATCCCAAACTATTTAGAACAGTCTATCTTGAATCAGGATGAAAAAGAATCCCAGCAACAGATTCAGTCTGCCGACCGACCCGCTCAACCAGTCCCAGCCGTTCGTGCCATCGTCCGAGACTTCCCGGAACTGTTTGCTGGCAGTCGAGGCGGACCCGTTCTGGACGCACTGGTTCGAGTCGTCCATGTAGTAGCCCTGCTTGCAGAGCCGGCAGGAGGCCGAGGCCGATTGGGTGCAGACGGCGCACCCGTCCATGGCGCAGGGCTTGCACTTGCCGTCCTGGTCGAAGTAGTGCCCGTCTTGGCAGAGGAAGCACTTGGGCTCCGAGAAGAACTTGCCCGACTGGCAGTTCTCGCCCAGGAAGGAGACGTCGAAGAGACAGGACTTCTTGTCCGAGGCGAGCAGGTGGTTGTCGGCGCACTCGGAGCAAACGCCGTCCGAGAAGTACTTGTCGCAGTTGTCGATCGGCTGGGTCACGCTGTCGCAGGAAGACGAAGACGTCTTGAAGTAGTTGCTCTCGCACTCAATACAGGTGTTTTCGGGGAACGATCGTCTTGCTAGGGCACACCCGTTGATTCCGGAGTCGTTGCAAATGGCTCTTCTAGTCGTGAGATCTTCTCCATTCAGTCCGGAGACGATGGACCCGTTCGAGTCGTCGATGTAGTTGATGACCCGGTTTCCGGAGCAGGTCTTGCAATTCGCAGGGTCCAAGTAGGTGGCACAGGAGGACTCCGTGATCTTCAGACACAGAGTGCTGTCCTCGGAAAGCAGGTTGGCGCCTTCGCACTCCTGACACTTGGTGTTGCTCTTGTAGATGACGCACTTGTCGATCAGGTGGTCACTCTTGACGCACTCGTTGTTCTGGAGGAAGTACGGGGCGACGCAATGCTTGCAGTCGGTGGCGTTCAGGAACTCGCTGCAGTTGGCGATGGTCTCGGGAACTTCGTGGCAAGAGTTGCTACTTTCATCCAAGTAGTGTCCCTTTTCACAAGTGTGGCACTTGTCTTCATTGTCTTCGTACTTCTCGCAGTCTTCGACGGGAGTGACCGCCTTGCACTTGTAGAGGTCGTCTTCAATGTGCAGCTGGTAAAACATCTTGGACTCGCAAGTCACACAGGAGTCTCGCGTCGGGTGGAAGGTTCCGCAGTTCTCGGCCGAGTAGGGGATGCAGTTTCCGTTCAAGTTGAAGTGGTTATCCATACAAAGCAAACAGACATCGGAAACTGGAGACAGCTTAGCACAGTTGATGATGTTGTAGGGCATGCACTTCTGCTTGTAGTGGTAGAAGTTCTCCTGGCAAGTCACGCACTCGTCGAACAAGGCGTGGTAGATCTTGCAGTTGGTCACGGTGTAAGGGAGACACAGACCGCCACTGTAGTAGTGGTTATCCACGCAAGTCTCGCACTCATCCGAACTGGCCGAGAAGGTGTTGCAGTTGGTCACGGTGTAGTTGATGCAGGTGTGGTTCTTGCCTTCTAGGAACTGGCCGTAGGGACAGGCGATGCACTGGTTCTTGGTGGCCGAGTAGTCCAGACAGGAAATAGTGTAACTCAGGCAGACTCCGTTTTGGAGGTAGTAGCCGTCCACACACGAGGTGCACTCGTTCGAGTCAAGCGATTGGGTCGCGCAGTTGCTCTGGGTGATCAGGGCGCAGGTTCCGTTTCGGTTGAAGAATCCATCGGTACACTTTTGGCATCGGTCGGTTCCGCTCTGGTAAATGTCGCAGTCCGAGATGGTGTAGGGCAGGCAATTAGACCCCTGCTTGTAGAAGCCGACTTCACAGGCGAGACAGGCGTCCGACGATTCGCTGTAGGCGGAGCAATTGGTCACACTCAGAGGAGTGCAGATTCCCGAGGACAAGAAGGTGCCTTCGGGACAAGAGGTGCATTCGTTGAGTTCCTCGTTCCAGGCTTCGCAGTTGAAGGCGCTTCGAGGGAGACACAGTTTGGAGGTGGTCAAGTAGAAGCCTTCCAAGCAGTTGATGCAATTGTCTGCAAGTGGATTCTTCGTCTGGCAGTTCAAGACAGAGTAGGGTTTGCAGGAGTTCAGTTGATCTGCAGCACCATTGTGCTTGGTTCCATTGTCGAGGAGCATGTAGTGGGTTTCACTGCACTGGATGCAAGAGTCGGCGTTCGGGTCGAAGACCGAGCAGTTCTGGACGGTCCTTGGCAGACAGTTTCCCTCACTACTCATGTAGAACTCGGGGTTGCAGACGAAGCAGCGGTCCCTGGCGTAGTCCCGGACTTGGCACTCATCATGGGAAGAAAGCATGCAGGAACTCGTCTTCGCGTCGAAGAAGAACCCGTCGAGACAAGTCAGGCACCGGTCCATCTTGGGGTTGTGGTGTTTACAGTACCTGGCAGTGTAGGCATGGCATTTTCCATTTTCAATATAGCTGTGTTCCTTGCAAGACAAACACCTGTCGTTGTCAGAGGCGTAGTCCTTGCAGTTGACGACTCGACGGGGCATGCAGTTGACGCCCTCCAAGTAGTACATGTCTTCACAGTCAATGCAATGGGACTGGTCACTGGAAATGGCCTTGCAGTTGGCGAACTCGGCCGAGACACAGTGGCCGTTTCTCAAGACGAGGTCGGACTCACAAGCATTGCACTCTATGCCGTACTCGTCGTAAGTGAGGCATCCACTTATTTCGGTAAGGAAGCTCTTGTAGCTGCAAGTGCCTTCGTTCAAATCGTACCCGGGGAAGCAGGAGGCGCACTTGCCAGTACTCGAGTCCCTCGTCTTGCATCTCTGCGAAAGAGGGGACATGGGGAAACACTTCCCACCAACAAGTTCGTAGTTCTCGACACAGGCCATGCACATCCCCCACTCAGTAGTACTAGCGAAAACGCAGTTGTCGAGGGTCTCCATCACACACTGATTGCCGTCGAGTCTGTAGCCGTCTTCGCAAGTCACGCAGTTATTTCTGTAACTGTCGTAATAGAAGCAATTATCCACTTTGGTGTGGGCAGTGCAAGTGAAGGTGCTCGTCAGATAAAAGCCGGAGTTGCAGACCAGGCATTGGTCGGCGAAGGGACTCTTTTGGTTGCAGTCGGGGACGGCATTGCTGTAGGCGTCTGTGCAGGTAGTTTGATCCACGTTGAGGTGCTTGGTCGGGTCCGGACACAAGAGGCACTTGCGGGTGATCGGGTCCCGGACGGCGCAGTCGAGGACGGTCTCGCAGGTGTTGAAGTCGTTGTTCACTTCGGCCAGGACCGTCATGTTACTACACTTGGAGCACTTGGCCTTGTCGTCCGAGGCCCACTCGCAATTGGGGAACAGGGAGTCTTCCATGATGTTCATGCAGACGTACTGGAAATTCTCCAGGTTGGTGTACTGGGTGAACTCTGCGGCGGTGGAAAGGTTACTGTAAGCAGCGGGGATAGCCATGAATGACTCATAGGGGAGATGCGTGGTCAGGGCGAAGTAGGCATTCGTACTCAAGTCGAATCCGCGGGGGTAAAAGAAGAACTCGTCGTCCATCGCGCGTCCCTGGTCGATGCACCTGTAAATGTAGTCGTTCCCGTTGACCGGGGCCGCGGGCTTCCAGTGGAAGGGGTAGTAGTTGGTTCCGCTGCACTTCAGGCAAACCCCGTTTCGGCCTTCTTGGGTGCAGGTGGTGTCCACTGCATTCTGAACGGCGCTGCAGGCCACGGGGGCGTTCTTGGGGTCGAAGACATTTCCGGCGTTGCAGACGTCGCACTGCTTGGTCTTCCAGTTGAACCTGGCGCAGTTCAAGGAAGGCAGGGACCAAATGTTGAAGCAGGTCTTGTAGCCGTCCGCGTGGTAGTGCACCCAGGTGCCCGGCTTGCAACTGATGCACTTCAGGTCCACGGAGTCGACGACCACGTCGCAATGGGCCAGCAGGGGGTCGCCCGAAACTGATTGGCAAGATGTCCCGGTTAGTGAAAAATCATTGGTCACAACGACGAAAGTGGCGTCACATTCGGCGCACTTGGTCTGGTCTTCGGGGTCGTAATATTTGCAGTTTGAAATATTTGGCTGAGCAGTCCAGTTCGTGGTGGAGTAGTGGTTCGAGTAGTAGGGAGTGGCGAGTGAAGTCGCGGTGAACATCAAAGTGAAGCCGGTCTCGCAAGTGGAGCACTCGAAGTCCTGGGTCCAGTTATTGGCGACGGCCAGGTGGTTGATGAAGTCCAGACTCCGGTACTCTTCCTTCGAAGTGACGCTGGCCGGGAGCTCCAGAGCAGTGTACGGGTGCACAATCGCGAACGCAGTGCAGCCCCTTTCGGTCTTGACTCCTTCGGCGACACACGTCCCGTCGTTCATCAAGACGAATCCGCTGGAACACATGATGCAGTTGGTGTTATCCGAGTCGTCCAAAATGTCGCAGTTGGCGGCGTTGGAGCTGTCGATGCACCTCGCCTGGTCCAAGATCTTGGTCGAGGTAGTGTACGCCCAGGCGTGGTTAGCATTGCAGGTTTGACAGGCGTTCATCCACTTGTTGGTGCCCGCGGTCTGGTCGCAGTTGGGAATCACATCGCACGCAGTGAAGAAGGTGTTGTTCGAATAGTTTGTGGCCTTGTAGCCCGGTCTGCAAGAAAGGCACTTCAATTCGGTTTGACTGGCCAATTTCAGTTTTCTGGGGGAAACAGCGTTGAAGTCGACTTCGACTCCATGGATCTGGCAGTTGGCCACTCCGATGGTTTCCTTCGCCCCGCTTTGCGCCGAGGCGAAAAGGTCGGTAGTGGTGTAGTCCATGCACAACTGGGTGTAGACCTTCCCGGAAGTGGCATCCACTTTTATAATGTTGGTGGAATTGTCGGTGGCATCGATGTGTTGGTAGTTGTAGGTTCCGTCAGCGTCCCACTTTCCGAAGACGACGGGGATTTCGTCTGCACTGGAACAGTTGTCGATGCTGATGTATGCGCCCTTAGGGTACTCTTCGAGATTCGTGTAGGAAAGCCCTTCGTAGATTCTTTCAATGGTCCCCGTGGTCGCCGCATTTGCCGCAATGCACGAATCGACGAGGGCTCCTTGATCTTTATTGATGGCGTTCGTGAGACTCATTTGATTGGCGCTTCCATCATAAACCACGCCGCCCGCAGCCTTTTTGAGAATCGGGACGTGTGCGTCCACACACCGAGCGCATTTTAGTCCATTGTTAGTCGCGGTCCAAAGAAGACAGTCTGTATCATTAAAAGAGGATTGGGGGGTAGATTCATTTTTGACTACCGAAGCGATTCCGAAGTCAGTGTCACTAACTGCCACAAATCCGGTGGTCTGGGAAACATACGCTTCGCATTTGATTTGGGGGTAGCTCCTGGTGAATTCGGCGTCAGTTTTATCGACGGAATCTGCCGGTATCCTGGGTCTGAAAGAGGACCTTTTATAGAAGTTGCCCCCCATGTCAATCTGGGTGATGTATTTGGCTTGCTTGCATTGGACAGGGACAAAGTCGGTGAGCGTGATCTGCATCGTCAAGTTGACATCGGCGAGCACTCCGTTCATGGGATCGTGGGTCGGCTCCAAGTTGGTGTCGTATACAATCGTTTGACTCGCGAAGGTAGATGCTACTGTGCAGTCGTTACCTGAGTTTCCAGCCGTGCACAAGTGGCAGGTCTCATTCCTCGCGTAAATGGTGCAGTCGTTGATGACAGTAATAGTCTTATCCCCGAAGGGCTTCACGCACTCGGCCACATTTCGAGGCTGGGCAGACTCAACTTTCTTGGCGAAGGTCATTCCCTTTATAGAGTAGGTATCACTCGAGTCGATTTCCTGGACCGTGTTGACAGCCACATCTGCGTGATACTGGCATTGATTCGCCCCAGTCAGCTCGTAATGGGCCTTGCAAATCAAGCAGTCTTTAGTGCCGAACTCAGCAGCCGATCCTCCGTAGGGGTAGTCGACCACGCTGCAGAGGTCACTCGCTGTCGCGACGTCGCAAACCAGTCCGGTGCCCGAGTAGTCGTACCCGGGTTCGCAGATTTCGCATTTGTCTCCGGCGGAATTCATCTCGAAACAGTTTGTTGCGGTGACTGAGCTCGCCACTTTATGGTGGGTGACGGCGAAGGACTCGTTCCCGTCCGGACAGTAGTCGCACTCGAGGTCCGTGGAGTTGTTTCCCGCGCAGGCCGAGTCGGCCACGTACTCGTTGGCCGGCGTCGGAGTCCTCGGGACGCAGAGCCCGGTGGCAGGGTCCTTCTTGTGGTCCCCGAGGCAGATTTCGCACTCGACCGACCCCGGGTAGAACTTGTAGCAGGGGCTCTCGGGCTCGGTGCTTGCCGCTTTGACGCAGGTGTTGAAATCGGTGGCACTTGCCGTGTGAGTGTAGCCCTCCGCGCACTTGGCACACTGGAATTTGTTGGTGTCTGCCTTCACACATTTCTCGAACACGCCTCCGAAGACGTTCACGCATTTGTGCTTGACTTTGGCTCCAGAGGCTGTCATCATTTCTGTGCTGCTTGTGGTGGTCCAAAGCAGTTCATCATCAGGGAGCTTATTGTAGTCCTTTAATTGATTGTCATCGAAGTCGAAGTACTGGAACCCGAAGTCAAAGTTTTCCAAGGAGTCGTTGTCCTGCTCCGCACAAACATGTTTGTAGAGGGGATTGGAAGAAGCCCCGTTGATCTTGTAGTTGACCGGGTAGGAATTCTTGGCGACACACGACATGCAGGTCCCGTCGATGTTGAGTCGGTCGCAGTCCCCAGCCGTGTGTTCCACGCACTTGTAGGGATTGGCGGTGTCGTGCACGTAGCCCTGTCTGCAGACTTCGCATTCGCCTGAACTTTGATTGAAGTTCGAGCAGAAGAACTTGTCCTTCACGTCGTCCGGGTGGTAGCAAAACTTATCCGAGTGGCTATCGGTGAAATGAGGGTACCCGCTTCGACAGGCCACGCATTTTTTGTTCACATCCATTTCGACGCAGCCGTACCAACTGGGCCCGTTTCGCACTTTGGGGACGCACTCGTTGGTGCTGCTCAGGACGTACCGCTTATCCGCTTGGTCGTCCACGCAAAGCTTGCAGTTCGCCTGGGTGTAGTCGTTCTCGTAGAACATGCAGTTTTCGTTAATATTGTCAGACTGCAAGGTCAGCTGCTTTCTGAAGTCCTTGGTCCAAAAGTTGGCGCCGCCGGGGGAGGCGTTTTGAATCATATAAAACCCGGTGCTGCAAGTGTCACAGAAGGGGTATCTTTTCCGGAAAATGCCGGTGACCAAGTAGTGGAAGACCATGGCATTGTCTTTGTCGTACTCACTCGAAGCCTGCAGTTTGAAGCCGGGCAACCCCAGGTCTTGACAGTCAAGGAAGCTGCTTTGATTCACGCAGGACAAGTTCCCAGAGCCGTCGTCCCTCAAGAAGAAGCCGCTTTTGCATACCCAGCAGTTGTGAGCCCCGAGGCCGTCGCTCTTGTAAATGAGGCAGTTGTCGTCGGGACTCGAGCCCTGGACGCACTTGTCGTAGCGGAGGGTGAAGGTACTCGACAGTTCCCAGCCGAAGCCGGTAATACAGTTTTGGCAGGCGTTCATCCATTTGTTGTTGGCGGGGGTCTGGTCGCAATTAGCGATTGCACCGCAAGTAGTGAAGGACACGGCATTGCTGTACTTGTCGGTAGTTGCACTGCTGAACCCGGGCTTGCAAGAGAGACACTCGAGGAGACTCCCGTCCAAAGTGTTATGGGAGCCCAGTTGGGTCGTGATGGTCCCGTCCACTTCCAGTTCACTGGTTTGTGCCACCCACAAGTGGATTTGGCAATTGTCGACTCCCCCGGGGGTCTCCGTGGTCGCATTTGCATCAAGGAAGTAGTTTGGACCCTGTTGAGATAGTTGGAAGCAAACTAAGGGAGGAACCACTCCAGTAAGGGTTCCAATATCTCCAATGTAGTTGTGGGGAACCAACGAGTCTAAATGCTTTTTGGCGAAGACCACCAGCGAGCCGTTGTTGCAAGAATCGAAACGGATGAATCTTGAAATTCTCAATTTGGAAGGGTGGTGGTTGTATTCCAAGCCTTCGTATTCTGAAGTTTTTTCAATATGGGTAAAAGTCAATAATGTCATATCCATTGAAGAGTGAGCCTTGCAACTATCAATATAAGTTTTAAAGAATTCATTGGTGATGCTTCCAGCAGCAGGGTAAGTGACAGACATACCAATGTCATCTGCGAAATTGGTCGTCTTTTTGATAATGGGGTATCTATTGGGTTCGCATCCCATACAAGCCAAATATTTAGTCCCCCCATTATCGTATTCGGCCCAATATCGGCAAGTACCTTTACTACCATTAATTGAAGGGACATTTGTGGTACTTGTCAATAAATTGTTCCAAGCAAAATTGGATGTACAGGTGTATTGGGGGTAAGTCGCGGCAAAGGAGACTCTTCCGGCAATATAATTGGATTTGTCACTAGAATCCCCGATTTTGAAGTTGGTCACTTTTGGAGAAGCCGTATCAATTATTAATATGTGACTCGACTTGCAGGTGTAGTCGGCAAAGGCCTCGCCGTCCTGGTCAGTCATGTCGACCATTGCTTCAATTTTTGTGTCTGAATGGCTCGACTGGTCATTGTAGTCACCAATCGAAAAGAAGCCGTCATACTTCAAATGGTAGGCGACAGTAATATCCGGAGATTCGTCAGAGCAAGAACCTCCGGAAAGGGAGTAGTTGTTCTCGCAAAGTTTGCACTCCGCGGTCGCGTAGTCATAAATCGCGCAATTACTGGTTGGACTCGCCAAAGTGTTGATGGTCCCGCACTCAAGGGTTTCGCTGTTCAAGGCCAGCTTCACGGTCCCCTTGGCATGGTACTTGAGGGCCCAGACCGAGTCCGCGTCGTTGCCACTCACGTTCAAGTCCTTTGTCACTGTGCAGGTGTTCCCCGTGAAATCGTGGAGGTTTTTGTCTCGGCACTCGGCACATTTCCCAGCCTGCGTAAGCATGGCTCCAACGCCCGCGGAATCAGTCAGTTGTTTGCAGGGCGAAGACGTGTTGGTACCCGTGCATGACTGCTGATCTGCCTGAAGGTTATCTTTGTCGGCTTCGCATTGGATGCAGTTTCCATTGGTTCGATCAGTCTTGGCGCATCCGACCCGAGTGACCTTGACGGTGTTCAGCTCCATGCTTTTATTGCCCTGGGGACAGAAATCGCAGGCAGAGCTACTATTGGTTGCGGTGCCCAGGCACTTGGGGTCGATGTCGTATCCGTCAGGGTCGGCGGTCATGGGGTCGCAGGCCTTGGTCCCTCCGTTCAATATATACCCCACTTTGCAGACAGTGCACTGTTTCGCGGTGCTATCGTATCTTAAACATAAGGGGTCGGGTCCACTGGACTCGCCTCCGCAGTCTTCATCATTTCCCATGACGTAGTTCTTCAGGCAGTAGGCGCACTTGTTCTCGTTTCTAACCTTCACCTTGCAATCAGCAAGTGAGTTCACTTCACATTTCCCGTCCTCGAGGTAGTAGCCATTGTCGCAGTCCACGCACTTGGACTTGTCAGCATTGAAGTGCAGGCAGTTGGCGATCGAAGGCTTCTGGAGACAGTGGTTCTCTTCCGGGAAGTACCCGGAATCGCACTGCAGACACTCGTTGGCGTTGGGCTTGTAGACCTGACAGTTGGTGATTGCTTGGGACTTGCACTCGTTGGCCATCAGGTAGTAGCCGAACTCGCAGCTGACACAGGTCCCGTCGTTCAAGTCGTACTTCAGGCAATTGGTGATCGAGTAACTGATCGACTCGCAGGCCGATTTGTAAGCATTCGGGATCTTCCCCTGGGTGCAGGCAAGGCATCTCCCGGTGTTGGACTCGTACTCGATGCAGTCGGTGATCGTCGGGGCCAGTTCGCACAAACTGGTCGCGGTGTTCATCTTGAAGCCACGGTAGCAGGTCACGCACTTAGCGAGATCGTTCGGGTTGACTTGCATGCAGCGGTCGACAGTCGCATTCGGGGTGCAATTGTCCCTGCCCGCATCCAAAGCGAAGCCTGGTCTGCACTCCTCGCACTTGTTCTGGTTGGGCTGGTGGATGAGGCAGTTGGCGATGTTGTGGGCGACGCAACTAGTAGAGCTCAGGTGGTAGCCGTTGTCGCATTGGGTGCAGTTTCCACTTGAATCGTAAATTGCGCAATTGGGAGTCGCGGGGGTGTTGCATAAGCTCGTGCTCGCATCGTGGACATAACCACCCAGGCAAGTGGCGCATCCGTCCTTTGTAGTGTTGAAGGTGGCGCAGTTGACCCCGGTTTGCAGTTTGCAAACATCGTTCTCCAGGTAAAACCCGGTGGTGCAGGAAGTGCACTTCCCGTAATCACTACTGGATTCAGTTACTTCGTATTGAATGCACCCCAGAATATTCTCCTTGAAGCATCGGCCGTTCGACAACTTGAACCCGTGGACGCATTTGGTACAGGCGTTGGTTGTGCTGGCCGGGTCGAGGGTCAGACAGTGGTTCAAGCTGCTCACTTCGCAGTCGCCCTGGGCATTGATGTAGTAGTCCTTATTGGCCGGGCAAGTGGCGCAGGCATTTGTAGTGTCGTCCTTGGTCAGGCAGTTCATGGCAGTGTAGGGAATACAGTTTTTGTTTACATCCAGGAAGAAGACATTGGCAGCATTTCCGGGTGCGACGGTGTACAGACAAGACTCGCATTCGTCGGCGTCGGCTTTGTAGACGTCGCAGTTCCGGACAGTGTAGGGTTTGCAGTTGTTGCCACTTTTGAAGTATCCGCTTTTGCAGGTGGTGCATTGGTTGGTCTCGTGGTTCTGGACTGCGCAGTTGAGGAGCGCGACGGGCAGACAGTCGGGGGTAACCAGTTCGTAGCCAGCGAAGCAGTCTGCGCAAACATTGGTGGGGTTGGACCCGCTTTGGACGAACGATTTGCAGTTCCTGGCAGTCAAGGGCTCGCAGTTGACTTGGGCCGGGGACCCGGAAGAAACCGGGTAGTACATGGCGGCGCAGGTGGCACAGTCATTGGCATTCGGGTCGAAGGTCAGGCAGTTCCGGGCGGTGTACCGAAGGCAATCAGGACCACTCGGGTAAAATCCATCGTAGCAAGAGGCGCAGGCATCCGAAGTCAAATCCATGGTCTTACACGATTTCTTGGTGTAAGGCGAGCAGGCGTCGTTTTCCTTGAAGTACCCGGAAGCGCAGACGTTGCAGTTATTGGTGTTGGTCACGAACTCAAGGCATCCCACCGAGACTTGGGGGATGCACTCCCTCCGGTTCAAAGAGAGGTAGAAGTGGTCGGCGCAAGTGGCGCAGTGGAGCTGGATACTGTTTTCGTTGGTGAAGTCTGCATGGGTGGTGTTGGGGCCGGTCACATACTGCGCACAATGGGGAATGTGGGGGAGGCACTTCAGCTTGTCGTCGGTCAGCTGGAAGGAGGGCAGACAATCCACGCAGTGGTCGCTGGTCTCGGAGGTCTGCTTGCAGAACTGGATGTTCATGGACTTGTTCCGCATTCCGCAGAAGCCCTCGTCGAGGTAGAACTTCTCGTAGTCGCATTTCAAACAGTCCTCGGTTAACGGGTCGAACTCGAGGCAGCCGTCCACGGCCGAGAGTTCCACGCAGACGTTGTTCTCGAGGTAGAAGCCGTTCTTGCAGCGGGAGCAGGTGTTGGCCTTCTCGTAGGCCTCGCAGTGCGCGACGGTCCGGACCGGGAAGGACTCGCACTTCTTCTCGGGGCTGAGGAAGAAGCCCGACATGCACTCGGCACACTCGTCGAAGGACTCGTGCTTGGCGCAGTTCATGATGGTGCCCTGGACGCACTGGTTCATGGGCCGGGACTCGTAGAAGGAGGAGCCCGCGCCCTTGACGTTGTAGCTGACCAGCGACTGCAGAAAGCCGGCAGACATGGCGAAGCCGGACGAGACATTTTCGACCTGGAAGAAGCCCGAGGCGCACTGGCTGCACTCGACGGAGGAGTAGACCAGGCACTGGTCCCGCACGGTGAGCGACTCGCACTGCTTGGTGCCCACGTGGTAGAAGAAGCCCTCGTCGCACTCGGCGCAGGTCTTCGCGTCCACGTACACGCGGCAGTTGGCGATGGCCCCCGCGACGGGCCGGCACGAGTTGCTCGTCAAATAAAATCCAACGTTGCATTCGTTACAGGAATACTCCCAATGGTACCGCCGGCAGTCGGGGATCAAGAACTTCTCGGGCACGGGCGAGCATCTGTTGCCCAGGTTGTCCAGGAAGAAGCCCGGCATGCACAGGTGGCAGGCATTGGCCCCTGGGTCGGAGGAGGGGATTTCACAATTGTCGACCTTGAACTTGAAGCAAGATCCATTCGAGGACAGCCGGTAGGAGTTGTACAGGTCGCAGGTCTTGCAAACTGCGGCCCCGGTGTCGTCTTTCCCGCAGGCCAGACACCCCTCGGTGCAGGTCGAGTGGACGGGGGTCCACATCGTTAGAAGCGTCAGAAAAGCTAGGTAAAGTGCTTTCATTTATAAAATCTCGGGGCTCGGCTTTTGAACAAAGCATTCTCCAAAAAGTAGATAGTTTAAGATTGAGAACGGTTCATCAAATATGTCTCACTTTTTGGGGTTTGGGGTTTGGGGATTGGGGATAGGGGTAAGTCGAGAGTAGATAAACGAAAGGAAGTGGTCTAGAGAAGTA
>ERZ1740072.775-NODE-775-length-12585-cov-8.699920_pt1 | contig 12585 bp, 10 predicted proteins | sample MGYA00581733_ERZ1740072 | MGnify/ENA primary metagenome ERZ1740072 (study PRJEB43018, sample SAMN04849741) | marine metagenome | isolation source: floating plastic debris | place: Pacific Ocean | collected 2008-08-30 | study: EMG produced TPA metagenomics assembly...
TTTGGTCATTTATGAACACCAAGTTTTACTGGCTAGGCTTTTTTCAAGCTAACCTTGCCTACCAATTCCACCAATTTACCAAATCAACTTATAGAATTATGCAACAATTTATATCCAATACCAACATTGCAAAATTGGTTCCTGTATCATTTATCATAATCTACATAATTTATTAAAATGGTTGTATAATTATAGAGATAATAGAGGTTATTAGATGTAATTGACCAATCACAGCTTTTTAAGCTCACACCAGATGTTAATATTTTGGACAACCTTGCTGCATATTCACAAGAAAAGTTATTGAACTACTTCTCTGATAAGTAAGGAAAACCCAGTGAGACGTTTTAGATTAAAAGTCCTACAATCAGAAATGGCTCACTGGAGGAGTTATCTAACCCCACTTTAAATAGGGACAACTCCCATGCTATGACTCACCTTAGCGGTTGAAACGGGAATAATAAGCAAAGAATCAGAAAAAATATTCCCGAATGTAGTCTACCAAAGAGCAACCACAACAAAATACATTACCTAAATTGATTCAACTAGATTAGAGAGATCTTTTCTAATGAACTTTGTTGTGAGAAACATGTATTGGCGCCTTGATCAGCTCTGCCAGAGAATGCGAAATATGTGTGAATCTTGAGTATTCCCATTTTGATGACGGATTCGCCAAGCATTTTCATGCATAGCACACATAGTGTGCTGGCTGGTAAAATGATGGATTTTTCCATGCGGTCGCATGTCACATGCGTCCGTGACACAATTTGGTAAGGCAAATTCCCAGAAAGTCACCCACCAGTTGTAGAACGAAATCAATAAACCAACAAGATGGCACTCTGGGAGGCAACATACTAGCAATCTACAAATAGCAATGCCAACCCTCAGGGCTTGGATTATGTAATACGTTAACATAGTTCCGATTTGCAAAACTAGTCCTTTGTCATTAACAAACATCAAGCCACAAAAATACAAATAAAACACCAGGCTCAGTTGTCAAAGTGTCAATGGTATTCTGATGATGTTGTCTCTATCAACTGTTTTGTGGCCTGATAACAAATGCAAACTATTTATCATAGCTTAATTCTTAATTGGAATGACATGTGATTTTTTATCAGATTGACTTTTTTATAATCTTTGCATAATTATTATTCAGCCAATGTAATACGATGTAATACCGTGTGCATATTGTTACGTAACCAAACTTGGCAAGCGTGAAACAACTATATAAATCAACAGCGGCAATTAAGCAACACAGTTATTGTTGTAGAGTAGAGGGATCAGGTTGTATATCAGCCGAAGATTAAGATCCACTAACAGTTTTCTACTGGTACAACAATGCCAGCTCAAACAGCATCTACCATTCTTATAGAGACAGCATTACCTCAGCACCACACAATGACACAATGTGATCAATCCACATTGAGATACTTTGACAAAGCATGCTGCCTGAGTGGCGCTAGCTCCGCTAAAACACAAACTGTCAGCAATAGACAAGCACAGACTAGTAATCAGACAGCAGCAGTTGACATGCAAGAGAAGACAAAACACGGGAATGTAAGATCAATGTAGAAAATTGTCTTCATCATATCTCTTGAAATACGTAGCCTATTTTGATCTGATTAGTACCATTTATTTTAGTCTTATTTTGTATAGATGGCAGCTTGTGAAGCAGTGTACTTATATGGGAGTGAAATATACGACAATGTTTAAGTGTTTGTTTGGGTGGTCACATTGGTTCGGTTAACATAGGGTGAACATTAGTACTTGCATGTGTTAAAAATAATGAGCAAATATCACCACGCCAATCTGCAACAGACTCTTTTTAGTCAAAAATAGACATTTACCAAGTGATTTGTGGCCATAACTGGTTTTTACTCAGCTTTTATAGAACCTATCCATACCATTGTTGCACAAACTGCCTGCAACACAATTTACTTGCGCGAAAATAGCATAGCATAAGTTTTTACTGACTATCTCTCAGCGATGTTACTTAAAAAATCTCACTCATCGCTGAATTTCACTCTGGCTCAGCATTTTTTCAGCAGCCTTCCGTTGGTAAGGAAACATGGATCACTGTTAACCCAAGGCCACAATGATTTGTCACAATAAATTGCTGAATGCTGTTATTGACTAAAATACACAAAAATGTCAACACAGGTGGGACTTTTTGCACAACATAGATGTTGTCAGCTGTGTCCTTCGTCAATGATTTCCAGTGGTCACTAATTTACGGAAAGCAGAGCAGACATGTGATCAGCCACCCACCAGCAGAAAAATCAGGTGGCCTCAGCTAGCGCTTTGCTATTCCATAAGAGAGTGAACAATAGAGGTTGGAGAATATCCAATTTATAATGTGTTCTACTTATTTTCCAGGTGTTGCTTGACTTGGCAAAGATCGTGTGTGAAGAACAATGTCGCTTACTCAATTTGACCGATAAGATTATGAAGCACGCACAGAGTCTACTACAGTGTAGTAAATGTCACATCTACCTCATTTCTGATGATACCGAGGTAAGTGATACATACAACAAACCCCAATACTGAATTTACTGCTAAGTAGTTCTCGTCAGACATGCAAATTTTAATATCAAAAGTGTTAAAGCATTCTTGTAATGAAAATGGTACTAACCTAATAACATAAGATTTGCAATTTTTCGATATATTTATTGTTTTTGTATGGTGTGGTACGAGCATGTAGCTTTGTAACACCGAGGACGAATTTGTCGATGATATCGCTTTGGCTACTTAATTACCACATTCAGTGAATCGGATTATATAAAAAAAGTGTAAACAACTTCTTCCTTCTTCTCGGGTTTTGAGGAAGGTCACACCAAACCAATCACAGGCCAGATGTGATTCACATAAATATCAATTTTTCATATCTATAATGTTATCAATATTTTTACCATAATCATTTATTACATCAGTCTGTGCCAGGTGAATTATTGTTGCACTCATCCCAATTTTTCAACATAACTATTCTCTTAGCGGTTTTAGTATTGATCATGTAATTGCTTCTAGTGGTTCTACAGCAATGTTAATTGAGTTGGTGAATGAGTTGTGGTTGGAATTGGTTTGTAGGACGGAAAATAAAGAAATGCTGGTAAAAAATTGAAACGGATTTTGTGATTATCGTTGAAAGAATGGGTGCCAGGGATGTTTTCAAATAGAAGTTTTATGGCTAAAAGCCAACTTCCTCTGCCTTGACAAAACATGGCTAAAAATAATTGCAGTTAGCCAGCATGACGCTACAGATCTGCAGTTCTCACTAAGTATTTTAAGCTAATCATGTAATCTTATAATTATCAGTAAGATGATTTCGAACTGTTTGATTGATTAATGAAATAGATAGGCTCCAAAAATCTAGATTGATGAAAATTTTTCGTGAACCAAATTTACCACAAAACCCGATTTGACACTTGTTTCCCATCGGGTCGTGTTGATTTTTGAGAAAACACTAACATCCTACTGGTTTTTGTACTAGAAAACAACGGGCCGATGTTTTGAATAAATCTAATCTTCCTTTACAATAATCTTTAAGCAAAATGGAGCGAAATAATTGACAAATATAGTGAAGAATTTCGTTTGTTATTCTTGTTTGACGGTTTTCTCACCTTTGACCCTAAACAACTAAAGCCAGTCAGCATGCTAAATTTCTAAACACTTTCCATTGGAAAATTTTCTTTCAAAGAAAATGGTCTGTGACTCGACTCTATTGGGTGTACCGAATTCTGGCCATTATTTTGTACCCACATTTGTTCCTGTATTCCATCATTGAAGTTTTGGTCAAACCAAGCGACACAATTTTCCATAAAATACAGAGTTACAGGAAAAATTGAGTACATGTAGGTAATACTTCCAGTAATATTGAATGCCCCTACTTATCCCCGGATTCATAGTTCGAGTTACTCTTTCTCTTGGCCTATCTTACCAAAATAATTGGGATAGTCAAGTCAGGTTAAAGATTAATTTATCCCTCCCTCTATCCTGATAGTCTGCTTCCGACTCCATCTGCCTGCCTGTAATTACCGCGGATTAGGATTATCCAAGCTTAATGGCTGCACATACAAGGTTTATCCCAACCATAGATGGAAGTATCATGGCTTTTTTGACCGAAGTCATTTAAATATTGTTTATGGAAGAGACTGTTACATAATTCCAGGTTATTTATGGACCGTAGGAATAGTAAATGTCAATCTCTTGATATCATTCCATTATTGCCGTATTTAACCACAGTGTTTACCGCAATTATTTTTTATGTAGACTGTCTCTTATTTGCGTTGACAAGGAACAGTGATTTATCATCACATGTGTTGTTATGTAATGATGAAGGATTTTAATATATGTTGGTTGAGTGACAATTTCGAGGGGCCATATCCTCATTACGATATAATCATGGAACACGGCTTTTCATGTAAATTAATTGACATTTGAATATTTTTTGCCGGGCGGGCTCTTTCCCTGGCCTGGATTGTGGCGGAATGCAGAAAGAATTAACCAAAATTTGGCTATAAAATTCCCCTGACACTGACTTTCTCCTCTGGGTTTTCCGTTTGATTGTAGACGTGTAGGATTATACTAATTTTTGCTTTGAATATTAAAACATTTTCTTGACAAAGGTGTTTTTCATGTGACGTCAAACCTGCTTTGTCTTGCTTTGCAATTACAGGTAAAGGTTTGATTCTCAAGGCAGTTTAATTAATTTGAATTGCTGGCGATGTGCCGCAAAATAAAGCCACATAACCGGTTTTTATTTTCTAGATGGTATTTTCTCATGTTTACGAGTACGAAGCAAGAACTGAGAGGACAACTTCAAATGAAGTGAAAAATAACAGTTACAGCAAAAATGAAAAGTCTGGTAATAAGGACAAAGTCTCGACTGGTTGTACAACTGACACTGAACTCGCTCATTATGTCGCTACTACACGAACGGTTTGTTTCTTTTTTTGCAATAAGCTATAATATACTATAAGTATACCAGAATATATTAGTGTATACAACGTATCGTTGGTGAGATAACTTTGTGGTTGTTACCTGATAGACGTGTGGATTTATCACTAAAATAGGATAAATGATGTAAATGTAGTGGGATAGATAGGACGAGAATGGAGTAAAGTTTGCAGTTCTTCCGCTCTTTAATCAAATTGAAATAATCTGAAAATTGACGTTATCTATTTTTATATCTGCCTTTAAAATTGTCTCGCGATGACAATTATTTACTGAAAGATGACAATTTTATACATGTCTATGAGATGTACATGTATTAGCGGACTGCTGGTAGGTGCTTTCGCTTTTTAAGTATTACACATAATTTCAACATTTTGACAGTGCAAAAATGGTAGCGGAATCGAAGCTTTGTTCTGGCTACTAGCCAACTTCAATTTGAGACTGCAGTGAAAACCGGCATACAGCAAAACCATTTCATTGACTAGACAAATAAGCACAACTTGCGGTTTATTAGATAACATGTAAGATCCCCATTAGGAGAAGCTAATTGAAAGTTTTAAGGGATTAAAAGATTAAAATGGATATTTCAAACTGATTGGGAACATACGTCAAAATAATGATTGATCATAAAGTAACGGTGCAAAATGCAGTGATAATAGAAAAGGTAATTCATGAGAACTATCCTCATCACTCATTATGCTGTAATGGAAAGGCCTATTTTTACTGTGGTTTTCAAAAAGAACAAAAAAACCTTGATTTTTGTGAGGGGTTACCTTATAAATAGACTCAACAATAATTCTCCATTACTGATGGTTAGAGTTAGTGTAACCAACATTTTATATTCAGCTGTGAAACTCTTTCTATGATAAATATGTTCTCCCCCTTAGAGTTCGTTCAACAAAATGACCTCAATTCAAAGTCGAAAGGTCATGCTTATGCTTTTCAGACCGATGTTTTTTTTTATCTTTAGACGTTGAATCTGGGGGATATCACCAAACACAAACAATTTCCAGCATTCGAAGACCGGACAAGAAGCCGATCTGTTTTAGCAGTTCCAATCATGAGTGCAGACAGCAAAAGAGTTCTCGGTGTGTTTCAGCTAACAGATAAACTAGATCGATCCAGGTTCACACAAAATGATCAACAAATATTTGAGGTATGAAGTTAATTTGTTCAGTAGCAGATCCAGGCTGATTCTACATATAGATTGAATTTCTTTGGTCAAATTCTGATTCCATCTGTCTGCACATTCTTCTAGTATTTTGGTTTGGAATTGATGAAATTGTTCACACTCACATGTAAAACATGCTTCGTGTGAATTCATGAATAACAAAGTCAAAGCTGCCACCGGGGAGACTGGTCTGCTGAATTTCTCATCGCAACATTTTTGTTGAAACTTGAAGCAAGGATAAATGATGCAACAAATTGTGCGTGTAAAGCTGATCTGATCACCTGATTAACTCTGATACTCTCCATGAATGCGGTAATGAAGGAAGCAGACATATTACTCTCAAGACTAAATACACAAATTATCCTCGTTTTTAATTACATTACAAGTTTCTCAATGATGCAATCATCAGAGATATTGTATATGTCACTTTTGTTATTTTCTTACCCATTATAGTTTTCCTTTATTTCAATTTTCAGAAAATTGATTTGAAATAAAACCCTGGACTGGATGTAAGATCAGACATACTACATAGAAATCAATCATTAAGGTTTACACTTGTGCCCACTTCTTTATCTGTCATGGTCCTAAGCATAAATATGCATGTGTCTCCTTGCAAGATGTTCCTAAACTCCTTGTTTCTAGTAAATAGCTCCTTACACCTCATTCCTCCCGAGTTCATTCAATGCATTGGTGTGTCAATGACTCCAGTTTCAATCCTATACTACACACAATTTGAGTAAAGTCTGTTCCATGTATTTCTCACAAAATATTTTTTTGATCAACTTAATCATTTTTTGTAGGCTTTTGCCATATTTTGCGGCATTGGGATTGAGAACACTATAATGTATGAGCGGGTAGTGCAGGCACAAGCCAGACAGTCAGTAGCATTGGAAGTATTAGCTTATCATGCAGTCGCACCAAATAATCAAGTATATGCTCTACAGGTAGGTCTTTGACTCTCCTTCAATGGACATTTTGTGACTGAAATTTACAAAAGTACTCCCAGAGTTTATGTTTCCAGATAAAGAAGCCAAATGCGTTGCTCTGACTGGCCCTAAGGTGGAAGAGTGGTGTCATAGAAGACGTCTATTTTATCACGGTGTGCCAACCTTCACTCATTGCCAGAACAATTTTTTTTAGAAATTTTGCCAGTTCCACTTCCATCACATACCTGTTGTGTAGCTTAGTGCCCCATGCCGAATCGATTTGATGGTCACAAAGTGACAATGGAGCACTATCATTACCTCAACCAATCTGTTGGTGTTTAAATATCATAGGGAAGGATGGTGTTGTGATTGGTTGAAGAGTTTGCCAGTCATGTCTTCTGAAACATGAGCCAATAATCAGCGGTCACACCTCTGGTCAGCCATAATGTACCACTATGACACAAGCAGGCAGTTTTAAAGTCAGCCAGTGCCAGCTTTGTTATCAAAGTCATTTGCTCTATTTCCAGGATTGTAAAATACCGTCAGCACTCTCATTTGCTCTAGAGGATTTCTCTTTCAGTGACTTCCCTCTTGACGATCAACAAACTCTGCAAGCGACAATCAGAATGTTCATAGACTTGGAATTCATTGAGAAGTTTCACATAAACTATGAGGTGATTACCAACTTCCACCCAGTACTTTTAACTGTGCATCAATCTTAGCAATTTTTCAATGGCAGTAAAACTGACATCAATACTCTATTTTCAACCTACCATTTGATGTATACCCAATACCCATATATGTAATACCTTTACTCCTAAATTGATCCAATTTTAGTTCATTTCTAGACCATTACTACTCGACCCCTTCAGACAGATAAAGTACGGTGGTGTCAAACTGATTTTCTATGTCTAAAGACCAAAATAGCTTCTACAATTTGTCACCTGATACCCTTATCAAAAGAAGTGATTATGAAAATAACGTGAATTGTGCCTAAATTCAGATGCTGTGTAGATGGGTGCTCAGCGTGAAGAAGAACTACAGAGATGTCCAATATCATAACTGGAGACATGCATTCAATGTGGCTCAGTGCATGTTTGCATCGCTCAAGGTCAGTATTTTACTATTAGCTTTTGCAGGTAAAATAGGAGGTTTTGATAAAAAATTAGATCCATGTAAAATTGACTCAGCTGCTGGGTATTATATTTGATCTATTTTACAGCAATGTGCATTGATCTGGTCTGTGTGTGGCAACACGTCTGAATTCTGATAAACATGGTGGTTATAACTGGAAATATTGCAAATTTATTGTGCAATATAGCCATCCCATTACATAAACTTCTTGCTGAGAATGGGCATGTATACACATTGCAAAATAACATACAAATATTGCATTGAAACTTTAATTGCTGTTTAATTAAACAAAAACAATGAGTAGTTATGAACTGAAACTGAAGTTGTGCTCTCTCTGTACATGGAAAGATAACAAATGTAAAAATGTTAGCGTCTTCATCTCATTGAACACAGACATTAAGGTCTTTCAATTGATGTCAACCAAAATGTTTTGCTTTTGTTATCCAGACTGGTGGACTGCTTGGGATGGTCGGAGACTTGGAAGCCATGTGTTTACTGGTGGCCTGTTTATGTCACGATCTTGATCATAGAGGTACCAACAATCAATTTTTGCTCAAGTAAGTGTATATTGTGGTGCCTCTATGAGTAAAAACTACTTCAATGTGCCAAAAGGTCAAGGTTGGTTTGGTGTTTTAGGGTCCAACTTGCACCATTTTTCAGAAAATGTTATCTGCATCAAACAATGCAAAAGCATAAGCTTTATTTACTCAATGCTGCAAACCAATCTCTATCACGTTTCTGAATTCATGTAAACCAATAGTATGATTTGAAACATCATACATGTACTTTTTTGCTTCAACGCTCATCCTAAAAGATTGTGCAACAACAGAAAAACCAAAAACTAAAAAGATAAATGGAAAAGGAAACTATGTACACAAGTTTAGGCATTTTACCCTTTGAAATGTTGTTCTCTTGAAATCTAATGGAAGATTAAATTTAGTAATAAAACATAGATTTTATATTTTGTTTTACTAACAGGACAGAGTCACCATTGTCTCGATTATACTCAACATCTGTGTTAGAACATCATCATTTCGATCACTGCATCATGTTGCTGAACACAGAAGGGAACCAGATTTTCTCCAATCTCAACCAGGCCACATACGAGCGAGCTATGAATATACTGGAGCAAGCAATTCTTGCAACAGATTTAGCTTTATACTTCCAGTTAGTATTATGTAGCTCTTCCCAATTCCTGACAGGCTTGTCAAAAAATTAAAACACATTTCTCTTACATCATTCATCTATATAACTCAAAAATGTAACTGGTCCCATTTAATTTGTGGCACTGGCAATGAGTTTTACTTGACAGTTGGCTTGTCCTACATGATGAATGACATCAGCAAACCAGGTGCAAAAGCTGACACTCAACCAACTTTAGCAACTAACTGCTGGCAATCTAACATTAAACACATGTTCATTTTTAACTGTTTGCAGAAGGCGGAGAACATTCTTCGATTTGGTTGATGAAAACGGAGTGGCAGCTCATGTACCCACACTACCATCAACAGATACCTCATCGTCAACCACTAACAGCTCACTGACTAACAAACATGTCGACTGGTCGGTGTCAGAAAACCAAAGCCTTCTCTTCTCAATGCTGATGACCTCATGCGACATATCAGCCATTTCTAAACCCTGGCCAGTGCAGCAGAAGGTGGCCACTCTCGTCGCTAATGAGTTCTTTCAACAGGGAGATATGGAGCGAGAGAGATTACATCAAAACCCTATTGTGAGTTTACCCTAAATCATAGACTTAATAATAATATTATATATAATTATAATTATTATTATTAAGTCTATGCCCTAAATGCTTCGTCATTGTAGTTGTATTGGGGCCATTCTGGTGTTTACCCAAAATATTTGTATAATCTATCACCGGAAGCTGGAGGAAGGTGTTCCTGTATCTTATCTTTCGCTGCATGTAACATATTACAAGATCTATGGTACCTGTCATATTGTGATGTCCAAAACAAGCATTGGAACACCAAAAGATATATTTCTATACATGGACTATATGATACATTGTTTTTTGAACAACCCTGGAAAAAATTTGATAGAACTGTCAATCATGGCAGATGTGACCTTTTTCGTTAAATTGAAAATTAAATTTTTTTGATTACTTTTAGCCGATGATGGATAGGTCTCGCGTTGATGAATTACCAGCCCTACAAGTTCAGTTCATTGACTCAATCTGCCTTCCGTTATATCAGGTTAGCTGATAATGCTATACTTATGTTATGTATGTTATGCCTTTTGTGCTCACGTGCAATGATGCTGCTGTAAGGTTTATGTAACACGTGCACTGCATGCATGCAGACAGAATTAACCTTTATCCTAAAGAAGTTATTTACCCAGAAAAAAGAGAGCACAATTAAATGGCACGCTGAAAACAAATTTGAAACAAAACCATGTTCACTCGCAATTTGATGTTTGATTGCTTCTAGAGAGTGGCAAAGGTGTCCTCAGGCTTGACCCCCTTGCTTGAGGGTTGCTTAGAGAATAGGAAAAACTGGATGAACAAATCAAAGGAGATCGGCCCTGCATCCTGAAAGTGGCGATTACAAGTACCAAATTATTCTACTCCAACAGTGAGGTCCAGAGCCTGATGGTGATAATCTCTCTACCAAGGCTACCTCTCATGCACCAGATGTTCTACTAATCTTATATGTCACTTTTTTAAAACACTTAAATTCTTTATTTTTCTACTGGCAGCATACTGAAAACCGCTTGAAAAATGATTAAAGAGTGGTACCAGTTAGCATTTGATTGTCAGCGTATATACCACTAAACACTCTACTGATGCTCCATCTAGATGCATGAATTGTATCCATATTCTGTATGACGATGCTGGCAATTTTGCTGGTGACATTCTACGCAAACTGATGTCATTCGCTAAATAGTTGTGTGGCCTAGCTACTATGATTTTATTGTGGAATTAACATATCCCCTTTTATTTATTTCATTGTGATTTTGTGCTGTCTACGTATCTATAGCTTGAGAATATTGTACATAAAGAAATTCTCACCTGAAAATACATAATTTGGAATTTGTATATTATTGTGTTAATAGTATATGAATGCTGCACTATTAGCATATTGGTCCAAAGTCCTTATCTGATGTACATAAAGCTGTACAATCAACAGGATTAAGCAGACCTGGAAAACTCTCGCCAATACTGCAATCGAAAATAAAAGCACAGACCACAGGGATGGTGCATAGAACTACAGTAAATCCCAACTGCTCTATCTCTCACATTGATGACACAAAAACAATTATTTACCTTTAGAGCGCAATTATCGCTCTCCATTGTTTGAGCTGAATCATCACCACTCACCAGCACCTTGCTCATTACACCAAAATCTGTCTATAGCATGCTCCACTGCGACTTACGGGTAAAGAGACCCATGACGTTAGGGAAAGTGTACATTGAATATTTATGCTATGTGCTATACAATTTTAGTAGGCTGCACAACTATTGTTCGATGGCTACCTTTTATTGCTCTAAGGACCTTCATACCAAAATCAAACAATAGAAATTACGATAATGATGTTTTCTGCATTTTATTTACATGTATTTACGTTTAGAGTGCATATAGCAGCTAGAACAGACACAACATTCTATTAACAAAACACCGGCAATATGACATGGTGATTGCAGTTAAGATATGCATTAACTACGGCAAGGATTGATACAAATTCGGAAATTAAAACTTTCAAGCTGGTTTGCTTATAACAACAAATTTATATAATATATTCAACTATGGTAAAACATTATATAAATTAGTACACCAAAATGCTTTTTGTATCTTGAAAAGCGTTGGTTGATAGATGTACATTTATTGCATATAAATGTTATTCTTTTGAAGAGGCTTAATGATTAGGAAGCAGATATAAAGGGAGAAATATGGCATGACATTTAAATTTTGAACTCTCCGATTATTGCAGAATCTGACAAAACGGGGCACAACAGAAGCATGCTCACACCGGATTTACAAACTGATTTACACTTTGACATGAAGTTTTCTTGGAGTTATCTTTTCATGTTGGCTTTCGATGTATTCAGGGTTCATAAACTGATGCATCTGGTCCACAGATGTATTATCTACTCTTCGGTGTCTGATTATGTGGTTTGGGGAGTTGAATTGATATCTCCTATGCCTTGGTTCTTGGCCATCCCTGAAAAAAATATTAGCGGTAGATTCTACAGCAACAGACAGTCCACAGATTTGTGGTCATGCATACACACAAAGGAGTAATATAACCATTACTTCTTGTACACACTCACCACACTGCGCAGGCGCAACCATTGAGACATATGGTTGTCACTGCATCGTAGAGACTGAATTAATTCAGTTAGGCTAAGTTCCTAAGTGAGTAAACTTTGACCGCCCCGCAAATTAATTT
>ERZ1740072.778-NODE-778-length-12568-cov-7.482938_pt1 | contig 12568 bp, 6 predicted proteins | sample MGYA00581733_ERZ1740072 | MGnify/ENA primary metagenome ERZ1740072 (study PRJEB43018, sample SAMN04849741) | marine metagenome | isolation source: floating plastic debris | place: Pacific Ocean | collected 2008-08-30 | study: EMG produced TPA metagenomics assembly...
ATATGGGTCTATTTTGCTTAAAAATGGGTGGGTTAGATTGTATTTTGTTACAGAAGTAGCCTATTAAGAAATTTTCAGAAAGGCAAAATGGATTCTAGCACAGCTAAATGTCATAATATATTACATAGTTACGCAATTGAAATTCTCATAATGGACCTTAAATTATAACATCAAATTGGGTAGAATTTATTGATTGAACTAAATGGCTATAATGTTTAAAACTTAAATTTACCTCTATTTTCATGCAATAGTCTTGAAAGCAAAACTCCAACTGTTCTTACCCGATCGCCTGCTACAACTATGTTGGTACTTAAATGAGGGTTTGCCATAATAATTCATAATAATTATTATGATAATATGGTTTTGAAAACTGAATGTTTAGGCTTTGCCATCAATTATGCATTTCAATGCATTTCGATGACAAATGAATGAAATAATAATAAAATAAGCAGCGAATATGAACGAATCAACCTCTAATTGAAGGTGATAAAAATCTATGGAGATGTACCTTTATTCTTCTCGAGTCAAACCCTGAAACTGATTGAAACAAGTTATTTCAGCTATTCAAAGCTGTCATGGCAATGATCGGCACATTTTTGGTGATAATTTGAAGTCAACACAATCATAGTGATTGTATCACCACCAACCAAACAGCATAGTATACAAATTCCACTCAACTATTCTCCTAATGACCAAATCCAGCGAAGTGACAATGGCTATGGCAGGCTATGGCAAGTGTCAGTGAAGTATTATTCACTATAATTGCCACCAAATTGACATCCATACACATTAAAAATGGAGATTTCCAACATTCCTTATTTTAGTGTGATGGCTCTTATTATTGCGAAAATAATGCATGAAATCAAATTTGTGGGTTATTCAACTGGGGATTTAGCTACAGTTCACATCAAGTGAACAACAGATAAACAAGGACAGCTCTCGGATTAATCTATCCTGAAGCAGTGTTAGTTCAAGCAGCTGTGTTGTAAATAACACAACAACAAAGGCATGTCATCAACAGAAATTAACTATGTTGGATCAGAAAACCTTTGGCTTCTACCTTGCAGGTATTTTTAGTAGCGATCATTGCGTTTTACCTTTCTGCTTCATATGCCATTTATTTTGCACATAGTATGCGGGAATCATTTCCTTGTTTGTTGACCATATTATGCAAGTATCTGAAGAAAGAGTAGGCTATATCAAAGCTGTCTCTACTAAGATCAAGTTCCTTTGACTTGAATAGGCCTATTTCTCATCTAGGTTTTATCTTGAGGGTGTTCAATTTCAGTGCATCGTTTGATTGAGTAAATCTCGTAAAATGTGTCATGAAGGGATCAAATGTCATAATCTGGTGTTGTAGTACAATCGTTTAATTCACTCTGATTTTATTTACTTTATTTATGATTAACAAGATTAAAAGTATTAGTATCATATTTTCTGTCAGATAAAATTAGCTTGTTTTCTCACGAGTTTCATATGAATGGAATACTAAGTACTCGGCACAGACACCTCAAATGGAGCGATTTGTCATAAATGTATACTGAGTTTCAAATTATTAGCTTCATTGTGATGGCAATTAACTTGATGCCATGTGTGTTATTTTTTGTATGTATTCAGATGAGCACCCTTGTATAGCTAGGCAAGCACGTACAGTGCCAGTACTTGATAGCACCTGCGCCACAAATCTGATCAGTTTGCTAATCATAATCATCATCATAATCATCATTGAGGTGGCTGCCTGCTGCCTCATGCCTGAATATACTCGTGACTGGATCAGCTTCCAGCTCTTGTATTTACAGCGTTGGCATCACATGGCACCTTCTGGCTTCAAAGGGTTGTGTTGTTCACTGCGTGTCAGTCGCTGCTGCATTTCAGTGCTGCTATATATTATTCTTAACAAATTGAATGCAGTCATTTAATTATTGGGACAAGGCTTTGAGTGTGCGGCAGTCTCTTTGATCTTTTGAAATCGAGTTGAAAAAAGTGACTAAAAATATCAAACAAGGCATTATAAGCCAACAGTAGGATAGATCAATGCTCAATGGTATGACGAGTTTTTGTTGTAAGGCTTGAGGGTGTCGCTTGTTCGATTATTGGTTTGTACTCAGTTGTTTGTGGCATTTCAAGTCTGCTGAAGACAATAAGGGAATTTGCGGAGCTTTTCCGCTATTTACGTCGCCGTCATCGGCTGAACCCTGGAGCTTTTGCGGATATAAAGGTATGATGCAGCGTCCAGGGGCTACGCTATCTATACATTACCAATGATTGCTAAGTCATATACTGCAGCTGTAGTGCATTTCATACAGCATTGGACATTATCACATTGCCACTTCATGCCATGGGTAGGATTTTCTCTCGTTCATTTTACAGCTTGATTTTTCAGCCGATTATTGGCACCAGTTAACTGTTCTGGAACAGTAATATTGGATGAGATAATTGTTGCATGGCACCGGATGCCATGCTGATGACTAACTAATTAGCCAAATTTATTTATTAGCACATCATTTTCAGCTTGGCATTCGGAGTTGAATGATTGGATACACCTTCCTCTTGTGATTCGCTCTTGTTTGTGATCAAAGCATTTCAGAGCTCTCACATAAAACATCACAGAAATATTTTATATGAGGTAAGCATCACCTTGAGGACCAGAAAATCTTGATTCTGTGTGTACTTTTCAGCGATCCTCAGTTTGGTGAAAACAAGGTTTGATTTAAATATCCGGTATGTCTTATTGTAGGAATCAAAGTGAAGAAGGATCCATACTGCAATCAAAGATTGATGCGTTATATGCTACTGGATCTTGTCGTAAGCTCGCTGTACCTAGCTTGTCATCTAATGTTAGCGACCATCTTTACTTTGAAATCAAGGGAGACAACACCTACTTAAGGGGAGATAATACCAGTGGATATTATAGCTGCAGCGAAACGCCAGCCCTCACCGCATCTAATGGACTAGCCTCAGATCGATGTTGTTATCAGAATTTGGACGGAGTGTCACATAGAAGCCATCGCAATGTTCCCATGTCTTCGTCGTGTCTAACTACTAGGAATAAACTAATATTATTGTGTTGCTGTGCGGCTCTTGTGGCTTTCATATCCAGCGTCATGGTGATAAATGCTTTCTTCAAGTGGTCGTCCAAATCGTCTGCCCCTGATTCCGAGTCTGCCGTCATGATGGTAAGTGTTACCAACTATTCATAGCCTGAGACATAGCCTACCATTACCTGCCTGCCTCGTTTAACTTTTTTGCTAGGCCGACTATTTTTTGACATGTAATTCCATTTTATTCATTTATTCAGACCAAGGAGCAATAGTTTTAGGATTAGGATTAATAGACTTTCTCCTTGTTTAGACAAGTTGAGAGTGCTTAGTGTGGTCTGAAAATATGAAATCTTGGTGTGAGATCTTAACGTCTACCTGAAACTGAACACCTTAAGACACTAACTTTTCCTCAAAGCAATTCTGCAAGCTTGGATGCTATTTACAGCATCAATATTCAGCATGGTACATGTACATGACTGTATATTTTTCATACAATACAGCATGGCGTAAGGAATACCATAATAAACATAAACCTCAAACATGAGTTTTTTGTTGCTGCTAGAATTATCACGGCGAAATGCGCCCAAGGCCTGGTGAGACAACTCAAGACACGAGTATCACTGCTTCCAATGGTGGCAATACAACGGTTTATTTTGCTGTTTTAGTATTGGCTCCTTTATCAACTGCAAAATATCAAACACATTATATGTATAGCAGCTTTCAACTATTCATAACATTGATCGACAAAATCATAGTTTTGTCATTGCAATAATTGTTAACAGTCTCATCTTTAATTCCTAGCCCAAATAATGTCACCCTGTACTTGGCATTTTAATCTGACATTAAACACAGCCACATACTGGGATGTTTACCATTAACTTTCGCTCAAATGGCATTTTAGCATCGCGAAGGACCCACACAGTGTTTGTCCTTTGGCAAAGTTCACACGCACATTCTTTTCGACCATTACAAACACTGGTTTTACAACAGAATGATGATTTTCATTGTTAGATCAAGTGCTTGATGTCAGTCATAAATCGCAGTTGCATGGGCATTTTATGTTCATAGGGTTATGATGAGAAAAACGCCTGATGTATCACAAGACCAGACAATACTGGCTTGTAATACCATGCCCTATCCAGAGTGCTGCATATGAAAGCTCAAATTTATTTTTGATTATCATACCAAGATTAAATTCTTCATATAGAGCAAACCTATAATCATGACGCGGAGGGTGACAAATTACTTGTTGCCATGAAAAGAGCCTGTCATTTTAATGACAGCAATAAAAATCTTCTTTCATACGCTGCAGTTGATGCAGCAAAGGCCAATTTTCATGTCAGAATTCCAAAGCTTAGTCGGAAGGCATAGCACTGGCACCAGAACATTACGTGATAGAATATTGGTGCCGTATATATTCATGCATTACTATCACGTAACAGATACCATCTCTCAGCTCTGACAAGTTGACATTTGGTGATGACTCTGCTGGCATTTCATATTAAGCCCTTATTTCACCCACCCTCTTTTTATATTATAGTTCATTTATGCTCTGCTGGGCAGTTAACTTGTTATGATACATGTATGTAGAAACATCGTGGCCTGTGGCATGAGCTGCAGAGCTTGGTAATGTTCTGTATATGTAAGGGCATTTCACCCGCTCTCCAGTTTCATTTCACATCCCATGATACCATACCATAATATAGATATTGGCTGATAGAGTGATGTTATTGTGCTGTGAAGGCATTTTATGGGTTTTGTGTTCGATTCGATGAACCATCAGTGACGCCATAGCGAAGTGTAATCTCTGCTGACCATCAATTGGCTGGGAGGACATGATACCCTAAGCGAGCATACACTACAAACTATGAAGTCATTATAATCATAAAATTCTGTATATTTTTCTAGGATCTAGTCACGCAAGGTCAGACAATTTCACTGACTACCCAAGAACAGAACTTTAATAAGGGACCAATAATGCACACTTTATCAGACAATCATCACAAAATGGATATAGAAATATCGATAAATGAAGTGACGACGCCAACATCGCAGCAAATCACAGAAATACGACGGAAATGGTTTGAAGTCCAGAAAATAAATACTCTGTTAGATGATGAAGACAATAGTGACATAGACATTAACATCATCGACCTAGATATAGACTCTGTGTCGGAGTCAAGCGGTTCAGGTATGGATGGAGGTTATGAAAAGAATAGCGATGTTACTATTCTACCTCTGAGGACTAACAAACCTGTTACCAATACTGTACAGACAACTCCCAGCTCAGGGATAACAAACTCAATAATTACCCAGCATGCCTCATCAAACAGTGAGTCTGATGCTAATACTCAACAAGAGATAACTCCTCACGCTACAAAACAATCAACATTAACACCTAACTCATATTTACTCAAACATTTACAGAATAAACTCTCTCATCAACAGGGCGGAGGAGATAAATCTGATTTTATATTCTCGACTGAGACAGCAGGTAAAAAACATGTAAATAATACACATATTTACCCGCGTAATACATTGCGCAATAGTCACCAGACTATAAGGTGAGAGAGGCTATAAGGTGAACCTCAGAAGGCTACATTTTTGACCATAACTTTGTACCCTCATCATGTATGGAAACACTGGTCACTTCATAGCATCCGCAATGTATCGAAGTATGACATCCAAAGTGTTTGAGTACGAGGGAAAAATAGATATGGGGGTTGGATGAATTGTAGGTGTGATATTTTTAGTGTCGCTAGCCCCGATTCACCTCATAGACTGGTGACTATAAGATGATGGGGTATTACGGTGCTAGGTGCAACTAGATCTTTATTTCATAAATAATCATTAGTTGCAACGCCTTGGGCTGGGACTGGGGGTCCACATTTGCTGTCTTACGTAAGGTATCATAAGTTGTTTCCATCCTCATTCAAAAATGTGTTTCTAACATGTGTCATCTCTGGTAAGTTTTCTACCAATTGTACAACATGTATCAAAAAGGTACACTTGCACCAAACCTTGAGGCCTCAAACTAGAATAACTAGTGACAATATTGTATTATTTCCATTCACAGGATCTGGGGAGTTGCATCGCCATGGTAACAAAGGCAACATATTAGACTACACAACATATCATATAGGAAGTGCAGTCACTCCGGCTCCTAGCTCTAGCCCTGATGAAGGTAAAGTTTTTAATTGACCTGCTCTAGCACATTTTCAGCCGCCAGCTGTGAACTATGATTCTATTTTCATAAAAGTCAGTCAATTGGATGAGGTATATAGCCATTTGCTATACGGGTATAATTTTTTAGCACACCCGAGCCCCAAATGTGTTCCCATTAATACATACATGCATAGATAGCCTAACGTTTATCACGAGAAGGACATGGCCTAGGACATGATAGCGTATTAGCCTCTAATATTTATTTATTTAGCGTACACAGTTGTCTCCTTACGAAGCAAGTGCAGACAACTCACTCTTGAAAGTTTCTCATAAATTGCTAGGTGAATGATATTGAATATGATAATGTTCCAAGACAACCAGAACTTGGAAAAAGCCGGCACTTTTATATCCAAGTGTTGATATATGTAATCCAATAGCTGTATTATGGAATTCGCAATGTACAAATTGAACGACTTATTAGTAGGATATGACTCTTGTGAGCCCGATAAACACAGCTTGAAGAAACTATGCATATAATTTTACAGATAAATGTGAGAGATGGTTGAATTGTGAGGATCCTTTTCTCAAGTCTTATGTAGAGAAGTTTTCCCAGCTTCCCACATGCCCCTGTACTTATCCGCTAACTCGAGGCTATCAAGTCTACGACGATTACCATCAGAAGACCTTCACATGGAAAGATGCCGATCACAGTCACTCTTACCTTACAGCTTATCATAGAGGTTAGTAATGCTGTCTGTCTGTGTGATTCAAACTTAGGCATATAATGATTAATAGTTATTATAGTTTTTCATCATTATTTTATTCCTATGGATTCAAACTATTATCCTATTATATAATTTATGAATAATTTATCGTTATAAAACATCAGCTTACATATCATCATTTAAGTCAAGAATACCATTAATAATAATGATAAGAGCATTCGGATGGTGCCGATGGTTGAAGCAGCCACAATCACATTTCTAAAGTAATATGAATTTTTTATTCATTGTTCCGATTGTCCTCTCCTGTCCAATGGGGAAAAAACTCCGAAAAACAATAACATGTTAAATATTTGCAGGTGCTAAGAGATGTGTTCGTTCTGAGGTTGGAGAAGGTACTCTTGCAGCTCAGAATTGTTGTTATGATTCTGCTAATAAGCTGTTAACTCGTGGCTCCGGTGCGGGAACTCCTGATGTTATCTCCCCTGACATATCCGCTCCACTACATCAGCTCGTTGATAAGGTCCCCTGGCTCATGTGTAGGGGCGACTGGACCAGGTATCTGAAAAAAAATTCTACAACACACAGTCTCTGTGTTAGATGAAAACTCAAATTACGGTTTCAAAATTGTTTTAACTCCTTGGTGTGAGCTCAGCTTTATGGCCTATTCAGCAACCAGGTTACACCAAGGAATATCAGCTCTGAGGTTATAGTTATCTTCTCAGCTTATAAAAATCAAATGGCACAGAAAACAATTATATATACAAATTTGAGCATCGCTTCTACAGCTTAAAGGGGAAGCATATAATAAAAATATTTGAAACTGACACTATAGTACAATTTGCTGGTGTAGTTAGGTAGCTGGACAGTACAATAAAAAATAATGGATTTAATCTCAGCACAAATATTTTGTAATAAAGCGATGCTGGGACAGTTTTACTACAAAATATTCATGCTGAGATTGAAAATATTATTGTTATTGCACTGTCCAGCTTCCTAATTTCACTAGTGAATTTTGCTATGGTGCGATTGAACTGATAAGTTGTAATGACTGTCTGATTGTCACCAATCTCCGGATGTAGTTGCTTGAATAACAGTAACAGTTGGTGTGTTACAGTGCTGGGTGTAATTACGGCACATTTAATTTTTATTTGCTTCAACAATCCACTTCACGATATCCTGTCAAATTAGGGAGTTAGAGGTTGGTAATTGTATGGACATGGTATGCCCCCTAGGTTTCCGTGTAGACCTACTTTCATAATACTGCTGAAAATTGCTACAGTAGTGGTTGATTCTTTAAACCCCTAGGGTATCAATTCTTATGAATGAAGTTGAAAATTGTGTTGCTCCTAAATGATGTGAAATTGAGCAATTTTTTACGATCAACGTACATGTACATGTAATTGTAACCTGTTTGAAGCCTACCATTATGTGAGCACACCGGTAGTGTATCTAGTAGGTGAAGATCCTTATATATGAAACATATATATATATACCGCGCACCATACTTTTTCTGAATCTGAATTGAACGCAAATTAAATTTCACCCATAAATTTGACTGTAAGCTCAAACCATGGCTTTCAGTGGCTTGTTAGTATCCACCATCAAATTCAAGCAGCACTTTATCATCTCATACATTTGTACGGGCACTCCACGCTTTTCAGTGAATTATATATAATTTCAGGTATAACATAGCCAGACCACCTAACAACATGAGAAGATGTGAAGCTAACCCGACACAAATGGAATATCTCTACCAAATCTGGCTCGCCAAAAGTAACTGATACCCTCCTCCTCCTCCGCCTCATCTCAGCAGGAATGTAAACAAACTAGCGAACTCTGTTCCTGGAACTGGAGAATATAGCGACGGCTTTGTATGATGAGATGAAGGAATGACCAGACTCGTCCACTCTATTCACCTCTAAAGCGATAGCCCTGTGTGGCTAAAAATGACACAGGGTTTACACGCTCTGGTTATATTTTCATTGGTGGCGGGGTGTGATGGCTCTGTCAACTCAAACTCCTGTGGTAAATAAAATGCTGTTCACTCAATTTTCTTTTTGTACTTCAATGCTTGGAGTATTTCATTTATTTTGTTAAGGAGTTTCTTTCTCGTGATGATGCTAGATAAAAGAAAGAGGACGCAATCACCAGATTATTGTTATTTTTGCCATTTTTGTACCGTGCAAATTTTTTGAAGATTATTCTGTTCCGCTTTGTCATTGTCTCAGGGTCTTTATTTATTGTTTATTTTATTTTGCCATTGCTTTCCAAACCATAAAGTAATACGATCTTTTCACTATTGTTGGCATGATACTTGCTTTACACTGCACTTTCTTGGTAATAGAAATTACCCAAAACCCACGGCAGAGAACATGCGACCGATCCATAGGCACAAATGGCCTTCAAAAGGTTTTTATTTTGTGTAGTTTATTATTACCACTTGTCTCTTTGTTGTAACAAAAATCCACAGCAAACACTCTGAATCAAAACTAAAGTGTCAGTTATTTTTAATGTGATGCCAAGAGGATGGCAATCAAAAACAAGTTCCAGCTGTGCACATGTGCGGGTACTTTCCATCTGAGCATGTATCTGACAGTCAGTAATATGAACTGCTAGCAAAACCAATACATTTTTGAAGCATTTTTGTCAATATTCAAACAGAGAGTACGCCCTAAATCCTTTGTTAATCTGTTTTTTAATGTGGGCGAGTACACACAAATCTTACACAATCTCAACACAATCCTCAAACATTAAAGAATATCTAAATTTGAGCGATCAATTATCAATACTCTGGGCCCTGATAAAGTCCTGAGAAAAACACTGCACGACTGGTTAATGTCTTACTGCAGCATTTATTGTTATCAAACCTTTATTTACAACATAATAATAATAATATCAAAGTACAAAAACTTATAAAAACAACCAAGATTGACAAATACGCAGAGACGGTATTTTTAGAACAAAGGTTCTGAGCACATTAGATATCGGCGGAGAGGTTGAGTTCTTCTATGTCACATAAAATCCTTGCCGCTCTACAATCTCATATTTTCATGATATTAATAGTGAAGTCGGAGGAAAAATGATGCATTTATCATAATAAGATCTAATAATTTGCTCATAGCACCCCGCACCCATCTACAGGTATAATGGTGTACAAAAATGGGAAGACATGCTGGACATCCCATGGTTTAGGCATCCTAGTTGTTGATACCGGGAGGCCCTGATCTAAAATTTGACAAACTTTGACAATCAATAATGATCATGTCTTGTCAAATAATCAAAAATTTGACGATATTGTTTGATAATCAGAGCAACAAAGCATTTTAAAAAAGCAACCCATTATGAATTTTTCCCCGAATTATCTTAATGCAAGCTCTCATGTCCAACATATTACAATATACCTAATAGAAATTCTGTGATGAAATATGCAAACAATGCAGTCTCATAGAACTTAGTAATACCATCACAGATAATGCTTTGATTACTGTAGATTGGGAATATCCCTATACCGAAAAAATAATACGGAGGGATAATGTATCAGAATTTTTCGGAATATCCAAATGTATCAGAATATTTATGTATCAGAATTATACCGATTATATCGGTAGGTGGTGTCAGTTCCTTGTGAATTTCCACTTAGTATCACCGAGCAGGGTACTCAGCTCATCATTGAGAGGTGAGAAGAATGCGTCCATCATGGCTACAGTGTCAGAGTTGATGGGTTTGTGGATTGGTGTACCGCCTGGAATTGTTACGGGGCCCTCGTAGTCCAGCCCGATAAAGTCAAACAGATCACGTATGTGACTCTCAGGCTGTGCTGAGTACTCCTCAATCTTCATGTAGTAAATCTGTAACACAGACACAGAGCATCACTTGCTACTCTAACTTGATCATATATCGACTACTCATCTGCTAATCAGAATGTGAAAACCGCAGAAGAAAGAAATAAATGATGACGATGACTTGTATGGTATTCAAAATAGGGAAACTTGCTTTCAACCTTTGGCCAAGCAAAGTCAATCCAGCACAAGCCTATGCCTCTCAGAATTACCTAGGCAAAGGAATATGAAAGTCTAAAGAGTTGTCTGCTCTCTCTGTGATCAAATTTGGACTGCCGTCGAAGTTCGGTACAATAAAATTGCTGATCAACTCGTAATAATATTAGAGGTATATGCTTCAAACTTCTATTGACGGCACAGCTTACCTTTGAAGAGTCGACGATAGTATGTAGCTGACTGATATGCATGGCGTAGCTGCTCTCATATAACATTATAGTTTCTGATAGAATCGTCTGACCGTCTGGGTTAATACCGTACACACAAGGAGTGGGTCCGAGTATCTCCATACAGGCCTTAGCTTGTGTGATAGCGTTCTCCATGGCTGTGTGTAGTGCATCTGTACCAACAGTGGTTAGGTCTGCACCATCCTGTTCAAGATTAACCATGTGCTATGTTAACTACATTTACCAATACAACTATTGAGATGACTGCAAAGATCCGACTTTCTGAGGAAACAGGCTTGGAGTAGCCCCATAACAAGGCTAGGTCTGGAATGAAAGCTACGTGGCATATAACAGGACCACTATACTACATTCACTTGCATGAATGAAATAAAGACAAAGTTTATTCATAGCAACATAATTTTTGTTTTAAAACTATCCTCTATTTTCGGAATCAATTTAGCGACTTAGTCCAGAATGGTGAAAAGCAAGTATTTATCTTCTGAACGCATTAAAAAATCGTTCAACATTCAATGATACGATTGAACTTGAAATAAAATTAGCGAATTGTCCTGTGACAAAAAATGAAAATAAATTTAAATGTAATTCTGTATACGCCCTGCATAAACATCATTTTATTTACGTTCACAAACTTATGAAAGGATAATTTGCTAAATTTTATTTCAATTTTCTACTCATCATATCTATATACACCTATATACTTGTAGATGCTAAGTATGACTAATTTAGAGAGTTATCACTTACATAATAGTGAAGCTCACATCGCAATAATCGGCTTATTATTCTCTTGTGAGGTATTCAAATATCTACAGACTGTAGAGATATTCACACTTACCCTGATATAAGGATAGAAGTATTCAGCGATTGCTCTGTCTGTAGGATTTTTCAAAGTTATTATAAATTTATGGTTTGGATTCACCAGATATTCCATCAATACAAGAGGTATGTCCATAAACACAGAACCAAACCATTCCTCCTTCTGTAAGTCATAAAAGCAAACAAAATATGCCTTCACTCAGCAGAGGACATAGAGTTCCAAAAAGTGAATAGAAGGAGAGATAACAGCTACAAGCAATAAAGTATCTCAGCAGCACTTAGTTTTTCACAAATAGATATAAGCCTGAGACAGGACAAATAAACGCACTTGCAGTGTATATAGATTGTTGGGTAATTGAGTCAGATGTATGTACAAAAAGCTTTAGTAAAATGCTCCAAAATTATATAACACGCATGTCATGTTTCCTGAAGTTCCTCCCCAGATAAAAAATCATCTAAGTAAAGAGTACAAGATGACGTATCTACTCACAAATCCGACAGCAGTGAGACATTCCTCACAATGTAAGTATAGATTATTCTGATTCTGTGCTCCGATCTCATCTGAGGTGTACGGCTCAAAA
>ERZ1740072.779-NODE-779-length-12555-cov-7.993680_pt1 | contig 12555 bp, 10 predicted proteins | sample MGYA00581733_ERZ1740072 | MGnify/ENA primary metagenome ERZ1740072 (study PRJEB43018, sample SAMN04849741) | marine metagenome | isolation source: floating plastic debris | place: Pacific Ocean | collected 2008-08-30 | study: EMG produced TPA metagenomics assembly...
GCTGTTGTTTAGTATTTGTCTTCCTCTCCCTATGAAGGAGACAACTCCTTTAAGTGTAATCATTTTCAATGTTTCAATGTGGGGACTTTTGTGTCACCGGATGGCCTGATCAGCAGTGTTTGCACTTAATAAATGCATTTAATTCTTGCAAAAAATGGAAAAAAATGATTATAAGTTTTCATAGTTTTGACCATCTTTTCTACAAGCCAAGCAAAGTAAAACCATGGTTTAGTATCTTGATGAGATCGAGGGGTCAGATAGCTAACTGTTAGAGTTATTAACTCGACATCTACTACATCTATCTCAGTCTAAACTTTCGGTCCCGGCAAGAAAACCTTTTTATAGCCTCATAATTATAAGCTCCCCCATATTACTAGTAAGTGAACTACTAATTTATTTTCGCAACCAATTAGTTTGAATAAATATGTGGCAAAGTTATGCTACAACTAATGCATCAAGAAGAAATTTAAATATTGCGGCCCATCACTTTCAATACATTGCTTACACCAACTACATTTAGAATTTGCGCAAACAAAAAACAGAAGTTTTTGGCCAGCTTGATTCATTTAATGATTGGCCCGGTAGGTATTCCCATCTCTCTAGCCATGATATGTCGAAGGATTCTTATCCGTAGTTATCCCTCCCCAAACTGGTAACTTACTTGCACAGAGGTTTGTTTTACAGGTAGCTCCTCCCCACCCTGGGTGACAGGTGCACTGGTACTTGCTGCCACTGTTAGTAAGTGCACATGTACCTCTTTGTCCACATGGGTTAGGATTACATAGATTGTTCTGACATGTGGGTCCGCTGAAACCTTGTGGGCAACCTGAAACAAGAGTAAGCATCAGGGCATGATCGTACCTGGAAAGCCGCTCATAAATCATTGGTAAGAACAAGTGAACACATCTGCCAGAAGGACAAGAAACAATATTAGGTACACAATATAATGATGGTAAAGTCTAACAGCAAAAGTTTTGATGAAAAGTTAAGTCGTATAGTGATAGTTTTGGCATTTGGCATACAGAAGTCCCAATATCACAAAAACTATTGTGAAAATGCCATGATTTGTGAGTCAATTTTCAGCACTTACTGCACACGCATTGACCGTTGGGTTGAGATTTAGCCTGGCCTCCATTCAGACATCGAACATTAGAGCAGGAAGAATACTGACATAAGTTCCCTGTCCAACCATGATGGCAAACACACGACCAAATGTAATAGTGACCATGTCTGCAAATAAAGGGCTAAGTATATTCTGTACTGTATATCAGCATTTATTGTATTCATGTGTGTTGCACATCATGAATATTGTGAGTGTATACTTAAATATCATAATACATACACATACAGCATTATGATTAATACATATTATTCCATACAATTATACAAAATAATTCCAAGCCTGCTAGTAGTCTAGACTGACCAATCAGTCTGTTCCTGGCAAAATGTAGACTTGCCCCAGCAGGGAACAGGCAAAATTCCCTCCTCATTATTAGCTCACAATAGTACTTTTGCCTGGATAATGAGAAGGCGATAAGAAAATGTCTGAGTAAAGATATATTAAAAGTATCATTGATACTTTCCCATATATGCAAGAAGAAAACTTCCGATTCTCACATCATGCCCTTCTTCTTACTCCCTTGGGAAGGACAAAGGTATACAAACATATCACCTTACCTATCAACACAGGTGCATCATAACAAACATTTCAAAAGTCTGTTTGTGATTATAGTGAGATGATTACAACCTTATTTGGGAACTAACTTAGAACGTTTCTCAACGTCAGAGTCACGCTTGTAGAACCCGTCATCATAGTATTTCCGGCTCTTCTTACATTCTCCGTGGTGGCCACATTCCCAATGTTGGTTGCAATCTACAAATGAGTGTCAATGCAGGCATGTGATTGACGGTCAACCATAAAACATGTTTGTGCGGGATGAATTTTGGGGAAGGTTTGTTAGAAGGTGAAAGAGCGCATGAGTAGCATTAAAAAGGTCACTAAAAGACCACACAGGTGGTTTGCTCACTTTTCATTGAGACTGATGCCAAACATACAGTGTACAATTTGCAATGATTTTCACTGAAACTAAATTTGACCAATGGCCAAAAAAAGTGTGCAGTGCTCTATTCAGTATGCCAATCGCATGCCTGCAATGTCAATCGCACAATAACAGAGAAATATCATGCAAGTATTGTGAAATAAAAAAGTGGACACAGAAAGAAATTTTTTTGACCTTCAGTGCAAAATTTGCTAAAACAATGCAGGAGGTGGATGGGGACAACATACTGAACCGTAAATTGATATGAAAAATCATTTTTACGCACAATATGCACCATTATTGTCTAAGAATAGAACAATTTATCATATACCAGTAGCTCACATGTAAAAACTCCACGAGGAGACAATAATGGTGCTGCGGTACATACAAGCCTTTGAGTAAACATGCAATGCTGTGGTATCGCATAACTTACTATTTACTTCTTTATGCTTTCGTTTCTCTAGAGTAAGATGTTCGCTCGCTTCCTCTTCATCCTGCAAGCAAAACAACATATATATACAACATAAGACGTTAATTTTTATGACTCCAATCATAATACCAGACAACATGATGAAATAGTGTCATAGTAATGCATATAAGAAATATCTTGAAAATAAACATCCACCAAAATTCTGCAAAAAGTAAAGATCAGGGATTGGTACAGTAAATTTCTATCCGTCTGCTACGGTTATTGCCAATAACGAAATCCATGTAAAAAAACTTGAAAACGCTGTGGAATCAATTCACACATCAATTTGTCAATATGTAACCAGTTAGTATGAAATTTACCATCCGATTCGCACGTTACCCTAACAGTGAGGAGCCTTAGATGAAATAATCACATTCTTCAACTAACCTCAAGTGCCTGAACCACACAAAGTAAGAGCAGTAAACAGCCAAACAAACAGAACACAGAACTCCACCTCATGTTGACAGCAACAGCACTACTCGGCAGCTATTCCTAGAACAGCAGCTAGACACAAGAACAGTGTCTAAACAACTGATATCCGTTCAGGTCATCCAACATAGAGAAGGAAACATTTTTTGGGCGCAGTTTGCCAAAATAGCCCAAGTAGCACCAGTTCAGGCGAGAAAGGGATGGGAGCACAAAGAGATTGTGTGAATAATTTGGAGCTGAGGCTATGTGATTGATAATGGGTAGAAAGGGAACCGACATCTGTTAGGTTTATCTGTGAGACCAGTCTGCTCAACCTGCAGTGTGGGCTGGGTCATCCGATAGACTGCATAGCTGGATGGGGTGTGGGGCAAGTAAACTGCAAGATAACTTATGACTTGACCTTCACACTCAGTCAAAAGGTTAACAAAAACATAAAGTCACGTTTTGGAGCTTGCTTGAAGACGATCATAGTTATATACATCTAAACTTTAACAATTATCATCATAAATATTCTATAGCAATTTTCGGGACAAAGTGCCCTTCCGCATGATTTAAAAATAATTCTAAATCAGAATCGATTAGCAGTGGCACAATACCACCACAAATTAAGCCAAAAACTCTCCTTACGAATCATGACTAGCAATAGTAAAATAATTCATATAGAAAAAGGAAGCGTTGCGTGGCAGCTTTATCACAGGATAAATGTGGAGTTTGATGCTGAATAATAATCAGAAAATTCACTAGTAAGCGAGACCTCGAAATTTGACAGCAAAATCCAACTTTGGTGACATAAAAGTGCAAAAAAGGCAAATAATCAATCTAAAATCAGTAGGTCAAAATGAAGTGATCACATGAATATTGTGGGGATAATGCGTCAATATCGAGTCAAAACACAACAATAGCAGCAAAGTGATATGCAGCAGAAAGCTAAAATAAGATGAAGTGTCATAAAATTGTAGCAAAAAGGAAGTACTTTGTAGAAAAATAGTGACTCTTCAGCAGTAACAAGCACAGAATATAGAAAAACAGCTTCTGTGCTTATCGAAGCTTACTCAGTCCGTCTCATATCATTCGATATCAAATAGAACGTAAAAACAATAAATACTACGTATGACACAATGGGCAGAAATACGCGGTGGCCATAGACTCATCAGGGATCTTCACTGGGAAGTCATCTGTGTAAGCTAGACCAATCTATTGGTATATTCTTGGGTGGGGTGGGGGGGATGGTCCTCCCCTACTCCTCCACCACCCAAAAAAAGTCCAATAGATTGGTCTTTATGTTAATGGGTGCTATTGTATAATAAAATATCAGAAATTCTCATTTCCCACATCATACCTGGCTAAACAAATAATGCTATCTTCAGCTGGGGTTAACATGATAACTGAATATCAGCAGGGTGGGTATCATCAGTCCGTGTTGAAGGTCAGGACACACATTTACCATCCTTCCCAAATGACTTACATGAGAGTCTGCCTGGCTTTCTCAAACTTCTTATTGACTTTTCCAGTGATTCTAAATAAAGAAACAGTAAAAAAAACTGAATAAAAAATTGCATGAGAAACAACAATCATACAAATATATACCCTAAAGGACTCAATCTTCCCTGTTAAAATAAAAGATACGCTTTGCTAGCATTTAATTTCCCTACTTTTATAGCTTGCAAATGTCAATGTGTTAAAGTTCATAATCTCAATTGTGTTTTTGATATGACATATTGAGCTTATTTGTCTTAGAGACTGGCTACATTATTAATTTTTGATAGAAGGAAAAGTTTGGAATTTTTGACTTTGGGTTAGTTATGCAAATGTATTCCATTGAAAATTTTACACCGAATTGTACTATTTTCCTGCATAAGTAGCATGCAAAGCTATTTTTCATGGGATAATGGTCATCTCAATAGATAAACGCAATGATTTAGGAGATCTCTTATAGTATAAGACAGCATTCTTATTATTTATTAGCATTTCTGCAAAGCAATTTTTTCTATGCATTTCTGGGTACAAGAAGTCAATGTGACAAAGATTGAGAGATGCTACTAATCCCAAAAATATTGCATCATGAGACTTTGAACATGTCCCACCGATGGTTGATATGAGTAATAATACTATATCCTACCTCGCGTAGAATTAGCCTCCATTAATGAGCTTTGCCTGTTTGGAGGAGTAAACTTTGGACCATCTACAACATCACCCTGTTCCTGTGTTGCGGATGGTATATTAGCCGCCCCTGCCGGTGAGATGGTGACACCAGGGCTAGGTATAGGAGAGGCGTGTACACGCTGTTTTAACATCTCACTACAGTTATCTATGAAAGCATCGATCAATCGTGCCTGTGAAATAAAATGCAATCAGCAGAAATTATTTAGATGTTGAAAGAGGCATGGTGTATTGATCAACTGGTAGGTGCTCAATATATGTTACTGTCGACCGTTACAGCATTGCCAATTACAACATGCCGCAAGATTTCTTTCCAAAAAACTAAATAATGGACGAGGGGTCTAAGAGCATCGGTCTACCCCACTGGAGGCCAGTGTTGGAGCCCCCATGAGGGAAGTGCTTACATCATCAGGACAACTCCAAAAGCCCACAAAACTTCAAAATTCATCTAGCCATAACATCCGACAGGGTGGTCACAGAGACTTCAAATTTGGACCACAGATGAATTTACCAGTAAAGTCCACTTGGCTCTAGTAGCCCCCTTGTTCCCCTGATCTTTAGAAAATCAGACAACAGATAGCCCATACCTTTAGAGGCAGTTACCTCCGCTGGGCTATACAGTAAAACTCACAGACATGGTGTAGACTTGAGTGACCTGGAACTCGACTCCCTCGCTCTGTTCGTCTGGGTCAGCCGGGTACTGTAGTAGTAGTGAAGGCATACTGCTGACTTTATCCTTACTAACACCTGACTTAGACTTGAGGGATATACCACGCCTCGTCTGTCCATCTGTAGAGGTTAAAAATTGGTATGCATGAGCATACTATATACTGGCATTCATTGGTAAAATTCAGGTTAATAATGAAAATTTTAGAAACTTTAGAAAATCACATTTGCTATCAATCAGGGAAAACCATAAGCATATAATAAATAACTATTATTATATGCCTTTGGGGAACACCATTCACCATTGAAAAAAATTTAAAACCACTTCAAGCATAATATCACTGCCGCTCCCATATGTCAAGACAACCAGTCTTTGTACAACCAGTGTATCAGCTGATGCAGGCTAAAATGGGATAATGCTGTTTACAAAAGCAGATATTCCACAATACACGTATAATAACCGCATACGGTAAAGATAGTGATACTAGTAGAACATACCACCAGAGAGGGAGTTATGTGGACAGTTTGTTTTTGAACATGAGCAAATCTCCACAAACTGCCATGTAAGTTCCTCATAGAGAATTCCTAAAAGCGGCTCCTATAACAAAAAATAAAACATCAAGATAATAAATCTGAGTATCGCTTTTATAAATTTTGTTGGGTACGCATATCTTTCTTAAAAATATGAATAACTACAGAAAAAAAGTTGTCTTCAACAGATACGGAAAATTATGAATTCAGATACATTGTATATGGTTTTCATGAAACGGGCTATATCAGGTATGCAAATAATGAAAATCAACTCAATCAGTTAAGGACACGTTTTCCTGTGGTCCGATCAGCACAAAATTTGCACCACACAAAATTTGCTCAATTAACATCCCAAAACCCGCAGATCAAAGAGATTGCACAGTCAAGGTTGTGGGGGCGGAGCTTTGAAAATCACTAAACTGTGGAACTAGGTGACAGAATTGCGAGTACTGTCCTCTAACAAACAATGATTAGGTGAAAATATTCATCTCATTGACCGTCTGAATATATTGCCCACAAGGATGGGCGAGTGAGTTAACAAACCTCCTTTTCACCATCTATGATATAGATACCGTCTGTGTTGACACCAATAGTGACTGGTAACCAGGAGCTGCCTAGAAAACTCCTCTTCACTCTCTCAGTATAACCATCAAAAAATACACAGCTGAAATGAGGACATAAATAGACTGAAATGTATAGCAGTTAGAGTTGTGTACACTCTGAGGTTAACATACATGACAGCACAACTCCCACAAACATATCTGTAAAGGGGAAGTTCATTGCTCAGATTAACGTGTTGCCACACACATATGGCATTAATATACACACAAATATATACGCTATTTTCCAAGACAGGTAGGCAGCTCGTACAACAAAGTACATATGCATTGTGCATTCAATACATACGTGTAGGAGGGTGGTTGGATTGTATGCCAATTGTGAGGTGTGCAAGGGCCCAGTGGTGAAGCGGACAATGACAAATCAAAATAAAAAACACCATCACACCTACACAACAAAACAAACAAACCATTTCCCCTATTGCAAAGCACCATGATCAGTTAATTTGTGCTGAATCAAGTACATTTGAATCCAACATACATAAGAGCAGGTAAATTGTTGGACCAATTTGACTTGATTTGGTGGTTGATGCAATGATCAGTGCAGGGAGCTGCCAGAACAGACATGGAAGGTGTTGGGCTATGTACATGTACATTATATGTTACAGTAATTGATTAACTACACAACTTGGAAATAAATTTATCAACATCAAACATCAAAATAAACTAAATAGGTCCATAAAATTCGAATTGACTGCGCCAATCAGAAATGGTAATTGCCAGAATGTTCTCACAACAGAGCTGAACTGGGCAGTCCACCCATACAAGGAAAAACAAAACTACAATGATTAACAGAAATATTAGCAGAAGTTTCAGAATCAGAGAAATATTCTATACATTTCTACGGTTTAGCTGTATCTCACAGAATGTTAAGGGTGCTTTAAACTTCGTGCTTTATTTTGAAGTTCAGTCTTGTAAAGCATAATATACCAAATGTGTTGTCATAAATTAAAAAAAAACCGTGTACATCGATTTTTCTCATACCGGATAACATTCACATTAACATAGTCTACCACTGACCCGTAGTAAGGGATGTGTTCACAACATGCCGACAGGTACGCTTTTTTGAGATCCACAGTACTGAGATTTGCGAGGACGGGTTCTGGGGAAGAGTTGGAATCTTGCGTATCTCTGCTGTTATTTTCAGATTGAGGTGGCTTTGCAGCGATTTTATTAACAAGCTGTTGAATAAGGGTTTTCACATCCGATGAGAGCATGGATACTGGAAATAAGGTGGCCTGATTAGCTCTGAAATAATCAATAGCCTATCACACAGCAGGACAATCACAATAAGCAAGGTGCTGGGTCTGTCAAAACGCCCTGTGAACCTCAAAACCATAAAGGCTCTGTATGCACGCCTGTGCATATTAAACTTGCAAACATATTAAAAGTACCTTACTAAAGAGAAGTTGCTAACTATATCTTCAACAGCACATGTACGATAATTACTATTTTGCAGCCTCAAGAACCATCTTGAAACTATATGACAATTTGTAACATTCGTTTAAACTTTTTTCTGCTGGCGATTGGGGGTTTTCTTGAGTTCAGAGAGCATTCTGACAGTAGGTTAGGTCTTTGGATTAAGAGCTGCAACCGACCCGCATCTGATTGAGTGAATATCTAATAGTGAAATTAACAAGCTACATAATCTACAATACGTAGTGAGAAAGGGAGCACAATCAACAACGCAAACTACATGCTGATATAAAATATCTCAGCAGGAAATTTTGACAAGAGTTTCATAAAGATAATTATGTTTTCCTTTACTGAATCACAACACAAGTCAAACTTCTTAGTCGCAAAGGATAAATTGAATTGTAACATCAGGTCTATTCTGCCCTATTTCGAAGGATTTCCACGATTTTATAGACATGATGAGTTTGTTTGTTGGTTGTGCTCCTATAAGCAGGCAAAAGAAAGAAATCACCAAATCACACAGTCTACTCTGGGCGTAAACAACACAACGTCATCACTCCGTCATTTACCCATAATAAGGCAGAGAATGGACAGCGTTTAGATAGCTTATATAAGCAAGTCTAAACCATTCTTCCTGACGTGAATCTTGGCTAGCCACAACTAAACCTCTGTCAATTTCCTCCTCTGCCGATTTGTGGGAAAAACAGACAAGAGAACAATACTCTTCTCTAGTTTTTGAATTTTGCTGAATTGACAGAGGTAAAATTGAGTGGTGTGATCTAAAATAATAATTATGATTCGAAAATTAAATACAACATGTTTTGTGCACATAACAGTTACAAATTTTGCGCCCATTTGATAGCTTAAATGACTTCAAAAGGAAGGGATAACCACTGATATACTCCGTTTACGGCAGTACAAGTTCTGTACCACCTTAAACTGTGAATATCAGTAGTTGTCCCTTCCTTTAAAACACATTGAAATGGTATTATGGCACAATGGCCACTCCTCTCTTCTTAAAATAGTGCCACAACTCCATCCAATCTGGAGCCTCTGAGCTGCGCAGTGAGCACTTGAACTAGGGCAGTACTTTTCTCAATTGAAGGATATGTATTACTGTAATAACAAAACTGTATGATGCACGTGCAATTTGTACGCATAAAACATTAATATGACGTAATCATCTTTTTTATGACTTACTTGTAAAACTCAAGCGTATGTTCTTGTTCATGAAATTCTCCGTACTGCATGGCACATAGAATACCCGCCAGTTTTATAATGAGATCCCTGCTACATGGATATGTACCATCCATAACATTGCACCGTGCCTCAGTAAATAACAACTCCAATATCTCAACATCCGTCACCTGCCATATGATATAAGAACAGTTGATAATTTCTGTCTTCTTTACTTTTGCAATGATTAAATTAGCATTAAAAAGAGTTTAAAAATGTTTCCATGACACTCATCTTTATTGCATACAGATTGGTAGGCGACAAAGTTAATCTGACTAATCATCAAGAAACTGAAATATATCTTAAAGGTTGGCTAAGCTAGTGATATGGTGACTCACTTTGGGAACATCAGTGTACTTCCACTACGCATGGATATTTATCGAGTACAGAATTAATAGGTACTGGGTTCCCTCCAATTAGCCCATGTGCGTGGTCTGGCAAACCATTTTTAAACTCGACCAAACATAAATACGGCACAAATCACAAACAATAACAGCTTTTATACATGTGAATCCAGAGGAAAATCCAGCATGATCACCCTCTTCTTGTGAGAGAGATGACTTACTTTAGAATCCTCATCTCTGGATATGTACACATTCCTGCGTAGATGTACAAGTGGTAACTGACTCTGTGCGGCTTTGTCGCTTAGCGCTGTGTATTTGCGTAAGTATGTTGTCCATTTACAAAAAAGCTGAGCCGGACAGTGATTTGGCTTCAACTGGAGTTCTGAAAAAAGAAAACATAACATGCATATTTAATCTATTACATACTGTTACCAAGGAAACTAGAGAAATCACAAGCCTGATAGTGAAACAAAAACAGAACTGCTCAAACATCAAACGAGGAACTGAATTCCAAAGTATTACCTTACTCATATTCCTGTTTTGAAAGCATAATACAGTTTATGCACAATAGCCCTGACCGAGAGGAGTAATGTTATACCACATGGGCCTAAACCTAAATTAAATTTCACTTTAATAAAATCTTTTTAGATTCCTGATAACGAGATAGATATTCCCTCTGTTGATACTTGACTTTTCTTTGAAGGGAAGTTTCATATATAAACCACCTTAATAATCTATCTTCCACAGTTATAGCCTATATCTGGTAAATACATTTTAGAATTGTAATGTTTGTGGCATTCACATACATGTACTTCAATGGACACTACTACCTACATTACACAACATTACATCATGTTACATCACATTACACAACCCAAGCCTACCTAAATCTGCAGAGACCATCCATAGACTGAGAACCCTGCGAGCTTCCTGTGGATTGACTTGTAGGGTTTCTATTATTGTGTCCATTATCTCAGTAGCTTGTGTGCCCTGATCCACCATCAATGTAAGGTGTGTGAGATCTGGTAAACATACATGCAGCTCCAATTCTATAAATACGTTTAAAAACAGATTTTAAGTTGGCGGTATTATCAGTGTGGAAATGATGAAAAGAAGATTTGAAAGTTGGTGGTATTTACAGTTAGCAAGTTGATGTGGTATTAGATCTAGTTTTATCCATTTTGCCTGCATTGGTGTTGCTCCCACTCAACTTGCCACGCTGCCGGCAAAATGGATCAAACTTGATTTAATGTAGTCTTGAGTGTAAGCTACAGGTATCACTGTTTTAATCATCTTTTTATCATTCTATCGGAGGCTGAAAACGATGTTTTGCTTTCAGGGTAGATTGGCAATTCCATACTCTTCAGTTTTCACATTTATGCAACCGCTTATATAACTAACACAACCCATATCTTGTGCAGCCTTCTTATCTTACAGATCACACGATGAACCAAGATACCTGGATTGCAAGGTATTGGACCATCATAACCCAATGCCTAAACAAGCTCAAGTAAACTGGGGCAATAGTCAATAGAGTACGATTCATTCCACAACAAATTAGATAAAATTGTCTAACATGCATTGAGCCCTGACGACTGAACATCCACCAAATGTTCTCTCCCAGGAGTTACATAAAGAAAAGGGGGCAACTACTTGATATTCAGTATAAATACTGGGTCAAGACAGCCAGATCTCACACAGTGAAGCGTACATAGCTTCGGAGGATCCAATCACACTAACACACAGACACCATGATGAGATTAGTAGCTGCTGTTGCACTTGTGTGCTGCGTAGTCTATGCTGACAACACCTGTACTAAGGCAGGAGTTACTGATGGTTGTAACACACCCTTCGGCCTGCCAGCACCTTACAAAGCTGAGTTCATGGATGACTGTCACAGACACGACATCTGCTACGCCTGTGTAAGTGGGTCCAAAATCAAGTCTGAGGGTAGCTACGATGGTTCATTTGTTTGATTTTTTCATTCGATTCATTTATTTAATTCCATTTTAGTTATCAACGAAACGCTGTTGCACTGATTTAATTGTTCAGTGCAGGCCTGCAGTAAATTTCTCAGAACAGATATATTGATTGTATCAGCCGGCTTGAATTTTTAATTGCGCATTAGCCTTAGGGTCTAATCACAAAACTTCACTTCTTCTCAAACTGTAATCCAACCATTCATCACAGCTACGCACATTTCAATTTTCAGTCTCAGGATACTAAGGGTGTCGATGACTGCTGCTAGGAACCACACCGCCCAGTTCATATTTTGATGAAATTCCTATCCTGACAATCAGTAACCAATCATTTTCTTGATTTCTAACACATAAAGAAGCATTCAATACCAGTTAACAAGATACTTTTGTTTAAACATAATTTCAGGGAGCCACATACAAGTTCACCAGAGACGATTGTGACGCCAGGTTCCGTAACGATCTGATGAGAAGATGTACTCTGGTAGAGGATGTCAACAATGCCTTCAAGATCAACGCCTGCAGAACCGCTGCTAATGGCTGGTTCGCTGCTGTCAAGACCACCGGAGTGTTCGCCTTCAAATCTGAGTCAAACGCCCCAGATTGGTGTAAACAGAGCTGGGTCAAACTTTGTGTATAATTTCATTTTCTATTCTACCTTTTCATTTTGTT
>ERZ1740072.780-NODE-780-length-12554-cov-5.935355_pt1 | contig 12554 bp, 16 predicted proteins | sample MGYA00581733_ERZ1740072 | MGnify/ENA primary metagenome ERZ1740072 (study PRJEB43018, sample SAMN04849741) | marine metagenome | isolation source: floating plastic debris | place: Pacific Ocean | collected 2008-08-30 | study: EMG produced TPA metagenomics assembly...
ACATTTGACTCCTAAGGATGGAACTGCCCACGAATGAAGAACATCTGCAGACGTAAGAAGAACTCGAATATGAGTATGAACTGGAACGACAACACGATTATCAACTTCAAGAAGACGGAGTTGTCCTTTTTCTAGATCATCTTCTGCGACCATATAACTATCAAAAACAATTGATTCGTCATCACTCGCAGAGTAGTCTGAATACTCATACGTCCAATACCACTGGTGCCCAATAGCTTTCAGCGTAAGAGCAGGATCAACATTCTCATCCATTGAGTAAAGAAGAGCAAATGAAGGAACTGCAATAGCAAGGAGAATAAGACTTGGCGTAACTGTCCAAGCGATCTCAATAACTGTTCCGTGAATTATTTTTGTTGGAACGTGTCCTTCGCGCTCACGGAAAAGCCAAAGAGTTCGAACAAGCATCCAAGTAACGAATGCAAGGATTCCTACAACAAAAAACATAATATCATGATGAAGGTTGATAATTCCTTGCATCACTGGAGTTGCTGGATCCTGAAATCCAAATTGCCAAGGAGTTGCAGCATCACAGAGAACCGGTGTAAATAGATTATACATACAAAATGAAAAAGAAAACCATCGAAGAAGGTCTTTTCTCAAGAGAGAAAAAAGGCCCCTGATGTGGTTCGTGACTCCTTGAGTTGGGATTGAACCAACGACCTAATGGTTAACAGCCATTTGCTCTACCACTGAGCTATCAAAGATCTTGGTGAAAGGAAGAAGAAAAAGAAGAAGAAGAAAAAGAAGAGCAAGGAAGGAAAAAAAGTAAAAAAAAGTTCAATTTGTTGAGTAGCTAGGACATATAAAATACTCTTCCTCAGAAAAGTGGAGGCTAGGTTTTTCGGCCTTGGTCTATGAGAGAAGCCTTTTTTCCTGTTCCATCTTTTCGCCAGATATGACGCTAGCCTTTCTTGTTTTAAGTAGCTCTGCTATCTTATCCGCTCTTTTAGTTATTCAAGCCAGAAATCCTGTTATTTCGGTTCTTGCCTTAATTGCGACTTTCTGTCAAGCTTCGGCTCTTCTCCTAAGCGTTCATATGGATTTCTTTGGAGTGATGTTTCTTATTGTATATGTAGGAGCAATTGCAGTTCTTTTTCTTTTTGTTGTTATGATGTTAAACATTAATACAGCAGAGATCCAAGAAAATCAATTGCGCTACCTTCCAATTGGCGGAGCCTTAGTCTTTCTTTTTTTTCTTCAAGTCCTTCTTTCTCAAGGACTTGATTTTGTTCCTTACCTTCCAGTTCAACCATCTGGGCAAGATCAAGTTGACCTTGGGAAACTTTGTGCATCATTGTCTCAAGCTCATCCGACTGAATACCGTGATTGGGGAGAAAGTTTCTCTTCTTTTTCGATTATTCGTGCTTTAGGATTTTCTCTCTACACGCATTTTATCGGGCATCTTCTTTTCGGAGGAATGATTCTTCTTATTGCGATGGTTGGAGCAATTGCCTTAACACTACACCGAGGTGCACTTGTGCGACGCCAAGATGTATTCATTCAGAATACCCGAGATTTTCAACTCACATATCGGAAAGCTCGAGCTTAACACTTCATTTCCTTTCTTCTTTTCTTCTTATGTATTATAGTCCATTAGAGCAATTTACAATTCTTCCTCTTTTGCATTTTCATATTGGATCAGCTTATTTTTCTTTTACGAATTCAACGCTCTTCCTTGTTCTTAGCTTAGGAGCATTTTTGAATCTTCTTCATCTGATTCTTGTCAAACAAAAAGGTGGATCTATGGTCCCTTCTTCATGGCAAATGATCATTGAAGGAATTTATACATTCGTTCAAGGACTTATTCTTGAGCAAATTGGAGAAAAAGGGCGACCTTACTTCCCACTTGTATTTTGTCTTTTTACTTTCCTTCTTTGCTGTAACCTTATTGGAATGATTCCATATACTTTTACGGTAACAAGTCATTTTATCGTTACTGTAAGTCTTTCAACAGCACTTTTTATTGGAGTGACTCTTGTTGGATTTCAAACTCATGGTCTTCATTTCTTAAGTCTTCTTTTACCAAAAGGAGTTCCAATGGTTCTTGCACCTTTTTTAGTTGTTATTGAACTTATTTCATATACATCTCGTGCTTTAAGCTTAGGACTTCGACTTGGTGCAAACATGCTGGCAGGGCATACACTTGTGAAAATTATTGCAGGATTTGCTTGGTCAATGCTTCCACTCGGAGGACTTCTTACAATTGGAGCTGCTGCACCACTTGTGGTTGTTTTCCTTCTTACAGGACTTGAGCTAGCGATCGCAGGAATCCAGGCGTACGTTTTTAGTATGCTGTTCTGTATTTATATGAATGATTCAATTCATCTTCATTAATACATAGGCTTCCTGGATCATCTTCTCTTCTTCTCATCTTATTTCGAAGATAGTTTTTATGCCCGTAACTCAATTGGATAGAGTGTTAGACTACGGATCTAGAAGTTGTGAGTTCGAATCTTGCCGGGCATGCCAAATTCAGTCAAGTATATAGTTTTCTATGTCTGTGCATCTTTACACTCTACAGGACTTGAACCTGTACCCCTCAGCTTAGAAGGCTGATGTTCTCTCCTATTGAACTAAGAGTGCACGGTTTTTTCTTTCTTTTCTTTTTTTCTATGAGCTCTCCAATGCAAAGAGATATGATCCGAAGAGAGAAATCAATGGGTCAAGAATCATCTCGAATTATTCTTAAGGCTTTAGCGCGTACAGGACGTCAAAATGAGAGTTTTGAAGCTTTGCAAAAGCTTGCAAAGAAACAAATTGATGGAAGTTTCGTGCGAGTTCGAAAACGTTGTACACTTTCAGGACGATCCCGCGGCCTTGTTCATCGCAGTATTCCTTTTTCACGTATTCTCTTCAAAGCTCGTGCATCTCAAGGACTTCTCCCTCTTTTGAAAAAGGTATAAGGTTTTCTTGAACTTCCTTGAATGAACTGCGGATGTCGATTAATGGTAGGTCCTCTGCCTTCCAAGCAGATAGTACGGGTTCGAGTCCCGTCGTCCGCATCTTTTCTTCCTTTCTTCCTTCCTTGGGAGATTTCCACCCCACTTGTATTTCTTCTTCTTCTTTTTCTTTTTCCCTCTCTTCCTCTTCTTCCTTTTTGAATTTCCTTGGTGGAATGGTAGACACGTCGGGTTTAAGCCTCGATCTTTTTAGGTATCGGTTCAAGTCCGATAGGAAATACTTTTTATTCTTGTTTTCTTTCTTTATGAAACCACGCAAAAAATCTTTCCAAAGATTTTCTCATGATCTCTGGCGAACAGGAAAAAGTACATACTCACCTTCTTTCCTCTCGGGTCAAGGTGTCCGTAAAGGAAGAAAAAAACTTTCAGACTTTGGAAAACGCCTGCAAGCACGAGCTTTATTGAAAATCTTATACGGGCAAATTCGAACAAAATATTTTCGAAAGCTTGCTCATGAAGCTTCAAAAATGCGATTGCGTCGAGCTACAGCCCTTTTAACCCTTTTAGAAAGTCGGTTAGACGTTCTCCTTTTTCGATGTGGATTTGCTGTAAGCATAGACGAAGCCAGACAACTTATAAGTCATAAGAAAGTATTTGTAAATGGGCAACTTATGACTCGCCCAAAATATATTCTTCAACCAGGGGATATTTTTTCCTATCCTGGACTTCATTCCCTTTCTTCTCCTTCTCTTTCTCTTTCTTCTCCTTCAAAAGAAGATACTCCACAGGAGGAGGAATCACTTGCATCTTTTGGGCCGAAAGCTCCTTTTGAATCTTTTCGCCCAGGGAAACTGTATAAACCTCTTCAGGTTGAAGTTTCCTATGCGCTTGGGCGTGGAATTTTCCTTTTTCGCCCCCAAAGCCTTCACTTTCCTCGACGACCATTTCCAGATTTAGCAATGGAGTCTTTTTCTCAATAATTTGAATATAAAGATATCAAATATGTAGAAATTCTCTTTGTTTTCAGGAAGAGAAAAAGAGAAGAAAGAAAAAAAGAGAAGAAAAGAAGAAAGGGCTCAAAGGTTATGGACAGAATCGAACTGTCGTTTATGGATTTGCAATCCACTACATTCCCACTATGTTACATAACCAATATTTCAAGAAGAAAGAAAAAGCAAATTTTCTTTTGAGAGCCACTGGCGGATATGAACTTAAGTGGTTAAAGTGCTAGACTGTGACTCTGGATATACGGGTTCAAGCCCCGTTATTCGCCTTTCTCAAGTGTGTCTTCTTACCTAGTAAGATCATTTGATTTCGCATGATACTTGCTCATTCATTTATGTGTTCGCATTCTCTTCAATCTGTGACCTCTGTACTTTCGTACGCAAATGTCATATCATTAGCGAATTTAGAAGAAGCAAGTACGCGCCTATCTCTCGAAAATCAGTGGACAAAACAATCTGAAGTGTCGGAGATTGATCTTTCAAAACTTCATTTTGAATTGAAACGTCAAAAATACAAATTCCGACCACAAAAAAAGATTTCTGTTCGCGTGGCTGACGGCAATCAATATCCTCTTGAGACAAAAAATCAAAGCAAAGAACGAATCTTTGCATTTCCATCGAAAAGAGATACAGTTCTTCTCACTGCCTTTGCACAAAAGCTTGAACAAGTTTTCGACCCGTTTTTGAGTTCTTGTTCATACGGGGCTCGACAGGATCGAACTCTTCATACTCTTTTTCACGATTTAAGTGCAGTTTCCGGAAAGAATCCAGTTCTTTTTCGAATTCATCTTGAAAAAAGCTTTGGAAAAATTCACCAGGAATTTCTTGTTCGTCAGCTTGCGTTCTTCTGTGATCAACAGGGAAGAGAGCTTTTTCAGAAAGTGTGCCAAGCTTCATATATTGATGTGCATACTCTTGGGATGCACCAAAGACCTCAATTTAGGTGGTCTTCTTTTGAGACTCCTCTGCACACAGCTGGCCTTCCTCGAGCAAACCTTCTTTCTTTGGTTTGCACGAATATTTTCTTTGCTTCATTCGATACGTTCCTCTTTGAACTTCAAAAGGAATACTCTTTTCGATTTGTGCGATATATGGACCAGATTCTTTGTATAGTATCTGGGGACCTCGATGAAAAACAGAGGATTGCACTTGAAAATCGCATTCAAAGGTTTCTTTTACAGACACTCAAACTTTCTTCAACAATTGAGAAAACCAAAAAAGTTTCGTTTTTAGGTGCTCAAGTAGAAAGCTCTCACGAAGGAGTCACATGTTCTCCGGATATTGATTCCCTTTTTGCGCTTGCGCTCGAAAAAGGATATGCAAAATACGGGGCAAGTGGAAAAATTCGAGCCACATCCTTTCGCCGAGCTACTTCTTTTCAAGAAGATGAAATAGTTTTGATGTATCAAAAAGCTCTCCGAAGAATCTGCCAGTATTATTCATGGACTCACCTTCCATCTTCTCTTTCGCCAATCCTTCATCTTTTGACAAAGTCATGCGCTCTCACGCTTGCAGATAAATTGAAATTAGGAAGTGCGCAGAAAGTGTATAAACGATTTGGCCCTTATTTGCGAGTTCAAAGCCTCCAGACAAAAGGGTTCAAGAAAATGGGGAAGAATGATCAAACTTTCTCTTTACATCCATCAACGTACAAGAAGATAGATCAAAAGACATTTGAGAAAGGGCGATATCCCCATATATTTTCTTCTTTTTTTGATGATCTTTTTGAGTCTTCACATTCCTCAAAAAGAAAATCGCTCTAGACGGCAAGCCGTATGCGAGGTGTGAGTTTTTCTCAAAAAAAGGAGGAAAGTGTCTCTCGCACGTACGGTTTAGATACGGGGAGAAATTCCTACGTATATCTTTGGTCACCCAGAGGTTTATATCCTGATCCTTCCAGGATTTGGTATTATTAGCCATGTTGTAAGTACATTCTCTCGTCAACCAGTCTTTGGATATCTAGGGATGGTGTACGCTATGATGAGTATCGGACTTCTTGGATTCATCGTTTGGGCTCATCATATGTATACTGTTGGACTTGACATTGATACGCGTGCATATTTCACTGCAGCTACAATGATTATCGCTGTTCCAACAGGAATTAAAATTTTCAGTTGGATTGCAACTCTTTGGGGAGGAAGTATCCGTTTCCCAACACCAATGCTTTTTGCAATTGGATTCATCTTTCTTTTTACACTAGGTGGATTAACAGGAGTTATTCTAGCAAACTCAGGACTGGATATTGCACTTCATGACACATATTATGTTGTTGCACACTTCCATTATGTTCTTTCTATGGGAGCAGTCTTTGCTGTTTTCGCTGGATTCTACTACTGGGTAGGAAAGATGTCAGGATACACGTACAATGAAGCATTAGGACAAATTCATTTCTGGATTTTCTTCATTGGAGTAAACCTAACATTCTTCCCAATGCATTTCCTTGGACTTGCTGGAATGCCTCGCCGTATCCCTGACTATCCAGATGCATATGCTGGATGGAACGCGATTGCAAGTTATGGATCATATCTTTCAATCTTAGGAACGTGTGTATTCTTCTATCTAGTGTTTGAGATGTTTGCAACTCGAAATGTGTCTGAAGCAAATCCATGGGCGGAGAAGGACGAAAAAGATCTTTCTTCAACTATTGAGTGGCTTCTACCAAGCCCGCCTGCGGCTCACGCATTTATTGAAGTTCCTTCAATTAAATCTTCATACGCGCCTCTTGCGTCTGCTGGGGAAGTGTCGAAGTAATACAATAATGTAGAAACACTTTCGAAAAAATCAAAAGACTATACTCTAAGAGAAAAGACAAAAAGGTGGAAAGGAAAAAATGTTTATCATTTTTTCTGAGAAACACTATGTAAGAAGAACGGCACTTCCTGCATGATGGAAAGGGTTTGCCATTTTTTTCTCTCTTTTCTTTCGTTTTTTGCAAGGAAAGAAAGAATGCAAAAGGGCAAAGCCACCAAAATCAGAAATGGAAGAAGCTTGGTTCGAAGAAAAGACTGAACTTGTGAGTTTGATCCTGGCTCAGAATGAACGCTGGAAGTATGCGTAATACATGCAAGTTTTGAGGGATTCACGTAAACTCTCAAAGCGAACGGGTGAGGAATACATAGGAATCTACCTTCTTCGGGAAAAGAGATGCTTTGTGGAAATGCACAAAGATCAAAAGAAGAAGATGAGCCTATGGAGGATCAGGTAGTTGGTGAGGGAAAGGCTCACCAAGCCGATGACCCTTAGCGGATCTGAGAGGATGTACCGCCACATTGGGACTGAGAGACGGCCCAGACTCCATCTGGAGGCAGCAGTAAGGAATATTGGACAATGGGCGAAAGCTTGATCCAGCGATACTTCGTAAGAGATGAAGGCCATATCGGTCGTAAATCTTTTTCAGAAACTTTAGATCATGACAAGAGTTTCAGAAGAAGCCCCGGCAAACTTCGTGCCAGCAGCCGCGGTAAGACGAAGGGGGCAAGTGTTATTCGGAATGACTGGGCGTACAGAGCATGTAGGCGGATTTGAGTAATGATTTTTTGCACAAGCCCAAAGTTTCCTTTGGAGTCGCAAGAAAGATCACAAATCTAGAGATACAAAGAGGTTTTCGGAATGTGTCAGGGAGGGCTAAGATTCATAGATCTGACATAGAACACCAAAAGCGAAGGCAGGACGTTGAGATGCGAAGGCGTGGGGAGCGAAAAGGATTAGATACCCTTGTAGTCCACGCAGTCAACGATGAATGGCGCTCCTTTCTTTTGTTCAATCGGAAGGGAGAAAATCGAACGAGACCATTCCGCCTGGGGAGTACGATCGCAAGATTGGAACTCAAAGGAATTGACGGGGGCTCATACAAGCGGTGGAGCATGTGGTTTAAATCGATACAACGCGCGGAACCTTACCAGTCTTTGTATATATCTTTCCCTCTTGGGCACTCAAAAGGTGAGCAAAGATATACAGGTGCTGCATGGCTGTCGTCAGCTCGTGTCGTGAGATGTTTGGTTAAGTCCTGTAACGAGCGCAACCCCTGGCTTGAGAATGAATATCTCTCACCTCAAGCTACTGCCTGCAATATACAGGAGGAAGGCGGGGATGACGTCAAGTCCTCATGGCCCTTAAAGGCTGGGCTACACATGTGCTACAGTGGAAGATGCACTATGAGGCAAGTCCGAAAGGATAAGCAAATCACAAAACTCTTCCTTGTTCGGATTGATATCTGCAACTCGATATCATGAAGGTGGAATCGCTAGTAATCGCTTATCAGAATGATGCGGTGAATACGTCTCTGAGCCTTGTACATACCGCCCGTCACACGTTGGAAGAGAGGTGGAGCCCAAGCATGAAGTCTTCAAGCTTCAAAAGACCACTCACTTGGATGCCAAAAGATGTCTTTTTGAAGCTTGAAAGAAATACATGACCAAGTTTCCCCTCTTAACTGATGTGAAGTCGTAACAAGGTAGCTGTACCGGAAGGTGCTGCTGGATTCATATAAAAACAAAGAAGACCAGAAAGAATCTTTTTCCCCCTTTCTCGAAGTTCACCTCATTCCTATGAGAAAAAATCATAAAGTATATTCTCTCACTGCTGTTGTCCATACGAAAGGAGGTAAATGGTTCTCCTATCTTCCAGTCGACCCTTCGTCTCCTTCTGTTTTTCCTTCTTTGGAGAAGAAAAACCAAGAAAAGCAAGAAGAGCAAGGTGAAGGGAAAAAAAGAACAAATGCATCAACAGTTTTTGTGAAACCTGATACCTTTGCCCATTCCCTTTGGCAAGTAGACTCGAAAGCGAGAAAAGGACTTGCATCATCCGATTCGCTTCGATCATTTCAATCGCGATACAGCTTTTTTTCTCCATCTTCATAAAAAAACTCAATGAAAAAAAGAGGAAAAAGCGTCGTCTTTAAGGTTTGCTTTGAAGGAAAGAATGAAAAAAGACAAACACGATTCCGGCCGATCTCGATAGAGTTCCGCTTTTTTCACCTATATGTACCTCATTGATTGATGCGGGAGACGTAGGACTTAACAAACTAGTTCAGTGGTTAGAACGTCAGACTCATACTCTGAATGTCGTGGGTTCAAATCCCCCGTTTGTTTTTACCGCACTGAACGGATGCATAGGGAAAAGTGGTGAGGACGTCCAAGTTCGAAAAGTCGCATTGAAGATATACCTGAAGATATGCGAATCTCCTTAGGGGAAACCCTTGAATCACTCAACAAAGGAAATTGAAACATCTTACGACCTTTGTTCCTAGAAATCAACCGAGATTCCGGTAGTAGTGGCGAATGAACCCGGAGAATGTCTTTTCTTTGCTGAAAAAAGACTCTAAACAGATGGAATGCTGTGCCAAAGAAGGTAAAAGCCCTGTCAGAGGGAAAAAAATGCGAAGAGAGAAGTACATAGTATTGAAGTATTATGGAAAATTGGGGACCCACCCTCAAAGACATAAAGGACACTTTTCACCGATAGCGAACAAGTACCGTGAGGGAAATGATATGAACCCTCCTGAAAAGGAGGACGAGAGACCTGAAATTCAGTGCCTACAGGCGATTAGAGCTCAATGATTGAGTGATAGTGTACCTTTTGCATAATGGGTCAGCGACTTATCAAAGGAAGCTGAAGCTTAAATCGATAGATGGAGGCGGACAGAGATGGAGAAAAGTTTTCTTTGGTAGACCCGAAACCGAGCGATCTTTCCATGAGCAAGTTGAAACGTACGCTAGCGCGTACTGGAGGACTGAACTGATTGGTGTTGCAAAACTATCAGATGACTTGTGGAAAGGGATGAAAGGTTAATCAAGCTCGGCGATAGCTGGTTTTCTGCGAAAGCTGTGCAAGCAGCGTGGAAGATGATTCTCTTTTTGGTTGTAGAGCACGTATGGGAAGCGGGCGGCCCAAAGCTGTACTTCTTCTCGTGAATCTCCGAAGTCCAAACGAAAGAGACACTTCTACACAGACACTTCGTGCGAAGATGAGGTGTCAAGAGGGAAACAGCCCAGACCGTTTGCTAAGGTCCCAAAATGTTTGTGAAGTTGAAGGAAGAAAAAAAGTTTTGCCATTCAGGAGATGGGCTTGGAGGCAGCCATTCTTTAAAGAAAGCGTAATAGCTCACTGGATAAGCTTTATTCGCCGCAAATGTACGGGAATCAACAAACTACCGAAGCAACGGATCTTTTCTTTTCTTGTCTTGGCAAAAAAAAGAAAAGGTGGTAGCAGAACGTTCTGTATGAGAGTGAAGGTGTTTTGCAAGAAATGCTGGACTTATCAGAAGTGAGAATGCTGACATGAGTAGCGTAAAGAGATATGAGATGTATCTCCACCGAAGTCCAAGGGTTTCAAAGCCATGAAATTCAGCTTTGAGTGATTCGGGCCCTAAGAGACACATTGAAAGATGGTTTTCGATGGGGAGCTTAAAAGACGATTCAATGAACGAAAAAGACACTTTTGGAAGGAGATTCTTTTTCTCTGTCTCTGGATCCTGGAAAGACTTTTGAGCACACGAACCGTACCTAGAACCGACACTGGTGGACTTTTTGGTGTGAAGTGAATCACGGCGAAGGAACTCGGCAAATTGCTCTCGTACCTTCGGTAGAAGAGAGATCTTTCACCAAGTGAAAGATGACACATATGGAGGGGACGACTGCTTAGTAAAAGCACAAGACTCTGCAAAATCAACAGATGAAGTATAGGGTCTGACATCTGCCCGGTGCTGGTAACTTATCAGCTTTCTTGCTTCATTCAATTGGAAAGAGAAGGCTCTACAGTTCAGTAAACGGCGGCCGTAACCTTAACGGTCCTAAGGTAGCAAAATTCCTTGGCATTTTATTGGTGTCCTGCATGAATGGTGTAACGATCCCCTTGCTGTCTCCGCCGTGAGCTTAGCGAATTTGCAGTTTCCGTGAAGATGCGGAAGACTTTTACATAGACGAGAAGACCCCGTGGATCTTTACTTTTCGCATATATTGGATGAAAATCCCTCTTGAACAGCAAAGGTGGGAGCTTTTGACTTCGTTTCGTCAGAGACCAAAAGAGGCAATCCTGAAAGACCACTCTAGAGAGGTTTTCATTCTTCATTCTTCGGAAAACAGTGTATGCTAGAAAGTTTGACTGGGGCGGTGGCCTCCTACAGATGAACGGAGGCGTACGAAGGTAAGCTCAGCTTGGTTGGACACCAAGAATTCGCGGAGAATGCCATATGCTTGCTTGACTGTGAGACCGGCGGGTCGAACAGGGACGAAAGTCGGTCATACTGATCCGAGATTGCCGTGTGGAAGGAATCTCGCTCAACGGATCAAAGATACCCCGGGGATAACAGGCTGATGATCTCCTAGAGTCCATATCGACGAGATCGTTTGGCACCTCGATGTCGACTGATCGCATCCTTGTGGTTGGAGAAGCTACAAAGGGTTTGGCTGTTCGCCAATGAAAGCGGTACCTGAGTTGGGTTTAGAACGTAGACAAATACTGCGTTAGTATGTGGTAACATATACTGAAGTACTAACTTATATCGATGAAGCCTTCATTTTTCTTCTTTGCTTCTTTCCCGTCTGAGGAATGACCTATCAAAGAAAAATCTCTCATATCCGAACAATAGATTTTTTGAAAGTGAGAAAGAAGAAGAATATGGTAATATCGAGGGAAGATTCGAAGAAGAATGCTACATTTATCAAATATTGAATTGGCCTATATTGCAGGATTTTTGGATGGAGATGGGTCTATACTTCTTCAAATTGTGAAACAAAAACAATATAAGTATGGATTTACAATTCGAGTAAGCGTTTGTTTTTATCAGAAAAAAACAAGATATTGGTTCCTTCTTTGGCTCAAAAAGAAACTTCGTCATGGAAGAGTTCATCTCCGTACTGATGGAATGGCTCAATATACTCTTACAGGGTTTTCTCTTGTACACACTGTTGTCCAAGCTCTTCTTCCTTATCTGCAGATCAAAAGGCCTCTTGCAAAACTTTGCTTAAAAGTGATTGAATCCTATGACCGTATAACAACAAAGGCTGACTTTCTAGAGGTATGCTATTTAATTGACAAAGCAGCTAAGTTAACGGATTCCAAAAACCGGAAGTATACAGGAGCAATTGTTCAACAATTCTTCGATTCACCTGTAGAGACTTTTCCGCCCTCTTTCCCTCCTTCCTCTTCCTCAGAGGAGAGATAAAAGAAAGAGAAGGAAGGATATTCAAGAAATCCTCTTGAGTATAATACGTTAGCCCCTTCTCTTCTTTCTTCTTCAAAAAAGAAAAGAAGAAAAGGGTGAAGATATAGTCCATGCTTCCTTGAAAAAGGAAGACAATCATGCGTGAGACAGTTCGGTTTCTATCTTGTAAAAGAGACTTAAACATTGAGAAAGCATCACTCTAGTACGAGAGGACCGAGTGATATATCCCTCTGGTTTACCAGATATCATCCAAAGATAGGTCTGGACAGCTACGGATAGATAAGAGAACCATTGAAAGCATCTGAAATGGGAAACTTCTTTCAATACCAGTGTTTTCTTTTGTAGAACAACTCTACGTGAATAGGCATCATGTGGAAGTTCTGTAAGGAATGGAGCTGTGATGTACTAACTTTTTGTGGGTATGGTAAAATAAAAGAGAGTGTCTATGGAGAGCTACCTTTATTT
>ERZ1740072.782-NODE-782-length-12538-cov-4.979572_pt1 | contig 12538 bp, 18 predicted proteins | sample MGYA00581733_ERZ1740072 | MGnify/ENA primary metagenome ERZ1740072 (study PRJEB43018, sample SAMN04849741) | marine metagenome | isolation source: floating plastic debris | place: Pacific Ocean | collected 2008-08-30 | study: EMG produced TPA metagenomics assembly...
TGGAGCATTCGCAGCAGAAGGCAGCCCTATTCGCAGCCAAGACAAAAACCCCTTGTCAAAACTGAAGCGCCAAAAACGGTCGTTTTTGTCGTGGTCAAAAACCCGGTGTCAAAACCTCCTAAGGAGAAGTATAGCGCGCCAAAAAAGTGTATTTTTCCAGTTTTTAGCGCAAGAAGGATATATCATCGAAGCCCGCAGCGAGCATTGCACTTCTAACAACCGACTGTAGCGCAGTAACGACTTGCTGATCGCCATCCCAGCTTGCACCGATTCCTAGAAAAACGACCTCCCTACAACCTACGAAGGGTTGGCCTTGAAACTGGCGCATTGTGACAGATTGGTCAGCGACCTGAACGGCCTCAAAGACATTCGAAATCACATACACGGTTACATCCTCGCGAGCACAGTCGATTTGAGAGCTGAGTTCGTTAAGAGCCCAAACCAATTCTGAGCTCTCGTGCCTTGGCAACTCAGTCAATGCGTCCATCTGGGAGACAATGTAGTCAGGAACATCTCCAGGTTGGGCTCCTCGAAAAGTCAATGCAATTTCCCGATTCCAATCAGGATCAAGATGCAACATGACAGACGCTTCACCTGCTGTTCTGAAAGTCAGGCGATCTTGATAACTTAGCGGAATTTCTGAGATGTGGTTCATGAGCATTGTTGTAAGTCTGTCGCGGTATCTGTCGTCGCGGACAGGGTTTCTTACATGCAAGTCGCCTACGAATGCCAAGTGCTTACGCTCAGCTTCACTCACAACACGCTCGCTGCCTGTTCTTTGCTCGGAAAGTACTCGCCATTGGTCGGCAAGTGCCTTATAAATCAGGCTTTCCTTGGTGTGGGGCTTTGCGATGCCTGAGTGCGTCTCCTCGGTGGGTATAGGCACCCCGTCGCACAGGCTTTGCGCGCTCGCCCGATCAACTACGATCACTCCTCTAGTTCTTCTTGTTTCGAAAGCGCACAAGCTAATGATTTTCATGGTGTCGCTCCGCGCGCGCCACGCCGTGCTTTGGCCCTCTAGGAAATTGCTTTGCTCTAGTGAGGTTAACGCTCTTAATTGACGACTTGGCACCTGTAGTGCAGTGCCAATCCTTGCCAAGTGAGAGCCCGTGGTCGGAGTTGCTAAGAAGTAAACCAACGGAACTTTTTGGGAAATGCGATCATAATTCAGAAGCAGGTTTCGTACTACAATTCCCCCCATGCTATGAGCCACAAAGATTACTTGTTCGTATTCCTCGATTAAATTTTCATCTAGTCGCTGCGCTAGTTGATCTGCGGCATTTGATATTGTGATGTTGCTCCCATCAAAAAGCATCGATGAGTAGTGAAAACTCATCAGATCAAAGCTGTCGAAAAGGTCGTCTTGCGCTAACAGTTTCTCTTCGTTCTTTTTTTTCTTTCCATCAGACCACGTCTCCTGTCCAGCTTCTCGGATGCCGTGAACAAAAACTATTAGGTTTTCTCCGTCCCGCATAACGAGCTCACGAAGCTCGTTACGTACAGAAGGTGTATCCCTCGCAAAAATTCTTGGGATAAGAATGTATCCGATAGCTGAGGCTAAAACTGTAGTGACCAGTAACCATTTGATACGGCTTCGAACCCAGTCCCGGAGCTGACTGATGCGGGAGCGATTGTCATCGTTCGGTAGCGGCGTTTGAAACCATCCCACAGCACTCTCCGATCGGGTAAGTTAGTTAATATACCCGATCAGAGAGGTTAATGAGCAAGTGGTGTCAACACTACCTGCACCCAATCAGCGTAAGCGATTGTTGGCAGTGCTAGGCAGGAAGCTATCCATACTGCTGTTTTTATTGCTAGTTTCATCTCGGTTTCCTTTCTAGATTTGAGCCATCTAGGCTCGTCGTCAGTTCATTTTTGTGTGGCGGAACCGGCCAGCTGCGCGGCCATTGAGCGCATGAGTTCCAACATATCTCTTTCAAACGTACGCCAGATATCATTAGTTCTCACCCAGCTCAGATCAGGGTCAGTTTGAGCTCTTTGAATGAACTTTTCAATGTCCTCGACCGTCATTGTCGTTTGCGCTGCTTGCATAGTTCGGCCCAGCCAAAAGCTTAGCTGTTCAGCATCTCGCATGGTGCCAGCCGCATGGATAGCTTGGTAGTATGCAGGTGCGTGCCCTAAAGAAAGTTTCAGCGCTTCATCAACGCACTTGAAAGCCGTATCGTAGTCCTTTCTTCTGATGTGTGCTGCCGCCAGATTAGACCAGATTGCGCGTTTGAGTACGTCAAAACGCCCTCCTGCATCCGTAGCCGCTAGCGCTCGGTCCAGTGTTTCGACTGTTTCCACAATTCGTCCAGTTCCATGGTACGCTGATGCAAGAAGATTGAGCGCAAATGGTAGGATCTCCTCGTTAACTTCGGCAGCATTTTCTGGGTCTAAGCGGTCAACTAAGAGCTCTATTGTCACATCGGGTTGCCCCTTCTGATAGCGTTCCACCGCTGGCCTCATCCAAGATGGGTATTCCCGAGTTATGCCGTCTCTAACTACGTCGATAGGAATCTTCCGTTGGTGTTCTTCTCGTCTTGCTCTGGCTAACTCCTGAGCATCGATACGTTCTTGCTCAGACATTGCAGCATAGTCCATTACTCCTTCTATTTCGCCTTGCATTGCTTCAGTTGTTGCTGAGTTGGGAACGCTTACGGCACCACGCAAACGGCCAATCTGCTTAGTGGAAACTTGAAGCCTATTTGAAAGCTCGTCGTCAGACACAGCCCCAAATAGCTCAAAGAACTGAGCTGATACCTGCTCTCTTTGCCTCCGTTCCATCACAGCACCAATCTGATTACGCATTGCATGTTGTAAGACATAAATTATGTCCATTGCAAAGTCAACATGGACATAACTTTTGTCTAGAGCAAATTTGATCCAGGCGTATCTGCCAAAAACGGTCGTTTTTGTCACACTCGGCCGCCCCACCAGAAATCAAGCTGTTGATAAGGACAAAAACCCTCGGCAAAAACCTTTGCAGTTTTGGCAGGTTTTTGTCACAGTGAGACATGATCATAGGATATGCCCGCGTCTCAACAGACGATCAGAACCTCGATGCTCAAACCGACGCTCTAAAAGCGGCTGGGGCAGAACGCATCTTCGCAGATAAAATCAGCGGATCGAAGCGCGACCGGCCTGAGCTCGACGCCATGCTAGATCAGCTCCGCCGTGGTGACGTTGTAGTCGTGACCAAGTATGACCGCCTTGCGCGTTCTCTTCGCGATCTGCTCGACCTAGTAGAAGTAATCAAGGAACGGGGCGTGGGCTTCCGATCCCTGGCCGAAGATATCGACACAACAACGCCGGCCGGCCGGCTCATCTTTCACGTCTTTGCCTCGATCGCTCAGTTTGAGCGTGAGCGCATCGCTGAACGCACAAAGGAGGGGTTGCAGGCTGCAAAAGCGCGCGGTCGCGTCGGTGGTCGCCCCCCCGCCCTTACGGCCGCTCAGAAAGTCGAAGTGCGCCGAATGCGCGATGATGAACAACGCCAGGTTTCCGAGATTGCAAGGTTGTTCAAGGTGAGCGAACGGACTGTACGAAGGGCCTAGATGCGGCTTTTTACGAATCTACGAGTTGCATCAGTACGGTCAATCGTGCTGGTCACCCAACGACCATCACCAAGGTAACGGGTATCGCGTACTATTTTTCTCTCTATCAAAAACGAAACTGCTGGGTTCAGCCGCCTGGGAGACCACCCATATCTTTCAGCAATCTCGGCAAGCCCAGAGGGGAAGTCCGTCGAGTTGAGAATGTCCGCAGCTATTTTCAAGGCGTCTGCTTGTGGATCAGCCCCTTCTACGAAGTACTTGTCGAACTCGGTCCATAGCGAGTTATCGGGCATTACGTGAAAATGGTCATCTCGAAAAAAGTCTCTCAATTCGTAGAGTGCATCTTGAGTATCTTCGAGCGACAGGCCCACTTCTTTTGATAACTCCTCTTCGTTGATTTGTGGATCAGCCCAGACGGCGTTTGTGGTTTCTCGGCAAAAGTACTCGGCTATTGCCATTGCGGCCGCTGAATAGGGTGAAGGCGGCTGATCCGCTGCAACCGGCCGTCGCCCCAACTTCGGCTTGCGCGTAAGCTCGAAAATATCGCTCACGAGCTGATCAATTTCTTTGTTTGGTTCATTGGACAAGGCGGCCGAATGCATGGGGCGCAAAAGGGCTGGTAGCTCTTCAGCAGGCAGGTTACTGCGAAGAGGAATGAACTTCGCTTCGCCACTCACCTTTCGGATGAACCCAGCATCCATCTCTGTTTGAACCCAGGGCTTGTTCAATGATTCAGGCGTGAGAAGCACAATGAAATGGGTACAACCGCCTAGGCCCTCATTGATCTACTGAACAATACTGTCTCCCGCCCCTATTTCCCAGTTATCCCACCATGTCTCAACACCAGAGGCTTGAAGCGAATTTGCTACATGTTCCGCCAACGAGCGGTCCTCACTTGAGTAGCTTAAGAAAGCTCTGGGCGTTGTCACGCGTTCCACCTCGACGAATTCAATGCCTTCAATGTCCTCTAAAGGTAAGCGTTCGCGGATAGTTTCGATGAGTTCGGTAGATGCTTCGACAGATAGTCGCATATCATCAAGCTCGTGCCCACGAACCACAACAACCGGAAATTCACCCGTATTCGGATCGCGGATTGACCCAACACGGTCTCGAAGCTCGTTCTCAACCATCTCTTTCATCTTGCGCTTAATGTCTTTCTCGAAGTCACCGGCTTTGAACGGCTTCCCGTTGTAGGTCATAGAGATCACTAGTTATCTCCCAACATCAGAAGCGGCCTGGCGTACCCACGATGAGAAATTCGCTCCACCATTGTGCGACTTGTAGCAATACAACCCAGAAAACGTAGACAGCTTGATCACGTTCGTGTCGTGCGGCCTGGTCCACGTTGGAGGCAACTCAACCGACTGAGTGTAGTCTTGATACTTGATCCATTTTCCACCTGAAAACTCGGCCAACCGAATACCCTGACCGGTATTATAAACTCCCATATAGTCGAGAGGGTTTGGGCCTTCATTCGACATGTAGCCCTGCTGGTTCCCCATCCGGTCGATCTTCACTGTCAGCAGCCCATTCTTCTTCACGACTGACCGAGCAATCTCGTAGCGAACCCAACGACGCTCATAGGTCTGCGAACCTGCCAGGATACAAGTCACAGATGTATTTTTGATCCCTTCTCGGATCAGGCTTTTGAGAGATTCTGGCCCAGTTCGCTTTGAACTTTCCCAGATGCTACCGTCGAAGAAACCTTCAGATTCACGGGTATCTTCATGATTGTGCCGCCAGGATTGGCGAACTTGGTTCACCCGCCAAACATCGTTTTGGTAGTGAAATGAAAAGAACACGCGCCGTTTCTTTACCGGCACTTTCAACGCATCGAACAAGCTGTTCATCTCAAACTCCTTTGAAAATCAAAAATGCGACAGCTCCAAGCGACAAGAGGATCGCGACGTAGAACCAACTCACGGACCAAGAGACTGCGAGCCGCAGGACAGATGCGGTGTCCTTCATGAACGGCATTGCGTTTAGGCTATAAGCTTCGACTTCTTCGCCTTTACGCACGTGATCGTAGAGGTTGCGATACGCTCGTTCGAGGCGAAGATACTGGGCATCCATAAGCCAAAAGATGAGCATTGGGACAATAGCCGCGACAGCATAGTACGGCGACGGCGTGTCAACCGTTGCCATGACTGCCACGGCCGCGCTGCCAAAAGTAGCTGCCAGAGCCTTCAGCGTGAACGAATTCGAACCCATGCGCGAGATCACACCCTGTAGCATGGTCAAATGAGCAATCTTAATGCTCTCACTGTGTTCGCTCTTCTCGCTCAAACTAGGCGTCTCCTAATCTAAATTCCGTGGCCCATCTGGCGGAGCGCACTGAGCAGCTCCGTCGATTGGCGACCTGAAAGATATGGGCCAGGCGGAGGCAACTCGCCTAAGTCCGCAGCGCGAACCTTTTCAAATTTTGCTCCGGTTGAAATCTCGGCGATCCGGCCGCCGTTCACACCGAACCAGGCGGCAATATCGTGTTGACGATCACCTCTGGCAAGCATGCCTTTGACAACGGCAGCGTCGTCTTCATCGAGTCGAATTCCGCTCGGTGGTGCTTTGAACCCTTGTGTCATCATACATCCCCTTGTGGTCGGACTCGAAGTGGGGCTCTGTATATAGTGGGTGAGTCCAAATGTCGCAAGGGGTAGAGGTCGGATATACGAAATCAGCTCTTAGACCAGCCTCGGCTGCTCATCACGCGGCCGCGCCTGAAGCGCTGCGCTCGTCGGCAGTTTTTTGATCTTCTCTCCGGTTTCCTGGTCTGCAACGGCGAGATCAAACTGCGCTTGTAGGTTCAGCCAAAACTGCGGGCTGTTCCTGAACCAATGACCGAACCGCAGGGCTGTGTCACCGGTGATGGATCGCTTGCCAGTGATGATCTGCGAGACACGGTTTGGCACCACGTCGATTTGACGGGCGAACTCTGTCGGTGTGACGCCAAGCTCTTCGAGCTCGTCTTTGAGGATCACGCCTGGATGCACTGCACGTTTGAACATCGGGTTCCTCCTTTCCTTCTAGTGGTAGTCCACGATTTCAACACTTGATGGTCCTGGGTCACTATCGGGCCATTCAAAACAGATACGCCATTGCTGGTTGATGCGAATGGAGTACTGCCCTGCCCTGTCGCCGCGCAAAGCTTCCAGTCGGTTACTGCGCAAGCCCCGAAGATCGTCCAGAGACGTTGCCGCGTTGAGAATAGCCAACCGCCGTTCTGCCTGGTCGGCAAAACCTTGGAAGGCTTTCACCATCTCACCGTTCGCAAACTGCTCGGTCTTCTTGTCTCTGTAACCCAGGATCATTCTTGCCTACCATGATAGGGCAAATTTCGTTGGACGGCCAGCCTACATGGCCCTTTTTCTAAGTTATCCCCTGTATTCGTCTTACACCCCATTGGGGTCGAAGCGCCGTCTTGCCGGTTGGTTTCCCGTTCCACCCGTCATGATCCTCGGCGAGGAGCTGATCTGCTTTCGGAGCCGTCCCTTGCTTGAGCCCGAAAAAAGGGCAGCAAGGTTCGTGGTTCAAGGGCGCGGAACGCGGGAGCGGAGCCACGCGCAGGATGCGTAAGCATCTGAGCATGGTGAGCACCCACCCCTTGAAGCAGGGTTCTTGATGGTCTTAGGGCTTCATCAAAGCAAGGATGGCCTATTGCTAAAGCGCATCTGCTTTTGGTGAGTCCTGATGCCAAACATGAAAAAGAAGTCGGCTTCGACCAGAAGCCGTCAATATAAGTTCTTATCCCTTTAAGGGATTCATATAAGCCGAAACCAATGATCTGATAAAACGGTTTGTGAGCAATGCGTTGCGCGGTTCCGCGGGTAAAATCGGGGGACACTTTAACACAGTTTTGGGGACACTTTAACACGGCTTTGGACCGTAACCCCTTGGAATCCGGTGCGAGCCTTGGGGGACACTTTAACACGGTTTCAGCACAGTAATTGCGTGATGTTGGCGGGCACCGGCGGCGGTGATTTTCGCAGCACAAGCATGTCCCCTTCTATCTCGGTCTGGAAATCTGGATAGATGGCGGCAATTGCTTTGAGGTCTCCACGAAAGCGCTTCCTGAAGTCCTTCGGGCTGGTGATGTCCGGCGCGAAGATCGGTTGCAGATGATCCAGCTTGATCCGGACGGTCTTCGCGCGGCGGATAAGCGGCGTGCGGTAGGAGAGCCAGCAATAGAGGTCCATGCGCCTGGGACTGCGTTGCAGCTTCACCAGGTGGCCCATATCGACCGGCACGCGACGTTCTGAGATGGCGTCAAAGAAGCGCGGGTCCAAGATCATTTCCGGCCGCCAAAAGCTTTGCTGATCGGGGTGTTTTTCCAGCCAGAAAGTCAGCTCCTCGGCGATGCTGGCTTTCCTGGTGGTCACCTTGTCTTCGTCCCATCCGCCAATCACGAAATCGGCTGAAGCGACGTTCTGCACTTCGCGCGTGAGCGCTTTACCGTTCGGGCCGGTGATTGGAATATTCACCTTCTCCATGAACCGGCGAAGAGACCGGCCCATATCGATCTCACGGGTGTTCCGCTGCACGGCGTAGCCGATGATGTAGGGGATGATGAGGCGGGCCTTGGCACCGGACGGCAAGGCGCAGTCCACAAACTGGCCTTTGTTGTCGCGGTCAGCGATGAGGCCCGCCCGGACAACCAGCGAAGCGTTACCGTGATGGACCTTCCAATCGCGCTGATCGACCGGCATTTCCTTTTGCGGCAAGAAGCACTGCATCATGACGCCGTGGTAGTAGCCAATGTCACGCCCTAGCAGCGCGTCCTGCGTCTCCTGGGACACGGGACGTGCGCTCAAGCTGAGATCGGCCGCCATGTCCGTAAGGTCGTGTGCGCCCCCTGCGAGGCGCTTTCTGGCCCGCTCTTCCATGGCGTCGGTGACATAGCGCATGTTCTTGTTCTTGATCAGCGCATAGAACAGCTTGCCAGGTGTACCGCGCTTGTCATCAGCCAGGGCTTTTTCAGCGAGGGAAAAGAAGTCGAGTGCCCTGCCCGCTTCGTTCGCCCAAAACCCACGCCGCACAGCCTCGCAATAGAGGCGCTTCAAGGTCTCATCATTGGCGAGATCAGCGGGTGTGATGTTGTCGAAGTCTGCGATTGGCTGCGTTTTGTTTTTCATTATGTCAGCATCTTAGGGACAGGATCAGTCAACCCCGTGAAAATTGTGGGTTTGCCAGAAACTATCCTGTGGATCGTTGATCTTCTCTGCCAAGGCATCGAGCGCGTATTGCAGGGTTTGGCCTTTCACCCATCCATGGGTGTCGGTGACTTCCGCAAGCTGTGCAATCGCCTCTTCGGTCGCTTTGAGGCTCAGTCGCTCGGACCGGCCGGTGCGGAAGTTGTCCGATCGGCGAAAGGTGGATTTCTTCTTGCGCTTGCGCTGCGTGAAGCCCTGCTCTGCTCCAACCTTATCGGCTGCTTTAATCGCAGATGCCGTCTCGGCCGGTGCAGCTTTCGCCTCTGTCAGCGGCACTGGTGCAAAGCTGGCCGCCATGGCGTCTGTGGAGCCGTCATCGGCGAAGGGGTCGTGAATAGCGTCTCTGTCCATCATGCCGCCTCCTGCGCCTTGCTAGGCGTCTCACCGGGCTTCTGAGCGCCGAGAGCCTGAAGCACCTGATTTGCGAACACACGGGCGTTGAAATAGGCCTTGTCGGGCGCGTTGACCTTGGCCGGGTCCAAATCGAAAAGAAGGGTCGTATAGCCAAAGAGCGCGGCGAAGGCGTCGCGTTCGATTAGCTGGCTATCGAACACTTCGACCCCATGCTTCTTCATGGTCTCAATAGCAGCTTTGACCGTGCGCGACTGACCGACGGCTTTCTGGCGAGTCATGAGCACGCGGACGGGAATGGTTTTGCCGATCCCCTTCCCTACCCCCATGACGAATTTGATCGCCTTAGCGGCGTGCTTTTGATCCAGCGGCGTGCCGGTGGATGTGACGATGACCAAATCCGACATACTGGCCGCGCGACCGGCTGTCTGGTTGGCGCTGCCTTCAGTGTCCACGATGACAAAAGCGCTGCGGCCGGATGCTTCGGCAATCGCTGCGGGCACCTTGTCAACGTCCGGCTCGGTGATGATTTCGAAACGCTCACCTTCGCCACCATCCCGTTTCCATTCCGCAAAGGGATGGTTGGGGTCGGCATCGATGACGGTGACAGAGTTTCCACGGGATAGAAGTTCGGCGAGAAGGAAAGCCGATGTGGTCTTTCCTGTCCCACCCTTCGTTTGAAAGAAGGTGATAACGGGCACTGCTCATGTCCTATATGTTGTAGTTGGGTGCGATTTGCACCGTTGTTGTTGTGGAAAGCGTACCAGATTCGAGCTCAAACGGTCAACGGTAGACGAAAACGGTCCACGGTTGACTAAAATGGGTGACGGTTGACCATTACGGTCAACCGTTGACCTATAGAGGGCTCGTCCGCTTAGCGCTAATCGCGCTCGAAATCCTGTCCCCGGCCTTTCCTACGCGGGCGGTTTCGTGTCCGCTTTGCACCCTCTGCACGCCGCTTGGCGCGCTCAGCCGTTTTGTCAGAAACCGCCCGCTTCTGATCCCCACTGCCTGAGTCAGTCTTCCGCGTGACCTTATCAAGCGCCTTGGCCGCACGATTTCGATCTGATGGGGTAGGGGAGAGCCCGGCCGTATCGGAATCAGAGCGAACCCGGAATGTCTTACGCGCGATCTCACCGGCCCGCCCGCGCGAACCTTCCGTGCGTTTGCGCTGGATCAGTGCCTCATCACGTTCCCGCTCGGCAACGTGGGTGCGCTCCATTCGCTCCCAATCCCGCGCATAATTCTTCTTGAGCGCTTCGCGCCGGTCCTGGCTGCGATCCTCGATGCGCTGAAGCGATGTCTTCAGAGTAGCAAGGCTCGCCTGGTCGCGCTTCTCCGCGCCGGTGATCTTGCGCACAACGGCCCGGAAGAACCCCTTCTTACCGATCCGCTCTTCGGCCGCGTTGATCTCGCGCTCAAGCTTGGCCTTCGGGCTCGCGTAGTCGCGGCGAAGCTGACGCTCAAGGGTGTTCTGCTTGCGCGTGAATGCAGCCTTCAGCTCTGCCTGATCCTTCTCCTGCTTCTCAGCTCGCGCGGCACGAATATCCTCGGGCGACAGCGAGCGGTGCTGCTTAACCCAATCGTATTCCTCGCGGGTGAGGTTGGTGTTCTTAACGAACGCGCCCCGCTCGCGCCGGGCGTTATGGTTCACCCGCGCATGGCAGCGAATTCCACCATGCTCGCGCTCGTAGCCTTCCGCCCACTTCGAAAGCTTCAAGTGATCTTTCGAGGTTGGGGCGGCGCGACCATCTTCCGGGTGAACACGATTGAGGATGACATGGATGTGCGGGTGCTTGGTGTCGTTATGCGCCACAAACACCGCCTGCCGGTCATCCATACCGAGCGCCTTCAGGCTATCCTGGGCAGCCGCGATCATATCCTCGCGGCTCGGCTCCTGATCCTGCGCCCAGGCAAGGCTGTAGGTATAGACGGGCTTCTCAAGCTTCCGCCCCGTGGCGGCCACACCGGCGGACTGCTTCAGTTCCTTCTGATGCATCGCCGTCCAGGCCATCACCTTCAGCGCCCGGTCGGGGCTGTCGGTGTGGACGTTCAAGGTGTGGGTGAACGCCACGCGCTCGGAGGTGAGGGCGTCCTTATCGTGTAGATAATAGAGCCCTGCACCTTGGAAGGAGGCTCCCCCAGGACCGACGCGGGGGATCATAGCTCGATCATCCTATCGAGGAGCTGATCCACCTTGGCCAACGCCTCCTCAAGGCCGTCCGGCATGTAGCCGGTCTTGTTGGCCACGCGGGCGAGCTGGTTGAGATTGACCCCGATCCGGCGAAGCTGATCGACGGTCTCGAAATCACTCGCCTGCTCTGCCTGCACCACCACTTCGGCGGAGAGAGCGCAGCGGCGAAGAAACTCGGACGGGGACAGGCTCGCCTTGGCGGCGCGCAGAAGAATATCTGCGTGCTCGGCAGGCGAGACACGCGCTTGCATCACTTGCGCGCGTTTGTCCTCGGTCTGTTTCTTTGGCCGTGCCATAGCTCTCCTCTGCAAGCGTTCATCGCTTCCCGTGGTGGGGCAGGAGCCGAAGGTGCAGGATCGGGTCAGCGATCCTCTAGCGCCTTTGGCCAGCCGTCGCTTTAGCTGCGGCTTTGCCCTGGGGTTTGGTCCAGGAGGGGGGTGGGAAGAGACCCCCCTGACCCTGGCCAGATCAGCGCTCGTGCTGCGTTTTTGTATTACAAAAACATATCTGGCTACTCTTATTTTCGTAACACCTACCACAAATGGGACTGAATCTTCTAGCACTTTCCGTTGCCACAAAATTTGCGGTTCGCCTGACGGCGAACCCAGCCTCGCAAAGAGGCTGAGTCCAACGGGTAGGGCAGGGCGCTCAGTGCGAGCGGCCTTGGTCTTCCACGGGGACAAGGAAGATCACGCCTTCGCGCTGCGTCAGCTCGATTGGAATGATGTCAAGCTGAAGGATGCCACCCGCTTTGCCGTTCTTGCGTGACCAGACAGCCCCGATCTCCTTTGGCCTTGCGAGCTCGTCTCGTCCCTGATCGTCCTGTCCGGTGATCCTAGCAAAGGACACGCGGAAGAGCGGAAGGTTGTCGTGGTTTCTGTTTGTCATGGGATTTCTCCTTTTCTTCTTGGGCCGGTTCATTCCGGCCGATGCGGCCGATTAGATCGGATCGCCAGAGCGGAGCGGTCATGGCCAACACGGCGGCGAAGCCGGTGGTGCGGGCAGGCCATTGACCGAGGCGGAAGACGGCTCCGCTGCGCATCCGGTAGGACGTATCTGCATGGCCGAACTGTTCCGGCCCGAAGCCGAAGGTTCGAGAAGCCCAAGGCCGCGAAAAAAGACAGACACTCGCCGTTGGGCAGGCCCTTTGAATGGATCAAAGGGCAAGCGACAGGCTGAGGACCCTCCACGCCCCTCAAGCGCTGTCCTCGTCGCCAAGAAGGCTCCTG
>ERZ1740072.783-NODE-783-length-12507-cov-4.655718_pt1 | contig 12507 bp, 10 predicted proteins | sample MGYA00581733_ERZ1740072 | MGnify/ENA primary metagenome ERZ1740072 (study PRJEB43018, sample SAMN04849741) | marine metagenome | isolation source: floating plastic debris | place: Pacific Ocean | collected 2008-08-30 | study: EMG produced TPA metagenomics assembly...
CATTAATGCACTTGACCCAACGTCTGCAGCAGCAGTTGTTGCAGGCGCATCCGGGTTTAGTCGTGGTGCTGACGTCGGGTGATCCCCTCTTTTTTGGGCTGGGCCGTCAGCTGCTGCAGGCGCTACCGGCGACGGCGCTGACGTTTCATCCCCACGTCAGCTCGATGCAGCTAGCCTTTAGTCGGGTTAAATTACCCTGGCAAGCCGCCACCTGGGTGAGCGCCCACGGGCGATCGCTCACGCCGTTGGCGCTGCCGTTAAAGCAAGGTGAAACGCCCATTGCGGTGCTTACCGACGGCGTTAATACGCCCGCGGCGATCGCCCGCTTTGTGATGTCCTTGGCTTAGCCAACGGGTTATCAACTCTGGATTTGTGAAAATCTCGGCGGAGCGGCGGAGCAGGTTCACTGTCTGTCCCTCGACACGGCCCAACAGGTGAGCCTCTCGCCGTTGAATGTGGTCATTCTGGAACGGCTGGAATCGGCTCCGCTACCGGCCGATCTACCGCGCTTGGGCGTTCCCGATCAGGCGTTTTTGAGCTTTCGCGATCGCCCTGGCTTGATGACGAAACGCGAAGTGCGAGTACAAATTTTGGCGGAGCTAGCGTTGCAGCCCCATCAAGTGATTTGGGACATTGGGGCCGGTACGGGCAGCGTCAGCATCGAAATCGCCCGTTTAATGCCCGAGTCAGCGGTGTGGGCGATTGAAAAGACGGCAATGGGCTACGACTTAATTCAGCAAAATAGCCATCGGTTCAGTGTTCGCAATGTCAACGCTCGGCAGGGCGAGGCCCCAGCCGCGCTGAGTGAGCTGCCTGCGCCCCACCGCATTTTTATCGGCGGCAGCGGTCAGCAGTTAACGGCGATTCTCAACGCCTGTGCTGCGCGACTGCAGCCCGGTGGCCGGATCGTCGCGGCGATCGCCACCCTTGAAAACCTGGCAGAGATGACTCAGTGGCTGCAGGGCCAGCCCGCCTGGCAGGGCCATTATCAGCAGATTGCCCTGTCGCGCTCCGCGGCCGTGGGGCCATTCACCCGCTGGATGCCGCTGAATCCAGTCACGTTGGCCTGTCTGAGCCCAGTCGCCTCAGGCGATCACCCGAAACAGCTGCCACAGGAATCCGGCGGTGATCACCATTAGACCCAAATCTAAAACATCGGTGAGCGGCTGGGCGCTGCGGCCCGTCAGCCAAATCGGCTTCGCCGCCACCGGCTGAGGCTGCACAAATTCACCCAGGCAAGCCAAAGCCCAGACCCACCCCGCATGAAGACCCCAAGCTAGGGCCAAGTCGCCGCCAGTCGCCCAGCGGGCAATCACCAGCACCCAGCCCAACAAAAACAAGCCCGGCTGCTGCCACAAGCCAGCGCGGCCATCCCACACGAGGTGGGCTCCGGCAAACACCAAACTGCCCAAAGTGGCCGCTAACCAGGGTGCAAAGGTGATGGCCAATTGGGTCTGCAACCAGCCGCGAAAAACCAGCTCTTCGATGCCGCCGATCCAGAGGCCTAATACCAGTAGCCCCAGGATGGCTAAGAGCTTGGGGCCAATGGCTGCAGTCGATTCGTCGGGGGACGGTGTGGTTCCCCAGGTAACGAGTCCGATGCTTTTTTTGAACCAGAGGAGTAGCCCCAATCCGGAGATCGCGATGCCCCAACCGATCGCAAAGGGCGGCAAACTGGTGAGGCCTAAATTGACGCCCTGAGTTTGCCAGCGCTGATCTAACAGCTGGTTGGCGCCCCAAATTACCGCTGGCGCGAGCAAATAAAGTGGCATCAATAAGAGCAGCTTTTGCTCAGGGGCGGTCGCGCGAAAGGGATGCCACTGAAACTTTTTTAATAGCGGTCGCGCCAGCAATAGCCAAGCGCCAATCCAAATAGTGAAAAATCCAATTACTGTTGCCAGCGTGGTCATTTGCTCAGTCATCCAAGTGCGGTACCTTTTGCGCGATCTGGAGCGGTCAGATACCTTGCAGTGTATCAAGCAGTTAGCGCCGAGAGAGAGGCGATGAAGCGCGGTGAAAGTCCTGAGCAAGACGGGCGATCACGATGACTAAAGCCAATAACCCCCCCTTTCCTACGAGATTCGTTCTCCGCCGGAAAGGGGGGACTTATCAGAGCCCCCACAATTCTTGCAAAGTAATTATGAGGGTGATAACTGACAGAGCCGATAGATGCAAAAAACGGCCAATAATCATCGTGCTCGTTTAGAATCACGACAACTATTGACCGATGTAATTGCAAAACTGAGATTTACTCAGCTCTCAGCATTACTCGTCTTCGCTTTCACCATCTAGCTGAATCAGGTGAATATGCTTATAGCCTAGCTTGATTTCAAATTCATCCCCCGGCTTCAGACCCATTTCATCGGTGTAGGTTGAGCCGATCACAATCTGACCATTTTTATGGACACTGACCCGGTAGGTTGGTTCGCGACCTCTACCATCTTTCCCTTTCTCCGGGTCTAATTGAATGCCGCGAGCTTCCAACAGCGCGTCATAAAAACCCGTCACGTCTACCCGGATCTGGCCATCTTTGGTCGTAGTGTAGTAGCCGCACTCCCGAGCCTTCTCACGTTTTGTGAGATGAGATAAATCTTTAACTTTTTGCAATAACGCCTTACCTGTTAATGCTTCTGTTTTCGCACTTGCCATCAGTCAGGGAACCTCTCCGTTACAGTTGTTACCAAGAATATGAGAAAAGCAGAGATGCTTGCCAATTGTTGAGTGCAAGAAACTACTAATCGGTTCTAGGGAGATGTCTTTAAAGCACCTAACCTAGAACTCACTCTCATGCTCTATGGACCACAGGTTGCATTATATGCATTTATTGATAGCCTGAGTATCTTAATTGTATTAGAAGTTGTGCGATTCAGTTAAAAAACTATAAATGTTCGAGATGTCTAAAAATGTCTGATGAACTTTCTTGGTTTACGCTTACAAGCTTTTCCGGTTTGTGAGGGCTCCCGCTGCTGTCGATACATTTTTTGTCGGCCTTTCGCTTCCTTTTTGTCCGGACTGCCACCGCCTTCCTAGACTCCCTTTTGTGAGTGCCCTCCGATGGGCGATCGCTCATCGCGGAGCGCTCACTTTATGACTTTTAAAGGCAAATGTATTGATAATGTCGGGATCAAGGTATCGGTTTTCTGGGGTTGCTCGGCGATCGCCATCATCAAGTTTTCGAGCCTTTTAAAGTGGCCCAAAAATTATAGAGTACCGATGCTGGCAAGGCGATCACCTGACAAAATGAGCATTGGTTTGCGCATGATATGGCCTTGAGGCCAGTGATTACCCCTGCCTCTAAACGTATCTTTGTAAATGAGCTTGGGGCTCAGGTTGAGCCGCTGCAGATATTTCTGGCGATTTACTGTGACAGTTCCGGTGGCGGTTGTTGTCGAGCTGCTGGGCCTGCCCTGCTTAACCCTCGCAGCCTCGGATTTTACTCCTCGAGGTCGCTCCCGATTGCCAAACTTTTGGAATTATCAAGACTGCTCTAAAGACAAGCTGCACAAATGAGCTAAATAATAAATGCTCATGCCATTACAGTCATCGCCTCGGCGCTGCAATGGGGATGAGTCATATTTCTGCCTAGCTAGTTTCCCTTGTGATGTCGTCTGTGGCAAAAAAGTTTTGATTTCGAGAAAATCAAGAAACTTACCGTTCACCATTGCCAGTTTCTATGAAAGCCCTTCTGCAATCGCCCCAGCGCACCAAGCTTGACTCCACTAGCGACACTCTGTTTTATGAGGCGCCCCGCTTTGTTACCCATGTGGACGAGGGATTCATTCAGCAGCTCACCGAGCTCTATCGCGAGCGGCTGCAGCCCGAGATGAAAATCTTTGACATGATGAGCAGTTGGGTCTCTCACTTGCCTAGTGAAATGACATTTGAGCGAGTGGAAGGTCACGGTATGAATGCCGAAGAACTGGCCAAGAATCCCCGCCTTGATCACTACTTCGTGCAGAATCTGAATGAAACCGATCAGCTGCCCTTTGCCGATCACACTTTTGATGCTGTGCTCAACACCGTCTCAGTGCAATATCTGCAATATCCTGAGGCCGTATTTGCGGAGATTTATCGCATCCTCAAACCGGGTGGTATCGCGATTATCAGCTTCTCTAACCGCATGTTTTATCAAAAGGCGATCGCGGCTTGGCGAGATGCCTCCGAGGCGCAGCGCGTAGAGTTGGTGAAACAGTACTTTCAATCAGTGCCCGGATTTGGGACGCCGGAGGCGGTCGTTCGCCCTTCGACAGTACCGACGATCATGCAAATGCTGGGCTTGGCTAGCGGCGATCCATTTTACGCAGTCATCGCTGAGCGGATGGAATTGCTAGTGCAGTAGAGCGTCATGCGGGCTGTTTTTATGACAGATCCCGACATTTTTGCCGGTTGGGAACCGCTGTAGGGGATCTCAACAGGATAGAATTGACAACTGTTGGATAGCATTGTCCGACGTGTTTTTGGCTGTCGTTTTGGAAGCAAGTTCTCCATGATTCGCGAAGTTTTCATGCCCGCCCTGAGCTCAACAATGACGGAAGGCAAGATTGTCTCTTGGGTAAAGGCTCCTGGTGACAAGGTCGAAAAGGGCGAAACCGTTGTCATCGTTGAGTCTGACAAGGCGGACATGGATGTGGAATCGTTTTATGAGGGCTATTTGGCCGCCATCGTTGTTGAAGCGGGGGAAGAAGCCCCCGTCGGCAACGCGATCGCCCTCCTCGCCGAAACAGAAGCCGAAATTGCAGAAGCCAAAACCCAAGCGGCTAGCGCTAACAGTGGCAATGGCAATAGCGCGGCTCCGCCTCCACCAGCTCCCGCTCCCAGCAATCCTGCCCCGGCCCCCATGGCGGCCGCCGAGGCGACGCAAAATGGCAGCACTGCTCGCAGTGGTCGCACAGTCGTTTCTCCCCGGGCTCGCAAACTCGCCAAAGAACTGAAGATTGACTTGGCGACCGTGTCGGGCAGCGGTCCCCATGGCCGCATCGTGACTCAAGATATTGAGCTGGCGGCAGGCAAAACGCCTGCACCCCAAGCTGCTCCTGGCGCTGCCAGCCTCACCACCGTGACCTCACCCGCCCCGACCCCGGCTCCAGCAACGCCGACCCCGACCCCGGCCCCGGCAGCACCTGGTCAGTTAGTGCCGTTCAACACACTGCAGCAAGCGGTGGTGCGCACGATGGTGGCGAGTCTGGCGGTGCCCACCTTCCGGGTCGGCTACACCATTACGACGGCAGCCCTCGATCAGCTTTATAAGCAGATCAAATCTAAAGGCGTCACCATGACGGGCTTGCTCGCGAAGGCTGTGGCGATGACCTTGCAAAAGCATCCGTTGCTCAACGCCAGCTATAGCGAACAGGGCATTCAGTACAGCAGCAGCATTAATATTGCCGTGGCCGTGGCGATGGAAGGCGGCGGGCTCATTACACCGGTGCTGCAGGGCGCGGATCAGCTAGATATCTATTCGCTATCTCGAACGTGGAAAGATTTGGTGGCGCGATCGCGCACCAAACAGCTGCAGCCCGACGAATACTCTTCGGGCACCTTTACGCTGTCTAACCTGGGCATGTTTGGGGTTGATAAATTCGATGCGATTCTGCCGCCAGGGCAGGGGTCGATTTTAGCGATCGGCGGTGCCAAGCCCACGGTTGTCGCGACGCCGGACGGCTTGATGGGTGTAAAACCACAAATGCAGGTCAATATTACCTGCGATCACCGCGTCATCTATGGTGCCGATGCGGCAGCGTTCTTGAAAGATTTGGCGTACCTCATCGAAAATGAACCTCAATCTCTGACGCTGTAAGGGATCTGCGCTTAAATAACATTCCATTGGTGGAAACATTTTCTGTTGGGGTGCAGTGCCAAACCCCGAAGATCAGTACGTTATTTTCAAGCGACGCCCTAAGTTGCCCGGAGATTGTGATCGGCAGGTGCCGCCTGCTTCTGTTCGGCATTCATGGGTGGGTGCAAGTTACGGGGGCTGATACTGATTGGGGCTACAGCGTTTTGGGGCGGTTGCGGCTGAAAATACAGCGCTGATCGATACTTGCGGTCAACTGATGGCCAACCCAACAGCCTAGGGGACTCTTGTGTCTGCAAAGGACGGTGCGATCGTGGATTTCTTCTATCAAGAGTTGCGCCTTTAGGGTTCCAGCTTTTTGGAGACGAGGCCGGTTCGTCTGGGCGCTGAGTCATCAAACCATCCCCCGTAGCAGCATCGAGAGGAAGACTCAGCGCAATGGGCTCAAGAACTTGTTCTGGCAAATGTTGCTGCTGGTGAAGTGTGCCGCTTGGCAGCATGCGCCATCGTGCACATACAGGAGCAAGGAATGCTTGCCAAAGCCGCTAAAAATGAGAAGAAAAGGAGCAGCGACTTAAGTTAGAAAGGCGTATTTGAGATGGCCTGGTGCACGACTTCAAAAATTCGATGACAGTGGTTATCCTTGCGCAAAGGCAGCTCTTGATTCTGCACAATCAAATCGACCCGTGCAGAGGGTTCAGACACAGTAGGGGGGTTAATCAATACTTCTACTGTGGCGAGCAAATCATACTTGACGCCACCAGGCTTCTCTTTGGCAACCAGGTAGTCCTCATTCTCATAAATTAGATTAAGGTCACAGGAGGCCAAGGTATCGGCGACTTTTTGCCGAATCTGTGTTGGGGAACTCGTAACCCGAAATAAGGTAGTGTACCGTGCCATAGTTTCTCAAAAGGGGAACAGCAAATGAAAGGAAAACACTTGAACCAAGCTCTAGCCTCGTCATGTAGTGCCATGATAAGGCCCAAACATTCCTTTGAGTACTCGCCTCCCCAGCCAACTCATGACCTCTACACAGTTAGCATAAGCTGGAATCTGAGGGGAATCTGCATTGCTCACTACGATTCATTTTCGATAAATAGCAAATTGTAAGACTTTTAGCTCTATCGGTTTCACTGCTAACAGGTTTGTTTGAGTGTTGACTTATTGCGGCACTTGATTGTGCCTGTTGTTTGTAAAGTTTTTAAGAAAAAGGCAGTGGTTTACTAAATTGACCCGGTTCAAAGTGCATATGGCTGCTTTCTACTATGGGGATATCTGTTTGCTACAGGGCTTGAATTGACCCACACGGAGCAGTTCTGGATTTGTTGTCACTGAGCAAGCTGGCGTCGAGCGGTGTTTCAAGCTGTCGGAGTCAATGAGGATCTGCGACTATCGTACTGAGAGATGTGATGCGTCCTGAAAGTCCCAACTCTCTGAATGAAAAGATTAAGATGACCTTATCAATAATTTGTCGATCGCTCGATTTTGGCGACGGGCTGTTTGCCGAGAAAGAGATGTTTGAATCTTGATCCCCGCCGTCGCAGTGACATCATGATTCCACCCCTTCACAGATCTTTCTCTATTGCTTCAATGGCCACAAGCGTCTGTGAATTAATCCCATGATCGATTTGATGTGGTGACAGGTGGAGAAAATTCCGACCAGACTGAGACCTGCCGGTGTAATTCTAGGGATCTGACATACGGCCCGAATGGAGCTGTCTCAAAGGGATAGATCGCTTGACTGGCCTGCCTGTTAGTTGATTGCTTCTGTGTCGGACTCACCGCTTTGACGAGCGGCGATCACCGGGCGATAGAGTGCCTAAAGCCTCTGAAAGGAGCTAAAGTTCCGCGATCCCAGTGCGGTTGAGTTGTCTGCTCGGCTTGCTGATTGAGCTGCCTAGCAGTTGAGGTCTGTCACGAAAAGGGGTCTGCACGTGCTGGCCTGCGGGGGCTCCGTTAGCCTGATACATCTTTAAAGCTGTACGCTGAATGCGTTGTCGTGTAAAACCGGGGCTATGTCGGGGAAACTAATTGTTTTTGAGGGCGTAGAGGGCAGCGGCAAAAGTACCCAACTGTTGAGACTGCAGCAGTGGTTGGCAGTGCATCCGATCGTGCAGAAGCTCCAGACCTGCGGTGTCGTGCCGTCAGTGATCACGACCCGCGAACCGGGGGGGACTGAACTGGGCAAGGCTTTACGCAGCTTGCTGTTAGATAACCAATCAGCGGCTCTGGGGGCACAGGCAGAGCTGTTGCTATATGCCGCCGATCGCGCTCAACATATCGAAGAGGTGATTGTTCCCGCCATTGAGGCCGGTAGTTGGGTCTTGTGCGATCGCTTCATTGATTCCACTGTGGCTTACCAGGGCTATGGGCGAGGCCTGAGCCTCTCGCTGATCGAACAGCTCAATGCGATTGCGACCCAAGGCACATCAGGCCATCTGACACTGTGGCTGCAGTTAGACGCAGAGCAGGGACTGGCCCGCAGTCACTCTCGCGGTCAGCTCGATCGCCTCGAACAGTCGGGCTTGATCTTTCACCAGCAGGTGCAGCAGGGCTTTGAAACCTTGGCAGAGCAGCATCCTGAGCGGATTGTACCGATCGATGCCACGCAGTCAGAAGAGCAGGTCGCGCAGCAAATTCAAACCGTTTTAGAACAGCGCATAAAAACATGGTACGGGCGATATTCTCAGATTTATTAGGCCAAGAGACCGCGGTTGATCTGCTCTGTCAGGCGATCACCCAGCAACGAATTGCCCCGGCCTATCTCTTTGTCGGGCCAGCCGGTACGGGGCGCGGCTTGGGCGCGCTACGCTTTGCTGAGTGCCTGTTGCAAACCGCTGATCAGGCCGCTGGACAGGTGCGGCGACGTATTCACGATCGCAATCATCCCGATTTGATGTGGGTGGAGCCCACCTACCTGCATAAAGGCAAGCCCGTCACCACTGCTGAGGCCGAGGAACTTGATCTGAAGCGCAAAAGCCCGCCGCAAATTCGCCTGGAGCAAATTCGTGATGTGACCCGGTTTTTATCGCGCCCGACCCTCGAAGCGCCTCGGGCCGTCGTGGTGATCGAAGGGGCGGAAACCATGGCCGAGTCGCCCGCAAACGGCCTGCTCAAAACCTTAGAAGAGCCGGGCAACGCTACGCTGATTCTGTTAGCCACAGACAGCGCCAACCTGCTGCCCACGATTGTGTCTCGCTGCCAAAGTATTCCGTTTCGGCGATTGTCACAAACTACCATGGCGACGGTGTTGACCCAATCGGGCCATGCCGAGATTTTGCAGCAGCCAGACGTCTTGGCCATGGCCCAAGGCAGTCCGGGACAGGCGATCGCCGCGCTGCAGCAATTACAAACGCTGCCAGCGGATCTCGTTGCTGCGCTGCAGCAGCCCCCTCCCAATCTACGCGTTGCGTTGGAACTTGCGCGCCGCGTTAGCAAAGAACTTGATACCGAATCACAGCTCTGGCTGGTGGAATATCTGCAGCAACGACTCTGGCAAACCCAGCGATCGCCGGCCCTGCTGGCTGGTCTAGAACAGGCTCACTTTCAGCTGCGGCGCTTCGTTCAGCCCCGCCTCGTCTGGGAAGTGATGCTGATGAAGTTTGTCACGGCCTGAAGCCCTGCGCTCAACCAGTAGTCTGTATCCACGATCATGAGGCTGCTGCTGAAGCACACCTGTCTCAAGCACTGCGATCGCCTTGCCCCGCCTCAATCGTGACTTTCCTCATTTCCAGTCCTTACTTTAGGCTTTGCCCCTGATTCCCCAAGCCCTATCACTTCTTTCCTTCGCCCACTCGATTCCCTCGACTCTCTACCCCCTACCCAATTCCTTCCACTTCAATGCTCAGCAAGTAAAGGTCAGTCTTACAATCAGTAGGAACATTTGTGCATCCTCGTGAGGTTTATGGCCGCGCCTGCTGACAACGACGCTAACCACGGCATTCCAGAAAGACTGGCAAAACACACAGTGCGCTACGCCAACTGTCAGGACGTCAACGCCGATGACCTGACGCCGATGATGCGCCACTACGTGCAGGTCAAGCAGGAGTATCCCCACGCGCTGCTGCTGTATCGGGTCGGCGACTTTTTTGAAACGTTTTTCGAAGACGGCATCACCATTGCCCGCGAGCTAGAGCTGGTCTTGACCAGTAAAGAATGTGGCAAAGTGGTGGGCCGCGTACCGATGGCGGGCATTCCGCACCATGCCCTCGATCGCTACTGTATTCAACTGGTGGAAAAAGGCTACGCGATCGCCGTCTGTGATCAGGTGGAAGATCCGGCTTTGGCGCAGGGCGTGATGAAGCGTGAAGTGACCCGCGTCATCACCCCCGGTACGGTGTTAGAAGAGGGCATGCTCAGCGCCCGCCGCAACAACTTTTTGGCGGCAGTCGTCATCGTCGGGCAGCATTGGGGGTTAGCCTATGCCGACGTGTCAACCGGCGAATTTTTTACCACCCAACACAGCGATCTAGAGCAGGTGGGTCAAGAACTCATGCGCCTGCAGCCTTCGGAAACGCTGCTGCCCACCGACGCCCCAGATCTGCGGGCGATGCTGCGGCCCGGCGAAGCGACCGATCAGCTGCCCGACTGCCTGCCGCGACAGTTTTGTTACACGCTGCGATCGCAAGGCGCATTTTCGCAAACTGAAGCGCGACAGCGACTGCTGCAAACCTTTCGGCTGCGATCGCTCGAAGGCATTGGCTGCGACCATTTGCCCCTGGCGGTGCGGGCGGCGGGCGGTCTGTTGGAGTATCTCAAAGACACCCAAAAAGAGACGCAGGTGCCGCTGCAGCTGCTCAGCACCTATGTGCTCAGCGACTTTTTAGTGCTCGACCATCAAACCCGCCGCAATTTAGAAATCACCCAAACCTCCCGCGATGGCACCTACAATGGTTCCTTGCTCTGGGCGCTCGATCGCACGGTGACGGCAATGGGCGGACGAGCCCTGCGGCGCTGGCTGCTGCAACCCTTGCTCTCAGTCAGTCAGATTCAGGAGCGACAACAGACCCTGCAAGAGCTGGTAGATGATGGTTCCCTGCGCACGGCGCTCCAGCAGCAGCTGAAGCAAATCTATGATCTCGAACGGCTGGCCGGACGCGCCGGTTCCGGTACGGCGAATGGCCGCGACCTGGTCGCATTAGCGGACTCCTTTGCGCGATTACCGATTTTGGCGGCGCTGGTGGAATCGACCCAATCCAGCTTTCTGCAAGCCCTGCAGCACGTTCCCCCGGATTTAGAGAAGCTGGGCGATACGCTGCGATCGCACCTGGTGGAAAATCCCCCTCTGTATCTCACGGAGGGCAACCTGATTCGACCGGGCGTCAATGCCGATCTCGATACCCTGCGCGATCAGGTCAAAGGCGATCAGGATTGGATTGCCAAACTCGAACCTTCGGAGCGCCAGCGCACCGGCATCTCGACGCTGAAGGTGGGCTTTAACAAGGCGTTTGGCTACTACATCAGCATCTCGCGCAGCAAATCCGATCAGGCTCCCGACGATTACATTCGCAAACAAACCCTGACCAATGAAGAGCGCTATATTACCCCCGAACTCAAAGAGCGGGAAACGCGGGTCTTCAATACCCAAGACCAGATTCACAGTTTGGAATACGAAATCTTTCAGCAGTTGCGAGAGCTGGTGGGCCACCATGCTGACCTGATTCGCCAGGTGGCGCGGGGCGTGGCTGCCGCCGATGTGTTGGCGGGACTGGCCGAAGTTGCTATCTATCAAGGCTTTTGCTGCCCCGACATGGTCGATAGTCGCGAACTGGCGATCGCCGATGGTCGCCATCCTGTGGTGGAACAACTGCTGCCCGCTGGATTTTTTGTACCGAATTCCACCACCCTCGGTGGAGAAAGGGGCCGCAGGGTGAAGTCAGAAGTCGGCGGTCGGAATTCGGAAACCAGCAATCTTGAACTCAAAACGCCGACCGCCGAACTTAACTCTCCTCCTGATCTGATTATTCTCACCGGCCCCAACGCCAGTGGCAAAAGCTGCTATCTGCGGCAAGTGGGTTTGATTCAACTGATGGCGCAGGTGGGCAGTTTTGTCCCTGCCAGCACGGCACGCTTGGGCATTTGCGATCGCATCTTTACCCGCGTGGGCGCAGTGGATGATCTGGCCACTGGCCAATCCACCTTCATGGTGGAAATGAACGAAACCGCCAACATTTTGAATCATGCCAGCGATCGCTCCCTGGTGTTGCTGGATGAAATTGGTCGCGGTACGGCTACTTTTGATGGCCTTTCCATCGCCTGGTCCGTGGCCGAGTATTTGGCCAGCGAAATTCAGGCGCGGACGATTTTTGCCACCCATTATCACGAGCTGAACGAGCTGGCAGGCATTTTGAACAACATTGCCAACTACCAGGTCACTGTGAAGGAAATGCCGGATCAAATCGTGTTTCTGCATCAGGTGCGACCAGGTGGGGCCGATCGCTCCTACGGCATTGAGGCGGGACGGTTGGCGGGACTGCCGCCCACGGTGATTCAGCGGGCGCGGGAGGTGATGTCGCAAATTGAAAAGCACAGCAAAATCGCCGTCGGGTTGCGTCAGGGGGCGCAGTTCAACGGCAACGGCAAGCGTCGCAAGCGGCGTAGCGTCCAGGAAGATCCCGTTGAGCAGCTAGATATGTTCTCCTGATCGGTCGATCACGGGCTTGGAGAGGCCTCGGGCCCCTCTCTGGAGTGTGGCCAATCCTAGCCTTGGCATGGTT
>ERZ1740072.784-NODE-784-length-12485-cov-4.257281_pt1 | contig 12485 bp, 11 predicted proteins | sample MGYA00581733_ERZ1740072 | MGnify/ENA primary metagenome ERZ1740072 (study PRJEB43018, sample SAMN04849741) | marine metagenome | isolation source: floating plastic debris | place: Pacific Ocean | collected 2008-08-30 | study: EMG produced TPA metagenomics assembly...
GATCGACAACGCCGGCTTCCTTGATCTTGTCGGCGGCGGCAAAGACCTCGTCCCATGTGGTGGGCGTGTCGCTGCCCAGATCGGCCAGGATGTCCGAGCGGTACATCAGGTGCTGGGTGTTCACCATCATGGCGACGGCCATGATCTTGCCATCCACGCGGATCAGCTGGTTGGGCGACAGGTTCTGCCCGTATTTTTCGACCAGATCGTCCAGCGGACGAATGGTGCCCGCGTTCAGCAGCGGCGTGATGGTGCCGTTGGACACGCCACCGATCTGATACAGCGACGGGTTCGCCTCGAACGCGGCGGGCTGCTTGGTCCGGAATTCCTGGTCCAGCTCGGCCTGGAAGTTGCCGCACTCCGCCATGGCGTCGGTGACGGCTTTCCACGCCTCAAACCCCGCGCTGAGCGATTTCAAAGGCACCGTGTTCTCGTAGGAACATCCGGCAAACGCCGCCGTCCCCATGAGCGATACCGCGCCCGCAAGTGCCAGTTTCTTCAGATACATGTGCAAACTCCCTGTTGCGTTTTGAGCGGCGGTGCACCTTGCAAGACTGCACCTTCCGCGAATTGGCCCACGCACGCGGACGCGCGCAGGCGGACCTCAGGCGAGACGCTCGCCCGAAGAACTGTCGAAGGCGTGGCAGATGCCCGCCGGAATGCTGAACGACACCGGATCACCAATCTCGGCCCGGAACTCCTTGTGCGCCTTGACCGAGACAAGCTGCCCGCCCGCACGCACGGTGAGCATGGTCGCGTCGCCCAAGAGCTCGATCGTGTAGATCGGCGCGGTGATCTCGCCCCCCGTTTCGGCAATCGCCGCATCCTCGGCACGGAAGCCCAGCGTTACCGGCCCGTCCGGCCCCTGCAGTCCCGGGATGGACACGTTGTCGCCCGTGAACGTGCCGCCGGTCAGGGTTCCATCCATCAGGTTCATCGCCGGTGAACCGATAAAGCTGGCGACAAAGGTATTGGCGGGGTGGTCGTAGATTTCCGTGGGCGTGCCCACCTGCTGGACCTTGCCCTGTTTCATCACCACGACACGGTCGGCCAGCGTCATCGCTTCGATCTGGTCGTGGGTCACATAGACGGTGGTCACCTTCAGCTCGTGGCTGAGGTTCTTGATCTGGGCACGGGGCGACACGCGCAGCTTGGCATCGAGGTTCGACAGCGGCTCGTCCATGAGAAAGACGTTGGGCTCGCGCACGATGGCGCGGGCAAGGGCCACGCGCTGGCGCTGGCCGCCGGACAGTTCGGCCGGTTTGCGGTGCAGGAACTCGTCCAGCTCCACCATGGCCGACGCACGGCGCACACGTTCGTCATGGCTGGCCGGATCGACCTTGCGAACCTTGAGCGGGAAGCGGATGTTCTCGTAGACATTGAGGTGCGGATAAAGCCCGTAGGACTGGAACACCATCGCCACGTCGCGATCCTTGGGATCGAGGTCATTGACCCGCTTCCCGTCGATGACGATGTCACCATCCGTGGCATCCTCGAGACCCGCGATCATGCGCATGGTCGTTGTCTTGCCGCAGCCCGAAGGCCCGAGCAGAACGAGGAATTCCTGATCCGCGATGGTCAGGTCGAAATTGTCGACCCCGACAAAGCTGCCCCACCGCTTGTTGATATTGCGTAACTGGATTTCGGCCATGGCATCCCCCTGATCCGGTTACGGTAAGGGCGAGGTTGCCGTTGAGGCAAGCGATTTTTGCACACGTGTGCAATATCAGGAAATCAAAGCCTTAAAGGCAGGCAGCCCCTCGCGAACACGCGACGTTCCGGGGCCAGCGTGTTCGAATCGATGCCCGTTGCTGTGACCAGACCATTCATCGCGGCAGATCGGTGTTGCGATCATCTGGACGCGCTTGCGAGCGAAATCGCTCGAGGAACGCGTGGCATGGCAGTGCCGGAAACCGCGCGGCGCCGTTAACGTTTGGACCGAACGTTTGCCAGCGCCGACATGCTGAAAGGGCAGCGCAGCCGTTGCATTCGGCTGAGACCAAAGCTGATGCGGCTCAGCACCAACCCGCCATCAAACCGTAACAAAACAGGCCCTGCCTGGCACGCGATACTCTGGTCACGCACTGCACTGCCCATTTGCCAAACACCCATATCCGCGGACCAATCACACCCTCCGGTCCGCGCGGTCCGTTAACGTTTCGGCCAGAGAATAAACGGAGAGTTATCGACTCGTTTCAACCTTCTGACGGGGTATCAGATGACGCAACAACTCACTCAGTTTCAACATGTGTTCACGCAGGCACAACCGGACGCGCTGCACCCGGTTTACACATCCGTCCGCGAACTGGAGCAGTGCGCCGAAGCGCCGCGCGGCGTGGGTTCGCAATGGCGCGTGCGTGGCCCGGACGGCGAGTTTCTCTACGAAGAGGCGGCGCGTGACGCCACCGACCACCACCGCGAGATCGGCGACGGCGCCAAGGTCTATGCAAGGCCCGTCAAGGGCTCTGACTTGATGCCGGTGCAGTTCGGTGCGCGGCGCAACGGCTTTGACGATGATGGTGCGGCGCTCGAGGCGTGCATGACCTACGCACAGCGCAACGGCTATGCTGTCGACCTGGGCGTGGGTGAATACCGGATCGAAGCACGGTCAACGCCGCTTTTGTCCTACAACCGCCGTCTGGGCGACGCATCGGCCAACCGCTTTGCCCTGTTCGGGCGCGGACCATCGATGACGCGGCTGTGCCTCGTCGGCGACTGCACCGATTTTCTGTTCAAGGTCGAGGGCAACACCGACGGCTACAGCGCCACGCACCCGCGGGCATCCTGGTTCGACTTTTGCGATTTCAGCATCAACGGGAACGGCCACACCGCGGACCTGTTTTCGTTCATCTGCGCCGACCGCTGCAACATTGACAACGTGACGTCCTTCAACACCCATGGCTACGGGCTTTTCGCCAGACAGCTGTGGGACAGCCTGTGCAATGTGCGCTTCGTGCATTGCGGCGACAACCTGCGCCTGCCCATCGTGGCGCGGTCCGAGGCGTTCACCGTGGGTCAGACGATCACCGGGACGACATCCGGTGCCACGGCGTGGTTGATGGATGTCGATGGCGGCACGGCGGGCACGTTGCATGTCACCCGGGGCGAGGGGACCTTTGCCGACGGGGAGGAGATCATCGGCGAGGCGGACGGCAAGGCGACCTCCAGCATTCCGGACGGGATCGAAGGCGCTGAAAAAGCCGTCGTGGATTTTGACTATCAGTTCGAGGACCGTCTAACCGACAGTGCCTGCAATCAGGTCAAGTTTCCCGAGACGGTGCAGATCGAGGGCTACCGGTGGCGCGCGATGCATTGGGGCAAAGCAACGCGCCAGAACTATTTCGGCGGCAAGATCCATTGGATCATTGACCGGCACTATGGCGGCCCGGCGGTCTATCTGGATGGTCCGACCAGCAACCATTTTGTCCCCGGCATGATGATGGCGCACACGCCAAGCGAGCCGGCTATTGTCATGGACGGCTCGAAATACAACGCGACCGGCAACAGGCTGATCGGGATCAGCGGCGGCAAGGGGCTCCGGATGACCGGAGACTGCCGCAGCAACGTCGTCAGCCTCTGCGCCTTCGACAATGGCGACGATGCCTGCGTGGTGATCGAGGGCGGGCGCGACAACATGATCCGGGACAACATGCCCCGCGGGTCAGGGCCCGAGATTGAAAACCGCGCCAAGAGCCCTGATTTTGCCCTGCTGGATCGCCGCATTCCGGAGCGCGTGCATATCGGCGATGCCGAACCGACCGGTGGCTGGGGGCCGGCGCGGCTGAACGTGCACACCAACCAGAACCTCGTCGCGGCACTGGAAAGCGCCAGAGCCAGCGGCGCGGTCACTATCGAAGGCGGGCGCATGTCAGCGCCCGAGTAGACGGAAGCGCCGTTTCACAGCGGCGGCGCAGGTCCGGGGAATATCCCCCGGACCGACCCGTCAAAAGAACCCCTGCAGCCCGGTCAGTGCCCGCCCGAGGATCAGCGCGTGAACATCATGCGTGCCCTCATAGGTGTTCACCGTCTCAAGGTTGACCATGTGGCGCATCACCTCGAACGCACCGCTGATGCCGTTTCCGCCATGCATGTCGCGGGCGGGGCGCGCGAGCTCCAGCGCCTTGCCGCAATTGTTCCGCTTGACGATGGAGATCATCTCGGGCGCAGCCTCTGCTGCATCCATCAGCCGGCCCACCTGCAAGGACGCTTGCAGGCCAAGGGCGATCTCGGTCTGCATGTCGGCCAGCTTCTTCTGAAAGAGCTGCGTTTGCGCCAGAGGCTTGCCGAATTGCTTGCGGTCTAGCCCGTATTGGCGCGCCGCGTGCCAGCAGAACTCCGCCGCGCCCATCGCCCCCCAAGAGATGCCGTAGCGTGCGCGGTTGAGACATCCAAACGGCCCCTTGAGACCCTGCACATCCGGCAACAGCGCGTCCTCGCCCACCGCCACGTCCTGCATCACGATCTCACCGGTGATGGAGGCGCGCAGGCTCAGCTTGCCCTCGATCTTGGGGGCGGACAGGCCGGGCGTGCCCTTGTCCAGCACAAAGCCGCGGATCTTGCCGCCATGCGCCTCGGACTTGGCCCAGACCACGAACACATCCGCGATGGGCGCGTTGGAAATCCACATCTTGGCCCCGTTCAGCACATAGCCGTCATCGGTCTTTTTCGCGACCGTCTTCATGCCTGCGGGGTCCGAGCCCGCGTCGGGTTCGGTCAGGCCGAAACAGCCGATCCACGCGCCGGAGGCCAGCTTGGGCAAATATTTGCGCCGCTGCGCCTCGGAGCCGTAGGCATAGATCGGATACATTACGAGGCTCGACTGGACCGACATCATCGACCGGTAGCCGCTGTCGATCCGCTCCACCTCCCGGGCGACCAGACCGTAGGCCACGTAGGACCCACCGAGGCCGCCATAGGCCTCGGGCAGGGTCACGCCCAGCAGGCCCATCTCGCCCATCTCGCGGAAGATATCCGGATCGGTCGTCTCATCGGCAAAGGCGTCGACGACCCGCGGTGCCAGCTTTTCGCTGGCATAGGCCGCGGCGGAGGCCTGGATCATACGCTCGTCCTCAGTCAGCTGCGCGGCGAGGCGGAAGGGATCGGACCAGTCAAAGCTGCCCAGATCAGGCGCGTCCTTGGGTTTGAGGATCTTGGGTTCGGCGTTCATGGTGTCATCCCTTGTTGCGTCAGGTGCGCGGATCGGGCCTAAGGGTAGCGGGTGCGCGGCGATGTGCAATGGCCCCGCGCCGTTCTTGCATTGGGGCAAAGCACCGCGCCCTCGCCCCTTTTCCGCCCCAATTGCGCCCCATTTGCTCCGCATAAGACACCTATACGATTCTGTCCAACGGGTGGGGCCCTGAGGAACCAAGGAGTGCTGCCATGACGCGCGCAATTATCATCGGGACGGCTGTGTCCATGCTCAGCCTTGCCACAGCGGCAAGTGCGGCAGAGCATGATATTCTGATCCTGCCCGACACCTATTTCCCGGAAACCACATACCTCAATCCCGGCGACACGGTGAAATTCATTAACATGTCCGGCGACGAACACACGATCATCGCGGCGAACGAAACCTGGACAATCGGCCCGCTGGGCATCGATCAGAATTATACGCTGGTCGTGGATTCCGAGATCGAGCGCACGTTCCACAACGCAAACGCGATCAACTCGGACGGCAGCTACGCCGTCACGGGCGACATCAGCTTTGACGCGTCGCCGATCGACTGAGCCTAGTCGTCTGACGGCTCGATCACTGCGGATCCTGCGGCGCGGTAGGAATTGACCGCGCGCGCCACGCGGTGCCAGCGCAAGGCATCATCTGGGGCTGCCCGCATCAGGCGTGCGGCCCCCTTGCCGTTCTCTCCCAGCCATAGGCCGATATCGTCCGGTTCCAGCAGGACCGGCATCCGGTGGTGAATGGCGGACATGGGCGTATTGGCCGCCGTCGTGACGATGGCGGCGGTCCGCATCGGGGCGGTGTCCTCGCCCTTGGGCGCCCAGTCCTGCCAGATCGCGGCAAAGGCCAGTGGTGCCGCGTCGGTCCGGGTGATGTACCACGGCAGGCGCACGTCCCCGTCGCGCGTCCATTCGTAGAACCCCGACGCCACGATCACCGCCCGCCGATCCCGGCAGGCCGAGCGAAAGGCGGGTTTGTCGGCAATCGTCTCGGCGCGCGCATTGATCAGCAGAGGGCCGTCATTGGGTTTTTTGTACCAGTGCGGAATGAAGCCCCAGCGCATCGGCACCAGCCTGCGCTGCCCATCCTGAAAGGTGACCGTATGCACCCCATTGGTCGGGCAGATGTTGTAATTGGGCACATCGGGCAAGTCGTTCGCCGGCACAGCATTGAAGAGTTGCGCCATCGCGTCCGATGGCAGCGTCAGGGAAAAGCGTCCACACATGCGCCGAGGCTACCTATCGCGGTCGCAATGCAAAAGGTGAGAAATGCAAAGCTATACTGACCGCCGACCCTTGTCGGTGTCCGGATACATCTATCTTCTCGGCGTCGCCGTCTACGCGTTTTTTCGGCTGCCGGTGATCCTTGCGGGCTTTGGGCAATCGGCCTTGCCGATCCTTGATACCGGCGGGATGGTCCTGCTGCTCATCGGTTTGAATGGCCTCTACCTTGTGCAGCCCAACACTGCGCGCGTTCTGGTCTTTCTCGGGCAATACGCGGGCACTGACGGGCGTGAGGGCCTGCGCTGGACCGTCCCGTTTGTGGTGACCCGGGAGCGGGTGAGCCTGCGCTTGCGCAACTTCGAAAGCAGCAAGAGCAAGGTCAATGACGCAGCCGGGAACCCGGTCGAGATTGCGGGTGTCACGGTCTGGCGCGTGGTGTCGCCGGCGGCGGCCGTGTTTGGAGTGGACGAGGTGTCGTCCTATGTCGAACTGCAGGCCGAAACCGCCCTGCGCACGCTGGCCAGTGCACACCCATACACGGCGATGGATGACCGCCTGACCCTGCAACGCCATCCTCAGGAAATGGCGGACGCCCTGCGCCATTCGGTGCAGGAACGCATGAACGACGCAGGCGTCGAGATCGTCGAGGCCCGGATCAGCCACCTCGCCTATTCCGCCGAGATCGCAGCCGCGATGCTGCAGCGCCAGCAGGCCGATGCCCTGGTCGAGGCGCGCGAGGTTATCGTGGATGGCGCCGTGAGCCTTGTCGAACATGCGCTTTCGGAACTGGCGGACCGCGATATCGTACAGCTGGATGCGACGCAGAAAGTGGCGCTGGTCAGCAACCTGTTGCTGGTGTTGTCGGGCGATCAGTCGGTGCAGCCAACCATCGAAACCGCGCTGCCATCGACATGAACGGCAGAGCGCAAAAAGGCCCGGCGCAAGTCCGGGCCTTTCTGCAACGTATTCGTCGTCTTGGGCCTTACTTGGCCGTGATGCGGCCGTCCGTATAGGGCGTGAACGGCCCCTTGGTCGCGAGGAACTCTGCCGTCACGTCCGCAAGGTCGGGACCGAAATCATAGGCGTTTTCCGCGTCCACGAACATCGCATAGCCGTCGCCGCCATTGCGCACGTAGTTGTTGCTGACCACGCCATAGAGCTTGTCCATATCGATGGGCGCACCGCCCACCATGACGTCGCTCACCCGCTCGCCTGCGGGTTTGGAGACGTCAAAGGCATAGCTCATGCCCGCCACTTGCGGGAAACGGCCCGCGCCGTCCTCGATCTGGCCCACGCCGTTCTCGAGCGCCGCAAGGATGGCCGCACCGGACACCTGGAAGGTCGACAGCGTGTTCTGGAACGGCAGCACCGTCAGGACTTCGCCCATCGTGATCTCGCCTGCGTCGATGGAGGCCCGGATGCCGCCTCCGTTCTGAATGGCGATCTCGATGCCCTGATCCTTGACCCGGTCCAGCATCGCGTCAGCGATCAGCGAGCCCATCGGGCATTCCATCGCACGGCATACGTCGCGCCCGCCCTCGATGGCTTCGGCCGCTTCGGCGACAACGCGTGTCTTCATCTCTTCGATGGGCGCGCCCATCTCGGCGATGCGTGTAATGAATGCCGCGTCCGGCTCGACCGATGCGTCCAGCAACATCGGGTCGCCCGACGACGCCATCACATTGCCGTCGTCGTCAAAGGTGACGGTCAAGTGGCCCAGATATTTGGTGTAGGCATAGGCCTGCGCGACGGGCGTGTCGCCGACCATTGTCGGATACGCGGGCGTTTCGTCGTCACCATTGGTCATCAGTGTATGGCTGTGCCCGCCGATCACAACGTCGATGCCCGGCACCGCCTCGGCAATCGCCAGGTCCTTGTTCAGGCCGACATGGTTGAGCGCGATGATGATATCGACCCCTTCGCCCTCCAGCGTGGCGACATCTGCGGCCAGCGCCTCGATCTCGTCCTGAAAGACGACGTTCGGCCCGGGCGAAGACGTCTCGACCGTGTCGGTCGCCAGCGCCGAGATCACGCCGATCTTCTTGCCGCCCACTTCGAGCACGACATGGTTCTCCACCCGGTCCTTGAGCAGCTCGGACGCCGACAGATCAAGGTTGCCCGAAATCACCGGAAAGCTCACCGCGTCGATGAACTCGGCCAGCTTGGGCGGGCCGTCATCGAACTCGTGGTTGCCCACTGCCATGGCGTCATAGCCGATCGCTTCCATGAACTCGGCCTCGGCCGCCCCTTTGTAGGTCGTGTAGAACAGCGAGCCCTGGAACGGGTCGCCCGCGTCCAGCACCACCACGTTCTGGTTGTCCAGCGATGCCTTCTTGGCGTCGATGGCGGCCTTGACCCGGGCCACGCCGCCAAAGCATTCACCCTCGGCCTCGCCCTCGGCATTGCAGGTCGAATCAAACCGGTTGATCGATTCGATCCGGCTGTGCATGTCGTTGGTGTGCAGGATGTGCAGCGTGTATTCGGCGGACGCCATTCCGGCGCTCAACGCCAGGGCCGCCGTTCCCATCAGAAATCGGGTCATTCGGTATCTCCCATATTGATTATGACAGTTACGTGACAGCATTCGCGATCATGAGTCAAAGAGGTTCCTACGGAAGGCAGTTAAAGTCCATGTGACAGCGCCCACTTGACCAGCGACCGGGCAATCGGCATCAGGTGCCCATGCTGATCTACAAGATTTTCCGCGCCCCCGAATGGGCTGCCTTGCGCGCCGATGGGACAACCGTCGGTGCCCCGATCGACGTGGCCGACGGCTATGTGCACTTTTCCACCGCCGAACAGGCGGCAGAGACGGCGGCGAGGCATTTTGCCGGGCAGGACGACCTGTTCCTGATCGCGGTCGAAACTGACCGGCTGGGCGACGCACTGAAATGGGAGGCGTCGCGGGGCGGGGCGCTCTTTCCCCACCTCTACCGCGACATGCAACTGGCCGATGTGCACTGGGCCCAGCCCCTGCCACTGGTCGATGGTGCGCATCAGTTCCCTGCGGGCGGCGGCTTTGCATGACACATGTCGACCCGACCCGCGCCCAGTTCGATGCATTCAAGGGGCTCGACCGCGACGCCCCGATCGAGATGCTGAACCTCGTCGCCTTCAACGATCTGGCCAACTATCCCGGTGATCATGAGCTGGCCCGCGACGGGCTGACCGGCGCGCAGGCCTACGCGCTCTACGGCAAGCACTCCGGGCCCGTGCTGGCACGTGTGGGCGGGTCCATACTGTGGCGCGGCAGCTACCAGACGACACTGATCGGCCCGGCGGACGAGGCGTGGGATGCGGTCTTTGTCGCGCGCTACCCCACGGCCCACGCGTTCCTCGAGATGGTGTCCGACCCCGCGTACCAGGCGGCAGTGGTGCACCGTCAGGCGGCCGTGCGCACGTCGCGCCTGCACCGCTGCGCGCCCCGCGAAGGCGGGGCGACCTTCGGATGAGGCAGGCACTGGAGCGGATCGGCACGCGTGCCCTGCGCCGCCTCGATCCCGAAACGGCCCACACTTTGGCGCTCAAGGCGTTGCACACCGGCCTCGCCTCCCTGCCCGGCCCGGTGACCAGCCCGCGCCTCGTGACCAAACTCGCCGGGCTGACCCTGCCCAACCCGGTGGGCCTTGCGGCCGGGTTCGACAAGAACGCGACCGCCATCGCCCCGCTGGCCCGCGCAGGCTTCGGCTGGCTCGAGGTCGGGGCCGCCACACCGCTGCCGCAACCGGGCAACCCTAAACCACGCCTCTTTCGCCTGACCGAGGACGCAGCCGCCATCAACCGCTTCGGCTTCAACAATGACGGGATGGAGGCCATTGCAGCCCGTCTGGCCCAAAGGCCTGCGGGCGTACCCGTCGGCCTCAACCTCGGTGCCAACAAGGACAGCGCCAACAGGGCCGAAGACTTCGCCCGCGTGCTGCAACACTGCGCCGCCCATATCGACTTTGCCACCGTCAACGTCTCCAGCCCCAACACCGAAAAACTGCGGGACCTGCAAGGGCCCATGGCGCTCGCCGCTCTGCTCGACGGCGTGATGCAGGTGCGCGGCACCGTGCCGGTCTTTCTGAAAATCGCCCCCGACCTGACGGATCAGGACCTCGCCGACATCGCCAAGGTGGCAGAGGACGCGCGGGTCCATGCCATCATCGCCACCAACACCACGCTCGACCGCACCGGCCTGACCAGCCCCCATGCCGGCGAAAAGGGCGGCCTGTCCGGCCAGCCGCTGTTCGAGAAATCGACGCTGGTGCTCGCCAGGCTGCACCGCCTTACCGACATCCCCCTGATCGGCGTGGGCGGTGTGGCCAGCGCCGAACAGGCCTATGCCAAGATCAAGGCCGGTGCCACGGCCGTCCAGCTCTACACCGGCCTCGCCTATGGTGGCCTCGGCTGCGCCGCCGATATCGCACATGGCCTCGACAGGCTGCTGCAACGGGACGGCCACGCCAGTGTTGCAGACGCGGTCGGCACGGATACGGCCCGCTGATCCAACCTTCATCTTGCCGGATAAACTCCGGGGGTCCGGGGGCTGGCCCCCGGTCCCTCAGCCTGCCGCACGCACCAACGCCGGATAGCGCAGGCCCAGCGTCACCCCGCGTGCGGCAAAAGACACCCGCCGTGCCGCCCACAGCCCGGGATTGCCAAAGATCGGCTACAGCACCCAGACGGCCACCCAGCACAGCGCAAACGACACCGCCATCATGTTGCGCATGTCGCGGCCCCGCGCGGCCCCGATAAAGATCCCGTCGAGCATCCAGGCCGCGCAGCCGATCAGGGGGGCTGCGACCATCCAAAGCAAATAAGTGCGCGCCTCGCCCTGCACGTCGCCGTCCTTGGCCATCAGGTCGATCAGGAACGGCCCAGCCAGCAGGAACCCCAGCGCCATCAGGCAGCACACGACCAGCCCCCAGAACCCTGTCAGCAGCGCCGACCGGCGCACGCGCCCCGGGTCGCCCCGGCCGTAGGCGCGCGCGATCAGCGTCTCGGCGGCAAAGGCGAACCCGTCCATCGCGTAGGCGGTGATATACATGAACTGGATCAGCACCTCGTTGGCCGCCAGCGTGTCGTCTCCGAACCGCGAGCCCAGCATGGTAAAGCTGTAGAAAATCACCATTAGCATGGCCGAGCGGATCAGGATGTCCCGGTTCAGCAGCGCCATACGGATCAGCTTGGCCCGGTCAAAGATGCGCGGCCAGTCCCGCCACGCCGGACGGTCAAAAGCGCCCAGGCAGAACCACAGGCCCAGCGCGGCACCGACCCCTTCGGCAATCACGGTCGCAATCGCGACCCCCGCCACGCCCCAGCCCAGCCCCACGACAAACCAGAAGCTCAGGGCGATGTTGAGCCCGTTCATCAGCAACTGCACCCAGAACACGCCGCCGGTCCGCTCCATCGCCACCAGCCAGCCGGTCAGCGCGTAGACGGCGATGGCGGCGGGTGCGCTCCAGATCCGGATGGTCAGGTAGGTCAGGGCGAGCGCCTCGGCCTCGTCACTGGCGGTGAATGTCCACAATCCGAACCGAAAGATCGGCCCTTGCAACGCGATCAGCACCGCGCCGGACACGCCCGCCACGATCAGGGCGCGCGTCAGCCAGGCGCTGACCTCGTCATCGTCCCCGGCCCCGGCCGCCTGCCCGACGAGGCCGACCGTGCCCATGCGCAGAAAGCCGAAGATCCAGTAGACAGTCGTCAACAGAATGGCGCCAATGCCCACGGCGGCAATCGGGGCCGCTGCGCCGATCTGACCCACAACGCCCACGTCAACCGCCCCCAGCAGCGGCACTGTGGCGTTCGACAGCACGATTGGCACCGCGATTTTCAGCACCCGCCGGTGCGTCAGCGGCGCGGGCGGCGCATCAGGTGCGGCGGCGCCGGTCACCGACGTTGCGGCATCACGAAATGCCCGGTCCCTTGGGCAAAGAGCTTGCCGCGATTGTCCTGCCACGCCTCCACATGCACGCTGGCATAGCGGCGGCCCGCACGGTTCACCCGCGCCCGCGCATAGGCGTCGCGCGGCAGGCCGGAGCGCAGGTAGTCGACCGAGAAGTCAACGGATTTCGGCCCCCGCGGCAGCGCCGGGATACCGC
>ERZ1740072.786-NODE-786-length-12484-cov-5.584118_pt1 | contig 12484 bp, 10 predicted proteins | sample MGYA00581733_ERZ1740072 | MGnify/ENA primary metagenome ERZ1740072 (study PRJEB43018, sample SAMN04849741) | marine metagenome | isolation source: floating plastic debris | place: Pacific Ocean | collected 2008-08-30 | study: EMG produced TPA metagenomics assembly...
GATCGACCCCCACTTTTCCGGCTGCCACATGCGAGACCGGATCATCGACTTGCCGCAATGAAAAACCGCCTCCTGTACCCGCACGATCAGAGCAAGGTTCGGACGGTGGCTATTGACGGTTGTCATGTCGAGAATGTCATCATCCCGTGCAATCTCGCTCACGCCATTGATACGCACAACTTCCTTTCGCATCGGAACCACCAGCATCAGGGCAACCGCCGGGTTCTGCAGAATGTTGTGAAACGTGTCGCCGCGTTTGTTGCCGATGCGGTCGGGGATGGCGAGTGTTTTGGAGTCCAGAACCTTGATAAACCCCGCCGGGTCCCCTTTGGGCGAGACATCCATCCGACCGTTTGCATCGCAGCTGGCAATGGAGACAAATGTCGTTCTATCGATCCAAGCCCGGCAATTGTGATCGATATGGTCAATGATCTTGTTGATCTGACTGGGATGCATAGACGGGGTGTCGAGGATCTCTTCGAGTTGCTCGGCAGTCGTGACCGGCTTTTGGATTTGGTACATGCGGTTCCCCGTTTCGGCGTTTGACAGGGCAGAACGCTAGCACCGATCCTGGGCCAATCAAATTTGATTTGCCGGGATGTCGCCCCCGATGATCGGCCCAATCGTGCCCGATTAACCACATATCCAGAAAACTGCGCCGAAGGCAAAGTTTGTTCTTTCATGAACAAACTCTTGATGACATACGTTCACGCGTGAACAAAGATGAGTAACCCGGTGCCCAGTACAGCATCCAAATCCAGCGACGCACATAACGATCAGATGTTTCGACTGCTCCGGCAACTCGACATCGCCCCGAATGCGTCCCAACGGGCCATGGCGCAGACCATCGGCATCTCGCTGGGTCGGCTGAACGCGCTGCTGCGTGATGCGACCACCGCCGGGTTCGTCAAAATCGGTGACAAGGACAGCACCGACAAACGTCAACGTTACTCTTATGCCCTTACCACACGCGGAGCAGGTGAAAAGAACCGCCTAACCGACCAATTCCTGACCCGAAAGTTCGCCGAATATGACGCGCTCTACGCCGAACTGACGGGCACTACCTCCGGCTTTAATCCCTTGAACTACAGGACCAAATTGATGGAAAACAACCTCGCCCCGATCCCCGAACTGTTCGTGTCATACGACAGCGCCCAGAAACTGAAGGCAGAAGCCGGCGACCTGGTCAGCTGGGACCTCACACCGCGCCAGATCTGCGATCTGGAACTGCTGATGAACGGCGGCTTCAACCCGCTCAAAGGGTTCCTGTCCGAGGCCGACTATAACAGCGTCGTGGACACCATGCGTACCACCGACGGCGCGCTGTGGCCCATGCCCATCACACTGGATGTAAACGACAAATTCGCAAGCCAGCTCGAAATTGGACAGGACATCGCCTTGCGTGATCAAGAGGGCGTGATCCTCGCCACCATGACCGTCACAGACCGCTGGACGCCCAACAAAGCGCACGAAGCCGAACAGGTGTTCGGCGCGGACGATCAGGCCCACCCGGCCGTCAACTACCTTCACAACACCGCAGGCGCCATCTACCTTGGCGGCCCCGTCACTGGCATCCAGCAGCCTGTGCACTACGACTTCCGCGCCAAACGCAACACACCCAACGAGCTGCGCGCCTATTTCCGCAAAATGGGCTGGCGCAAGGTCGTCGCCTTCCAAACACGCAACCCGCTCCACCGCGCGCACCAGGAACTGACCTTCCGCGCCGCACGCGAGGCGCAAGCCAACCTGCTGATCCACCCTGTTGTGGGCCTCACCAAACCCGGCGACGTGGATCACTTCACTCGCGTGCGCTGCTATGAGGCGGTGCTGGACAAATACCCCCAAGCCACCACGTCGATGTCGCTCCTGAACCTCGCCATGCGCATGGCAGGCCCTCGCGAAGCGGTCTGGCACGGCCTGATCCGTAAAAACCACGGCTGCACGCACTTCATCGTGGGCCGCGACCACGCAGGCCCGGGCCAGAACTCGGCGGGCGAGGACTTCTACGGGCCCTATGACGCGCAGGACCTGTTCCGCGAACATCAGGCCGAAATGGGCATCGAAATGGTCGATTTCAAACACATGGTCTGGGTGCAGGAACGCGCTCAATACGAGGCCATTGACGAGATCAAGGACAAGGATAACATCACCATTCTCAACATCTCGGGCACCGAATTGCGCCGCCGCCTGTCCGAAGGGCTGGAGATCCCCGAATGGTTCTCCTTCCCCGAAGTGGTGGCCGAATTGCGCAAAACCAAACCACCACGCGCTCAGCAAGGGTTCACCGTCTTCTTCACCGGTTTTTCCGGCTCCGGCAAATCGACAATCGCGAACGCCCTGATGGTCAAGCTGATGGAAATGGGCGGACGCCCCGTGACGCTGCTGGATGGCGATATCGTGCGCAAAAACCTCAGCTCCGAGCTTGGGTTTTCCAAAGAACACCGCGATCTCAACATCCGCCGCATCGGCTATGTCGCCTCGGAAATCACCAAGAATGGCGGCATCGCGATCTGCGCGCCCATCGCACCTTACGCCACCACACGGCGGGCCGTGCGTGAAGATGTCGAAGCGTTCGGCGCTTTCGTTGAAATCCACGTGGCCACCTCTATCGAGGAATGCGAACGGCGTGACCGCAAGGGGCTGTACAAGCTGGCGCGCGAGGGGAAAATTAAGGAATTCACAGGGATTTCAGATCCCTACGACGTGCCTGCCAACCCCGAACTCAGCGTCGAAACCGAGAATGTGGATGTCGACAACTGCGCTCATCAGGTCTTGCTAAAGCTGGAAAGCATGGGGTTGATCGCCGGATAAGGTGGTTCCCATCCAAACGTGAAATCAACAAAACGCGCCCAGCTTTAGGGCGCGTTTTTTTGCACCTTACCGGAGATAGGGTATGCCCCCACGCTCGAACCGATAGGGGCAAGCTTCAGTTCGCAAGTCGGTTGTGCGGACAAAGCAGAGGTGCGTACGTCGCGGCCGGATGTCCCCTTGGCGTCAACCAGTTGCGGTTTATGGGGTATACCAAATCGGAGAGGAATATGCCCGTTCCTGCCCTTTCAAGGTAACACTGTCAGGAAACTCGACATTGAACTTCACGCGGTCGTATGCAGTCCAGCGCGGTGTCGGAATCTCAATGACACGCGCATAATAAAACGCCTTAAGCGCTGGATCAAAATCAGGATCGGTCCAGAGGGTCCCCATCTCTGCTGCGCCGATAGAATTGGTCCATGTTGGTACCGACAGATCGACTGTGTCGCCAACTGGTGGAAGTTTACCGCTGGCATCAGGAACGCGCTGATCTGACCATGCAACATCATAAACCCGCTCCTGCGTTTCCCCGTTAGCATCCAGCCAACCTTTGACAATCAGAATTCGGTCAATGTTCGCGCCGATAGGATCTCTGAGCGCGTATACGAGAAAACTGGGTGGAGTGTCTGACTCTGGCGATGTGGGAAGGTCCGCTCCCATTGGGACGCCCTTGGAATATCCAACAAGTGCGAGTTGCCTTGAATTCGCGTCGGCTTCTTCAAAGTCCCACCCGCCAAAAAACCTAAGGCGTAGGCGGTTTCCGGTCGTGGCATACACTTCGCGACGTTCCATTGCGTCAAAAATTGCTCCGCGCGTGTTTTCTGACGCCCATACTGCCGTCAAGCCAGAAGTGATGTATTGCCATGCCGCAATTCCGGCGGACCCATCGGCTGTTTTGTTTGAAAAATGAATTTCACCTTCTTCGACAACCCGGTCAGGCGATGGCTCATATGTCGTGAATTTGTGAAAGAAGTTGTCGTTCTCCATGGTCGTCATGCCAACATGCGTGTCGCTGGCACCAACCATTCCAAATTTAAAGGGGTTTACGCCAAGCTCACTTTCAAGCTGCAAACCGCGCTTCAGTCCGGAGCGCGCATATTCACCCGGCAACATTTCCGGGGTTTTCAATTCGGTTAAGTCGAGGTTGCCCACGTCCCAGCTTTCGAAGTCTGCAAATTCATCCTCTGGCGACAAAAGTGGATGGGCCTCTCCATCACCTTTCATTTGGGTGGCTTCATACAGACGCTCCCATTTCTGACGCGTTTCCGCATACTCAGCATCAAGCTCAGCGCCGTCTGCGAAATCATCTTGCAATGCAAACATCATGCCGTTTGAAAGGTTGCCGTTGTGCGGAATTGCTGTGACATCACCACCTGTTGTTTGTTCGTAGTTCTCCAACCAAGCCCACAAATCGCGAGGATTTCGGGAACCAACGGGTGGAGTGGTCGTGTATGGCAAGACTTGCCCCGCTCGTTCGGGCCCGTCTCTAAATATCACGTTGCGGTGCAGGTTGTTTCCGGCCACCAATGATGTCCACTCAAACGCGATGAATGTCGTGAACACGCCCGGATCGTTGAATTCTTCGGCTGCTTGAACGATGTCGTTCCAGACACGCTCATATGCGGGATTGCCAGGCTGATAGTTAAGCTCCGGCGAAATAGTTCCTTGGGCAAACTGCGTAATCAGGCGCAACATTGCATCAGCCGCGACTGAGCCACCTTGATTAAAGTCTTCATGAAACGACTTTCCATCAGGATCCGCTATGATGTTGGGCGCGCCTTTCAAGATATCGATAATTGCGCCCATCGCGTCGGAGTGATCTGTGATCATGTAAAAGTCGAGCGGTCGCGATAGCTTGACTGGCTGACCAGTGTTCGAGGTCACTTGCTCACCCCTTGCCAGACGATAAGCATCACGGGGCATCAACCGCGTGCCAGATCCGCCTGCATCTGCCGACAAACCGGTATGTACATGGGTGTCACCAAAAAACACATTGGTCGGAAAAGCGCGGTCAGCATATGGAGAATAAGGTCGCCCCGCAAAAGCATCAGCCGAAACGCCCGAGGCGTCTTGGGCGTGGATCGGGCTGGAAAGCAACGCGGCTAATGCAGTCGATAGAATTAGGCGCATTTCATAGTCTCCATCCCTATTTATGGTTGTGGACGCTACATCACGATACTCTTCTTAAGAAGACAAATTTCGCAAAGCTGTCCGATAGAGGAAGCAAAGAGCTGTCTGATTTAGGCTTTGGACAGTCTTTTTTTGCTGCATGTGCGTTGTCAAAGGGCTCAAAGCCGCCGTTGATTGCAGCTTGCAGCGACGACTGCTCTGCGGGGTAGATAGGACCCTTGACGCGCGTACCATTAGTTAAGGTGTTTCGCGCAATTCTGCCGTTAGGCAAATCAAAAACAACCGCAAGCTCGGTTTCACAATACAGTCGAAACAAACAAAGGTCTTTTTAGCTTAATTTGGGAAAAGAACAAAAACTGCGGAGGTGATGTATGGAAGACGGGCGGGCAGCATTTGCTTCCCTCAAAGACGACATCAAGCGCCTGGGTGTTTCGATTGATTTGGTCACCTGGGAACGGATCGTCCAACGGTGCAAGAGCGTTCAAATCAAGGCAGGCGACACAATTCAAAACCAGGCACGGATCGCAGACAATTGGATCTTCCTGTCGGATGGCGTTGCTGCGTCTGAACAAACTGATCATGATGGTGCGTCAACCGTCGCACGTTTCTTCGAACCAGGAGACTTCTGTGCAAACCTCACGAGTGTCTGGACACGCGATGTTGCGTCGGATGATCTTGTCGCGCTGACCGATGTTGTCGGTATTGCAATCCCCGACGATGTTTTCAGGCGGGAGTATCTCGAGGGCGGGTTTTTTGGTACCTACTTGAGGCTAAAAATGATGAATGCACATCTCTTTGCGAAGGAGCTGATCTGCGCAAAAACCTCCAGTCAGACCGAAACGCGATATCGTTTCCTTGAGCAACATCACCAGAGAGTTATTGGATCGGTGCAGCAAAAAGATATCGCCCGGTTCCTGGGGATGACGCCGCAGGGCCTTTCCCGGTTCCTGCGGAGTAGAAAAACTGGGGGCAGTTAACCGAAGTTCATCGTCGAAGTGCATTCAGTGTCTAACATCAAGCTAATCACCAATAGGCTTTGAAATGGAGACACGGAGGCAATGACAAACCTGACAATGCCAGCGAAACGGGATTTTGGTTGGTCCCTCAAGCCTGTTTCCTCGTCTCATTTCGACATCCATCAAAAGGACAACGGCCAGTTCTGCGTCGTGCTGAACCATGCCCTGCTACGCGGTGTTTCGGCGGAGATGATCGCGTGGTGGTTCCAAAACTTCACACGCCTGAAGGTTCGGCTGAGGGATGTTCCCGGCTACGAAGGAAAGCAGGTTCCGGGGTATTGGCTTTGGCATCCGATAGACCACCATAGTGCCGAACTATCGGGGTCACTCGGCCCTGATGGCGTCGCCAAAACAGGGTGTAGCATCCACATTCGCGAAGCCATGCAATACGACCGATATGGATGGAAATATCCGGTCGATAGCAAACTGAAGGTTTTTTACGTTGGCCACGATGGGTGGGCCATGGGCAAAACGCTGCCGTTCATCGGCCCGGTCATGATGCTGCGTATCAGCTTTAAGGATGTCTTCGCGGACGGACAGCACGCCGGGGTTCACTACCATTACGAGATTGTGATCGGGGCCACCGGGAACAACCCTGTCGCCCGCTTCATCAACAATCGGATAACCGGGGAATTCGGCACAGAGTTCTTTGCGGCCTGGCATCGTCATAACGTGATTGAGGTCGGCACATTCGAGAACTTCCTTCCGACGCTTTTTGCTCAAAGGGATCGTCTCTCGTCCCTTGAATATGCGCGTGAAATGAATCCTATCCTGCCGAACCAAGACCCACAGCAAGGGTATGACCAGTCGCTATTTGAAAGCCGCTTGCGAGGTTACGAGAACAACAACAGCCCATATAAGTTCCAGCAGTTCCAAAGTTCATCGTTCTTGTGAGCTTTGACATACTTCGGTCGAAAAACGTCGGCCTATCAGCGGTGATACATCCAACAAAACCCGTCGGATTTCCGTTCAATCAAAAGTCCGGTCATTCGTACTGCGCACATCAATTTAGAGATTGGGCTCCAAACACATATTCGCAGGCCCAAACAACCAGCCGACAAAACCGGGATCATCTGACTTCACGGCGAAATGGTTACAGGGTTCACTTGCCAGCGTCCAACGAAGTAACGGATCGTTCTTGATCGACGGAGAAGACGGACCTTCTGGTTTCGCAGGTGGGCTTCTTGCGCGTTGCCTCCAAAATAAACTGGAAGTCTGCCTTTCGAACCCGTCGAAATGCCTTCGCACTTACTCTGGCCCAGAGTGAAACACTTATCTGGGCGGGGGCCAACAAAACACCCTAGACTCCCCCGCCCCCATTTCCGATGATCTCGTCAAAATTCCAAACGAGGACTGTTGCCATGAAGACCTTCCTGACCGCCACCCTCCTGACCCTCACCGCCTCGGGCGCCTTTGCCGCAGGCCATTGCGCCGCTGGGAAGACCCTGACCGACGGGACCCTGACCATCGCCACAGGCAATCCGGCCTACTACCCGTGGGTCATCGATGACGCCCCCGAAGCCAAGCAAGGGTTCGAAGCGGCCGTGGCCTATGCCATCGCAGGCGAAATGGGTTTTGCCGATGATGCGGTCACATGGGTGCGTACCTCTTTTGACGAGGCGATCCAGCCCGGCGCCAAGAATTTCGATCTGAACATGCAGCAGTTTTCGATCACCGAAGACCGGGACCGCGTCGTCGATTTCTCCGCCCCCTACTACACTGCCCCACAGGCTGTGATGACGACGGTAGAAGCCGTTGATGCCGGGGCCAAACCGACCATGGAAAGCCTGAAAGGCATGAAGTGGGGCGTCGTTGCCTCCACCACCGCCCTACCCGTCGTGATGGAGACGATCCAACCTACGCAGTCTCCTCTGGTGTATGACGACAATGCCAACATCACCGCTGCGATGCAGGCCGGCCAGATCGACGCGGCCCTGTTTGATCTGCCCACCGCTCTGTTCACCGCCGCCGTCCTGATGGACAACGGTGTAGTTCTGGGCCAGTTCGACCCGTCCGCAGCGGAGAACCCCGACCAGTTCGGCGCGCTGATGCCCGAAGGGTCCGCTTTGAAAGAGTGCGTTGACGAGGCCCTCGCCGCGCTCGCGTCAAGCGGCGCACTGGCGGCCATCGAAGCCGAGTGGCTGCAAGCCGCTGTCGGAGTACCTCTGATCAAGTGACAACACGCCGCGCCGCCTACGAGGCCCGGCAACGCCGCCGGGCTACCCTGCTTGCCGGGGGCAGCACGGCTGTCGTGCTTGTCCTCTTGATTGTCCTCGTGCCGCTGGCGCCCGGATGGGACGGCGTGAAGTCGTCCTTTTTCAACGCCGAGATATTTGCCCGCACCTTTCCCGACCTCGCCAACGCTTTTCTGATCAACATCGCGATCTTTGCGTGGTCCGTGCCACTGATTGCCGCACTTGGTCTTGCCATTGCGCTCGCGCGCGGCGCGCGCGCGCCTGTTCTGTTTCCGCTGCGAATCTTCGGGGCAATCTATGTCGATCTGTTTCGCGGCATTCCGGTGGTCCTGCTGGTCTATCTCGTAGGGTTTGGCATTCCGGGTCTCGGCCTGCCCCGCCCATGGAATTCGCCCTACATCTGGGGCACGGTTGCACTGGTTCTGACCTATTCGGCCTATGTCGCCGAAGTGCTGCGCTCCGGCATCGAGAGCATCCACGAAAGCCAGCGCAACGCCGCGGTCTGCCTCGGGCTGAGCGAACGGGACACGATGCGCTATGTAGTGCTGCCCCAAGCGATCCGGCGCGTAGTGCCCGCGAATATGAATATGCTGGTGGCCCTGCAAAAGGACGTCGCCCTGTTGTCTTTCATCGGACCTGTAGAAATCCTGCGGCAAGCGGGCATCTTCAAAAGCCTGCTGGCCAACTTCACGCCCTACGTCGCCGCGGCCGTGATCTTTCTGTGCGTCACAGTCCCGGCCACCCGCTACGCCGACTACCTGATGAACAGGGACCGCAATGCCAGAACCTAGGCTTGCCCTGCGCGGTGTAAAAAAGAGTTTTGGCGACGTCGAGGTGCTGCACGGGATCGATCTTGCGGTGAACCCTGGGGAAATGGTGTGCCTGATCGGTGCGTCAGGCTCCGGGAAATCCACTCTGCTGCGCTGCATGAATGGGCTGGAACCGGTGGATGACGGAGAGGTGCGCCTCGACGGGGTCGACATCGCGGAACCCGGCTTTGACCTCGCCCCGATCCGCCAAAAGATCGGGATCGTCTTTCAATCCTTCAACCTATTTCCCCATATGACCGCCTACAACAACGTCGCCCTCGCGCCGCGCCGAGTGTTGGCAGAGGACGCAAGGACACGGATTGAAGCGTTGTTCGAACGCTTTGGCCTCGGCGCGCACATGTCCAAATACCCAGACCAACTCTCAGGCGGGCAGCAACAACGGGTGGCGGTGATCCGCGCGCTCGCAATGCGGCCACAGACGATGCTGTTTGATGAAATCACCTCTGCACTCGACCCGGAACTGGTGGGCGAGGTGCTGGACGTGCTCCGCTCCTTGCGCGATGACGGCATGACAATGGTTCTGGCCACACATGAAATGGGTTTTGCGCGCGAGTTGGCAGACCGCATTTGCTTTATGGACAAGGGTGTGATCGCAGAAGAGGGCGCACCGGATGTGATCTTTTCCAACCCGCAGAAAGAACGCACAAAACAGTTCCTCGCTTCAGTCCTGCGCTAAACGACCAATCCCCTTCATCTTGCCAAATAAACTTTCCCCGAAAGGCCCGTCCGCCAAGGGCACAACCTGTCAGTACAGGTCCCACTCATCCGACTGCCTGATTGAACCGACAGACATCCACGCCACCCGCACACGGGCAACGCGCGTATCGCCCCACGTGCGAAAGACGAGATCAAAACCGTCCAGAGCAATGGCGTCTGCAGAAACATCTGCTCGCAACGGTGTTTTGGTGTCTACATCCCACATCGAAATAGAGACGTGCACAGACGGTGCTGTTTGGTAAGCTTCTGAAAACGCAATGCGACGCCGCCTTTCGCGCGGTCCACGCCCGGTCCACATCTCACCACCGTCTTCAAAATCTGAAAACAGAATGACATCGCCCTGGTCGATGCCGATCAAATGGTTTTCCAATCGCTTCATGGGCGCGTCGTCTCAACATCGTCAGGTCGTTAACTCGATTACGTTGATGCACGTATCAACACAAAACGGCAATATTGGGACTGCGCACAAAAAAAGGCCCCGCCATTGGCAGGGCCTATTAAAGCATCCCGATAAAGCGGCTTACAGACTTGGCTGCTTCGTGCTCAGACCGATTTCAGAACCGACTGCGACCATATCTGCCATCAGCTTGGCAGCGTCATCAACAGGGCCTGTGTTGCCGTCCGCTGCCTGTTTGGCGCGGGTGTAGACGTCTTGCACTTCGTCAAACATCGCGTCCATGTCGTCTTGGGTCATATCACCCTTGGCCACGGCCCGTTCAGCCAGAACCGACACGCCTTGCATTCCAATTTCAGCAAAGCCACCAGTGACAATATACTCGTGCGTGCTGCCGCCCGCCTCAACCCGCAGAACGCCGGGGCGCAGGGTCGTGATGGTCGGGGCGTGATCCGCCATGACTGTCATATCACCGTCCGCGCCGGGGATTTGAACCGAAGCCGCATCCATAGAGGCCAGTTCGCGTTCGGGCGATACAAGATCAAATTGCATAGTCTTCTCCTCAGTTGAGCGCTTGGGTCAGACCCGTGCGCCCGGAGGTTGATCGGAGATGTAAGGCGGGGATTTCCCCCGCCCTGCACATTAGGCCGCGTCAGCAGCCATTTTCTGAGCTTTGGCAATCACTTCCTCGATGCCGCCAACCATGTAGAATGCGCCTTCGGGCAGGTGATCGTATTCGCCGGCAACAACCGCCTTAAACGAAGCAATCGTGTCTTCCAGCGGAACCTGCACACCGTCAGAGCCGGTGAACACTTTGGCCACGTCGAACGGCTGCGACAGGAAGCGCTGGATTTTCCGGGCGCGGGCCACGGTCAGCTTGTCCTCTTCGGACAGTTCGTCCATGCCAAGGATCGCGATAATGTCTTGCAGCGATTTGTAACGCTGAAGGATCTGCTGCACGTCAGAGGCCACCTGATAGTGCTCTTCGCCAACGATCTGCGGGTCCATCAGGCGCGAGGAGCTGTCCAGCGGGTCCACAGCGGGGTAGATGCCCAGCTCCGAAATCGCACGGGACAGAACGGTTGTCGCGTCCAGGTGAGCAAAGGTGGTCGCAGGCGCTGGGTCGGTCAAGTCGTCCGCAGGCACGTAAACGGCCTGGATCGACGTGATCGAACCGGATTTGGTCGAAGTGATCCGTTCCTGCATTGCGCCCATGTCGGTCGCCAGAGTTGGCTGGTAACCCACCGCCGAAGGAATACGGCCCAACAGGGCGGACACTTCGGAACCGGCTTGCGTAAAGCGGAAGATGTTGTCGACAAAGAACAGAACGTCTGTACCGGACGCATCGCGGAACTGTTCGGCCAGTGTCAGACCTGTCAAAGCAACCCGGGCACGCGCTCCGGGAGGTTCGTTCATCTGGCCGTAGACCAGAGCCACTTGGCTTTCTTCCAGATTGTCAGGCTTGATCACGTTGGATTCGATCATCTCGTGATACAGGTCGTTGCCTTCACGCGTACGCTCACCCACACCCGCGAACACCGAGTAGCCCGAGTGCACCTTGGCGATGTTGTTGATGAGTTCCATGATCAGAACCGTCTTGCCGACGCCGGCACCGCCAAAGAGACCGATTTTACCGCCTTTGGAGTATGGGGCCAGCAGGTCAACCACCTTAATGCCGGTAACCAGAACTTCGGATTCTGTGGACTGGTCGGCAAATTCCGGGGCGTCGGCGTGGATCGGGCGTTTTTCTTCGGCCTCAACCGGGCCACCTTCGTCGACAGGCTCACCCACAACGTTCAGGATACGACCGAGTGTTTTCGGGCCAACGGGCACCATGATCGGGCCGTCTGTGTCCACGACTTCCTGTCCGCGCACGAGGCCTTCGGAGGAGTCCATCGCGATGCAGCGCACGGTGTTTTCACCCAAGTGCTGCGCAACTTCCAACACCAGCTTGTTGCCGTTGTTGTCCGTAGTCAGCGCGTTCAGAATTTCCGGCAGGTGATCATCGAACTGCACGTCGCAGACGGCCCCGATGACCTGTGTGATTTTGCCTTTAGCATTTGCCATGTTTCGTCTCCGGTTTTCTTACAGCGCTTCCGCGCCGGAAATAATTTCGATCAGCTCGTTCGTGATGACGGCCTGACGCGAGCGGTTGTACTGAATGGTCAACTGATCAATCATATCGCCCGCGTTGCGCGTCGCGTTGTCCATCGCTGACATACGTGCGCCTTGCTCGGATGCCCCGTTCTCCAGCAGAGCCGAGAAGATCGCAGTGGCCACGGCCCGGGGCAGAAGGTCGGCGAGGATCGCCTCTTCGTCCGGTTCGTAGTCATAAAGCGTCTCGCCCGCTTCGTAATCCTCAGGGATTGCAAAGGGGATGATCTGCTGTGCCGT
>ERZ1740072.788-NODE-788-length-12463-cov-9.706077_pt1 | contig 12463 bp, 14 predicted proteins | sample MGYA00581733_ERZ1740072 | MGnify/ENA primary metagenome ERZ1740072 (study PRJEB43018, sample SAMN04849741) | marine metagenome | isolation source: floating plastic debris | place: Pacific Ocean | collected 2008-08-30 | study: EMG produced TPA metagenomics assembly...
TGACAGCTGCGCTGATGTCACTGAAAAATCTATTGTATTGCGGCTCGTCTAAAAAACGCCCACTTTGGTCAATAATAATGAGATAAGGCGTTTGATTTAGAGTTTGTATTACCTGCTGACGCAGCTGATACTCTGATAGCGACGTCTGGTTGAGCTCCTGATTAAAAGGAAGCAGCAGTCGATGCCAAAACTGCCAGCTCGGCAATTCGTAAGCGGAATGCTCAACAACATGGGTAAAATGACTGCTAAGCTCCGATTGAAGGGCGCGTAATAAATGGGTTTTGCCGATTCCAATTGCCCCTGTGAGAATAATTGAGTGATAGCCAGAATCCAGAATCTCTAAAATACGAGACGCTAGTGAGTTTCGTTCTAATAAGTGATTGGATTGATCAGTTGGTAAATCTGTGGATGATGGGCGACCATTTTTTTGCGAGTTTAACCAGTCTTTATAGCGGCGTTTAACCACTGAATTGAACCTAGACTTGTTAACTTTTCCCTCGTTAGGCCAAACATTATCGAGCAGTTTCCATAGCTCATAGCCATACACTCCTCGCAGGGTGCTCGGCGCATAGCCCATTCGCTTCGCCATAGCAGCATATGACAGATTTTCTTCCCAAGTCAGGCGTAGTATATTGGTTTGTATCTCAGTTAATAGATGTCCGGCATAGTCCTGCACACAGCTATTGACATAGCCTAAGATGTCCTCAAACGGGACATCCTCAAACGATAGTTCAGACTCCATAAGTTCACGGTAAACGCACACAAGCTCTGTATAGTCAGGAGTTTACTGTAAGTCATATGACTTTTTGAGAGGCTATATGACTTTTTTAATAATCACTTGTACTAACTTCACTACAGCTCTTTAAAGAAGTCAGCTAGATTCTATGACTTTTATGATGAAGCAGAGTTAGCCGCCAACAGACCAATGACTTAACCTCACGACTTTAGGGGTGTCAGAAAAGATTTTTCGATTGCCATGATGTAGACACAAAGCTCAAAGCTTTGAACAACGCCATACTACAAGGAAAATCTGCCATGTCTCCTGAGATGTTTATCGGTTTTGGTTTGAGTGCTTTAGTTGTGATGCTGCTGGGCAAATCACCTGAACCTAAACCCAAGTCTAAAAAGACGGTCGTTACCTTTGTTCTACCTAACTGCGATGACGAGATCATTCTAAAAGAAGTTCAAGAGGCAAACTTCGAGCAGTAGCGATCGCAAGCCAGTCACCCTCAGCTAAAAGACAGCTAATCTCATTTAGGAGGACACCATTATGTCTATCCGCTCAATTTTGAAATCAATCTTCGGCAGCGATACTACGCCGCATTCCACACCTCACCTGTTGAGCGTTATGGATGCCCAAGGTACTGTCATCGAGTCAATTCGACCAAACGCAACCGGACGAGTGAAGCTCCAGGGAGTTTCTTGGTTGGCTCGCTGCGCAGATACACAAGTTTGTTCTTTACCTATCGAGACTCCAGTTCGAGTCGTCGCTCGGGTGGGACTTATCTTACTTATTCGCCCCGTAACGATGCCAGCAACGCGTAAGGTGTCTGGCCGGGTGAAGCGAAACATCAGCCACCGTTTAGTGGCTTCGTAAAATCACGCTTTAAGCATATAGGAGGGGTTATGCGTAGAACTCATCACCACCCGCGATTGTATTATCTGATGGGCAAATTACTGCAGGGATTTTTTATTCTGCTGTACGGCTTTTTTATCATCTGTTTGTTGCTGGTAATTGCCGTTGGTGCAGAGACCGCCCTGGCATTTTTGACAACCGTTGCTCCCTGGATGCTTAAGCTAGGTCTGACGTTTGGCTGCGCGATCGCAATTCTTTCACTCTATGAAGCCCTGTCATAAAGGGCTTTTGTAACAACAGAACAAAACCGACGCGATCGCACCGGGCTAACAGGCGTTGTAAAATAAATGGCCTGTCTACTGCTCAGCCCCATGCCAGATGCTGTTAATCAGCGAGCCCAAGCCGCCTATGAAATCGGTCAGCAAGCCTTTGAACGGGGACGATATACCGACGCGGTCAACGCGTTTGAACAGGCATTAACCGAAGAGCACGGGATTGCATTAGATGGGGCAATCAAGCTGTGGCTGGTCAATGCGCTAACGGCCTCTAACCGACGTGAAGACGCCATTGAACTCTGTGGAAAACTGGCTCGGCATCCAGACCTGGATGTTAGAAAACAGAGCAAACAGCTGCTCTATATTATCAAGGCTCCTAAGCTAGAGGCTAAGGAGGAGTGGCTCACCAAAATCCCCGATCTCGCAGAGCTGGAAAACAGCAACGAGAAACCCTGGCAAACCCGTCCGAGCAAGCCACGCCCCTTAAAGCCGCCACCGCCACCGCTGCCGCTCGATCAGGTCAATACGGAGGATAATGGCTTTGTCTGGGCTGTGCTAGTAGGCTGTGCGCTTTTGATGGGGGGGCTGTGGTGGTTAAGCTAATGGTGCGATCGCTAATTCTCATCGTCTTAGCGCTGGGGCTAACTGGCTGCGTTGACTATCAGCTGGGTATTCAGTTTGATAGCCAAACCCACGGCGTTTTGGTCCAAACCCTACATCTAGACGAACGGTTCGTCGCCCTTAATAGCGAGGCCCGCCAGCAGTGGCTACAGGTCTTTATTGAAGAGGCCAAAACCTTTTCAGGCAAGGTGGCATCCTTAGACGACGGCACCCTCCAGGTCAGCATCGATTTTAATAACGGGTCCGAGCTGGTCCAAAAATTTAACCAGCTTTTTGCTAAAGACGGTCTGATGACCCAGGTGCCCGGTGCTCCACCGCTGCTGGCCCACTTGGACCTGACCCAAAAAAACTGGGGAGTGGCCCTACTCAACTCTCTCCATGCTGATATTGACCTCAGCGCGCTCAAAGCCGATACCGCTATAGGGGACGGCGGTGCCTTAGACCGCTGGCGAACGCTAGATTTAAGGTTTCAAATTCACTCGGTGGGACAAGCCCACCGCTGGCCTCTACAGCCCGGTCAGATCAATACCATCGATGCCACATTTTGGGTGCCCAGCCCCATCGGCATTGGCGCAGTGGTCATAGCCTTACTGTGTGCCGGGGGCTATGGAGTGCGCTATTCACTCTTTAATAAATAAAAACCCTTCGTCCGATTAGAACTTTCCTGTAGTAGCCTGTAGCTGTCTTAATTATCATGATTTGAGGTGACTGCTATGCGGCAGATTAACTTTGTCGTCATCTTTGTCATTTGCTTGGCCCTGGTGCTGTTTGGCATTGAGAATACTGACCCCGCCACTATCCATATAGTACGCGGCGTCAATATCGAAGCACCGCTGTGCATCGAGCTGATGGTTTCTCTGGGTATAGGCGCGGTCCTGGCTTGGGTATTTAGCGTGTGGGTACAGGTCCAGGGATACTTTAATATCAATCCTCAAGTCCAACAGCGCGAAATGCGAATCCAGCAGCTAGAAGAAGATGTTGAGCGCTATCGCGTGGAACTAGAGGATCTGCAGCCCATGCTGCCTGGAACCGCAACTAAAGGATCAGAGACAGAAGAGGCCATGGCCTGATTTTTCTAGGCTCGGGGGTGCATAGCTATACGCCCCCACCAGACTCCATAACCAAATTTGACAGTTTATTTTGAAATTTCAATTTCCTACGCTATAGTGCATTTGTTCACGCTATATATAGCGTTGTCGTTGTAGATGATTTAAATCAGCAATGACGCGTTTGCTAGTTTTTAGCAGTCTGAGTCTATGGCTAATTCTTTAGCTCAACAGGCGATCGCATTTTTGATCGACCTGTCTGAACGCGGCGAAATTAATCCGTGGGATGTCAATGTAATCGATGTGGTCGATCGGTTTCTTAAAAGCTTAAAAGAGCAGGCCCCTATCGAAACCAACGGTCGCTCTCCCTACGAAAAGAACCTATCCGAGTCAGGTCAGGCGTTTCTCTACGCGTCGATGCTGGTGCTGCTAAAGGCCGATACCCTAATTCGCACCGAAATTGAAGAAGAGGTGGTCGAATTTGAAGACCCAGACGAAGCATTTGAACCCCAGGGCTATGCCAAACGGCTGCCCCGAAATCTAGAGCACTATATTCATCGTCGAGCGGTGGCCAACCCACCTGAAAAACGGCAGGTTACGTTGCAAGAGCTGATTGCTCAGCTGGAAATGATGGCCGTGGCCATGGCTAACTCTACACCGCGCAACCGGGCTCGAGGTGCTAAGCCCCATTCCAAGCGCAAAGCCATTAGCACCATTGCCCAGCTGGCACACCAAGAGAATTTGTCAGAAATTGCCGATGCCCTGTCTACGTTTCTAGACCGCTACTGGGAAGAACTTGAAAGCGCCATCGACTGGATGGACTTTGAGCGCCTGCTGGAGCACTGGGCCCAGTTCCGTCCTGAGGTTCTAGGCGGTCCCATCACCCAGGAATTAACTGAAGAAGACTACCGCCATGAAAAGGTAGGGGTATTTTGGGGACTTTTGTTTCTGTCGTCTCAATCTAAAGTCGAGCTGGCCCAGGATCGCTTTTATCGAGACCTAAAAGTTAGACAGCTAAACGAAGCCACGCTGGCAGATGTGCCTAACTATGCTCTCCCCGACTAGGCGATCGCACCCGGCTTATCCTTATCGTCAATACCACCAAAGCGTCTTTCAATACGGACAATGCTGTGGTGTTAGACATCCCAGCAAATATACAAAAATCAATAATTTGTCCTGGTGTCTATGAGGCAACCATGAAGACCCTAGATAAGCGTGGGTATACTGCGAACGCCCTTGCTACTATCTTGACGTTGCCAGGTTTCTAATGTCTGGTTAGTATCAGCATTTTTTGTAATAGTAGATCTTGTAATTACTCTAAAATTTGCTTCGAACTAGCTACTGTCAACTCAATAGATCTAAACCGCCGTTGCTTATAGGCAGCGGTGACGACCGTTTATTTTTACCTTTTAGCTGTTAACTAAGGAATAGAGAGAGCATTTATGAAAGCCATGATCTTGGCCGCAGGGAAAGGCACTCGTGTACGTCCAATTACCTACACCATTCCAAAGCCAATGATTCCCATCCTGCAAAAGCCGGTGATGGAGTTTCTCTTAGAATTGCTAAAACACCACGGCTTTAATCAGGTTGTTGCGAATGTCAGCCACCTGGCGAATGAAATTGAAGGCTATTTCAGAGACGGTCAGCGCTTTGGTGTAGAACTGGCCTATTCGTTTGAAGGTCGCATCACCAATGGTGAACTGGTGGGTGACGCCCTAGGGTCTGCCGGTGGTATGCGTAAGATTCAAGACTTTTCACCCTTTTTTGACGATACCTTTGTCGTGCTTTGCGGTGACGCACTGATCGACCTGGACCTGACGGAAGCAGTGCGCCGCCATAAGGAAAAGGGCGCGATCGCAACTATTGTCATGAAGTCGGTGCCCATCAAGCAGGTGCCCAGCTACGGTGTTGTGGTTACCGACGACACGGGCAAAATCAAGTCCTTCCAGGAAAAGCCCAAGGTTGAAGAGGCCCTCAGCACCAACATCAACACCGGTATTTATATCTTTGAGCCTGAAATCTTTAACTACATTCCCTCCGGTCAAGAGTTTGACATCGGTGGCGACCTGTTTCCTAAGCTCGTTGAAGCCAACGAAGCGTTCTATGGCATCACCATGGACTTTGAGTGGGTGGATATTGGTAAGGTACCCGACTACTGGCAGGCGATTCAGGATGTCTTGACCGGTCAGGTTAAGGGCGTTGGGATTCCAGGGCAAGAAGTCAGACCCGGCGTATATGCCGGTCTTAACGTTAAGGCCAACTGGGATAAGATCAACATCGAAGGCCCGGTCTACATTGGCGGTATGGCTGAAATTGAAGACGGTGCTACCATCATCGGTCCTAGCATGATTGGTCCCAACTGCTCTATTTGTAGCGGTGCCCTCGTCGATAAAAGCGTCATCTTTGAATATTCACGCATTGGTCCAGGCGTACGGCTGATTGACAAGCTAGTCTTTGGTCGCTACTGCGTTGATAAAACCGGAGCCTCTATTGATATGCAAGAAGCGGCGCTAGACTGGCTAATTACCGATACGCGTCAAGAGATTCTATCGGAGCCGCCCATTGAGCATCGGGCCATCACTGAACTGCTCAACGAAGCGGTGGTATGAACGCTTGGATTTGAGAATACCCCCTAGACCGGGTCAACCTGTCTGATATTAAAAGCCCTTGCAGCCGCAGGGGCTTTTTGCGTTAGTCTTCTTCTAGGGGCAATCCGTAGCGGGCCGATCCAGCAGCAGCAATCGAAATTAAAACCACGGCCACCAGCGAGCGCAGGGTTAGAGTTTCACCCAGTACAAAAAAGCCAGATGCCGCTGCCAGCATCGGCTCTACGCTGAGTAGCACTCCAAACACATTGACCGGCAGCCGTCGCAGCGCCACCATTTCTAGAGCATAGGTAGCCGAGGATAGAGCCGCAACTGCAGTTGCGATCGCAAGTAGCCGCATATCTAATAGCGCCGTACCCGCTGACCCAACACCAATGGGCATCAAAATACAGGCACCAAACACCATACCCCAGGCCAGCCCTTCCAGCCCCGGCACCACTTTTCCCGTCGCCTGGGCCAGCAAGATATAGCCGCTCCAGGCCATCGCCGCCATCGCCGCAAAGCCTAAGCCAATCGGGTCTAACCCGCTTCCCTGCAGCGGTGCTAGCAACAGCACCCCCACCGCTGCCAGAGTCACCCACACCACATCTAGCCAGCGGCGCGATTTAATCACCGCCAGCCCCAGCGGTCCTGTAAACTCAATCGCCACCGCTACTCCCAAAGGAATCCGGTCAATCGCCAGGTAAAACGAGGTGTTCATCATGGCGAGCACCCCACCATAGGCCATCACCAGCGGCCAGTTTTGACGAGAGCCTTGCCAGCTAGGTCGCCACAGTACCAAAAACAGCACCGCCGATAGAGCCACACGCAAAAACACCGTTCCCAAAGGACCGGCTAACTCAAATACGGACTTTGCTAGAGCAGACCCGAGCTGTACCGTTACCCCTGCCAAAATCACCAGCGTTGGCGCTGGTATTCGGTCTGCCAATGGTTTCATATACGATCAAAATAAGGATTTGCCAGAGCCCATGTTAGCGCCGCTCTAGCAAATCCCTATTCTAAGTCTGCTTTTGTTCGTTTTGACCCTAAACAGCTGTCTCGGGCTCACTGGCTGTGGTGGGCAACTTACACAGCGCCAGCAGCTGCACCGGAGACAGTCGCCCCTGCAGGTATAACAGCCAGACGCGAGCACATGTGCGATCGCTCGGAGTGTCCTTTTCCATGATTTTTCTCCCGAACAATGGGACCGATCTCCACACTAGCTGAGGTATCAAGAAATATCGGCTAAACCATGCCGACCTCAAAATTGGCTGTTTTGAAACTCTTCAGCCAAATACGTCAGTCCCTACCTGGGTACTACAGCTCGTTTACGACGTTTTCCTGACCTACGACTGCTTATTAATCGTTCGTGACAGCCACAGCGACCCCACAATGCCAGCAAAGTGAGAAATCAGCGTGTTAATAGTCGACTGCACTAGAAATACATCCAGCGGCTCAACCGCCAGGGAAGGATTCGTAATCGCTATATTACTCTGGGGCTGAGAGATCACCTTCAGCATCAGTGAACCAACCACCCCACCGGCTCCCAGTAGGCCAAAAAACATCCCCAAAACGCTAATACCTAGACCCGTCATAATGATCTTGGCCGCATTCTTTGGCTTGGGTCGCAGGTCCGGATTGCTTGATTTGAGCCGTCGAGCGAACCGGGTATACTGAAAGGCCCAAAATGCCCCCACATAAACAGCAACTAATCCCAGAGCCGCCAGCAAAAAGCCACCGCCCGCTGCCGCATTTTCAGCACCGCCTCGGTTAGTAGCCGACTGTAGCCCCAGTAAAGACGTGACAAATAGCAGGGTGGCAATCACACCACTGACAATCTGTACCCAGAAACTGAGCCAGCCAACCAAGCGAAAGTTGTTGGCAATCCGACGGACAGCTGGAGGTAAGGAATAACCAAGTTCACCGGTCATAATGCATTTTAGAAGCGTCCCCATATCTTAGGCATTCTTGAACCTATTGGTAAACCTTCCCACAGATGGATGTGGAGACGTTCCATGGAACGTCTCTTCAGCATCACTATTTAACTTCATAAAATTTGACGCTACATATACTTTTCCAACAGCAGCTTGAGCTTGTCCTTTGTTGCTGCCGGAGCCGTATCCAAAGGCGTAATCACCGCAAACTTTAGCGCCGAATGCGCCTCAGAGACGGGCGGATTTTCTGCTAGCCGTCGGACCACATCGCGAATTACCAGCTGGGCATTCACCGCATTCTTTTGCAGATTACCAATCACCATTTCAACCGTGACGCTGTCATGATCCGGATGCCAGCAGTCATAATCTGTTGCCATGGCCAGGGTGGCATAGGCAATTTCCGCTTCCCGCGCCAGCTTGGCCTCGGTCAGGTTGGTCATACCAATCACGGTTGCGCCCCAGCTGCGATATAGATGAGATTCTGCCTTGGTCGAAAATGCCGGTCCTTCCATACACACGTAGGTGCCGCCTCGGTGCAGCGTTACCTCGTCTAAATCTAGGCTTTCTACCGCATCGCCCAAAACAGTCGCCAGGTTTTTACACACCGGGTCACCAAAGGCAATATGAGCCACAATGCCCTCACCAAAAAATGTAGCCGCTCGGTCTTTGGTGCGGTCAATAAACTGATCGGGAATCACCATATCCACCGGCTTTACCGCTTCTTTAAGCGAGCCCACCGCCGATGCGGATACCAGGTACTTTACCCCCAGGCTTTTCATCGCATAGATATTGGCTTGGAAGGGTAGCTCGGTGGGCATCAGCCGATGACCGCGACCGTGACGGGCCAAAAATGCAACCGGTGTGCCATCCAGCTTGCCACAGATTAAGGCATCAGACGGCTGACCAAACGGCGTATCGATGGTGACTTCTTCTATATCGGTCAGGGCATCCATTTTATAGAGGCCGCTGCCGCCAATAATGCCAATTTCTGCTTGCACCATAGTTTGCTCCAAAACCGCATCGGGTCGCTTCGACCGCAATGGTACAAGAGGTATTCTCAAAAAAGCCGATTTTTCCGAATCTGTTTATAGATGAGCCGCTGCTGAGCAATTGGCTCAGACCCAGTTTTCAACACTGAGCCCGGGCACCCGCAGAAACTCTTTTTCATTATTGGTAATCAGGCTAATACCTAAGCTGAGAGCTTGGGCTGCAATCAGAAAATCTAGCGGGCCAATGGGTGTACCTTGTTTCTCAAGCTGAGCGCGGATAGCACCATAGGCTTGCGCTGCAGACATATCAAAATCAACAATTTCCAACGGTAATAGAAACTGATCTAGTGCAGCCTGGTTTTTTTCTGGATACCGACTCTTTTGAGTACCATAGGTGAGTTCCGAAACGGTGATGGTAGATATGCCAACGTCACCGACGTCACAGTCTTGAAAACGATCAAATATTTCAGGTGGCTTACGTTTGATGATGTATATACAGATGTTGGTGTCTAATAGGTATTTCATCCTTAGTCAAACAAATCTTCGCGCTCTTGAGGAGCAGGCTGTTGGCGTTCTTCCATAAAGTCATCGGAAAATTGTTCAACGCTATCGATCAGCAGCTGCCAGGGATTTTGGTAAGGCAGGAGTACTACGGCATTGCCGACACGCTTGATGTAGACTCGGTCTCCCTCGAACCGAAATGCTTTGGGCAGCCGGACTGCCTGACTTTGACCATTTTGAAATAGCTTTGCAATATTCATAAGCGTCATTGGTATATATTTTTAGTATATACTAAAACAGTAGATAAGACTGTCTTAAAGCAGAACAGCGTAATATTCTCGTGGGGAGCTAGCTTCAAAAGCCAGCGTATCCTGAGCTCAGCCGAAGGGTACGCGGCAGAGCTATAGGCAGTTTGAAGAAAACTGGGCTTAAATAGAGAAAAATTGATGGTTCTCTGAAACGCTGTGTCCCAATCCCCGTTTTTTCTCGGTCGTACTCAAGAGCAAGATCAGTTTCGGCGAGTGCTGGGACAGTACGTATCAGCTTCTTGGGGCCAGAAGCATTTACCAACGCTGTCGAAGCTAGTGGGGAGAGCACCCAAGCTACCGGACGAGCCATATATTTTCTTGTTTCACGGTCCGGGAGGTATGGGAAAAACCACCCTGACTCGACGATTAAAAGAGCTAGCCGTTAAGGAATTTCAGGGGCAGTATCAAACAGTGCTGATCGACTGGGATCGGCAGCGAGACTTAAATATAGAGCTGCAGCGAGGGCACAGCAATATCAAGCCCCAAACAGTGCTAGACGTGCTACACAAAGAGCTTGAGCAGTCTCTAAACAGCTATACCGGCGAGTTTTACACCCAGGCAAGGCAAGAGATTCAAGAGATTGAGAGCAAGGTTGAAAAGACTCTGGCAGCAGAACCCCCCAATACTGAACTGAAGGAAATAACAGCCCAGTACGGTGGTAAGGCGATTGCCTGGATTTTAGATAAAGCCACAGAAGGAGTTATTACTACCGATCCGACGGGGGCGGCTGTAGCTATTAAAGTAGGTGCTACGCTGCTGAGTCAGGCACGGCAACTGACAGCTAAGTCCCTAAGTACTCAGGAAGTCAAGATTTTTCAGCAGCCGCCCTGGGAGAAACTGGCAGATGGCCTAGGGAAAGACATTGCCAAAGCGACACAGCGACAGCCCGGCATTATTTTTCTAGATACCTATGAGATTATTGATCGCCAAGTATGTGACTACGTGCTGCGGCAGGTGATTCAGCAGGGAAGTAACCGCGTTATCTGGACGATTTCAGGACGGTCAAATCTGGCAAAAAGTGGAAAACGAGGTGAAAAATATTTTCGCGGCTATGCCGATGATTTTTCTGAGGCACAGATCTATCCGCGAGAGCTGTTGCAGTTTAGTTCTCAAGAGATTCGAGCGTATTTTGAGGAGAAAGTATCTGAGGTATCGCTAACGGAAGAAGATGCCGAAGCCATTGCTGAGTTTAGTCTGGGTATTCCCTTTGTAGTAGACCTAGCGGCAGTAATGTACGGCAAAGGAAAGCCCATTGCTGAGATTGTTGCACCGGTAGCTAACGAATACGGAAATACTAATGACCGAGATCAGGTGATCAAAGAAACCTGCGAGCGATTTCTAAAACACTGCTTGGATACACCAGAAACTCTGTCAGACAGGCAGTTAACATTTGCACTGGCGATGCTGCGACGATCGCAGATGGATGTATTAGGCGCAATGGTAGATGCACCGACGGGACTAAAGAAGCGTCTGAAGACACTGCAAGGACGCTATGCGTTTTTAGCAGAGGATGAACAGCGGCTGGATGAGAAGATGTCCAACTTTATGCAGGACTATCTGCTACAGGATCTGCAACGGCAAGATGACTTAGTGCAGGGATTGAACGATAGCGCTATTGCTTGGTTGGAGCTACAGATTAAGGAGAAACAGAAAAACCTGAGCGATACGGCAGAGTGGTTTGAGGATGAGCGTTTAGCGGCGTGGATGTTGGATTTGGCCCATCATTATGGTTGGCGGGGGGAAGACGTACTGTGGGAGTATTTAGTACCGCGATTTATTGAGGCGTGGCAGTATGATCGGGCATGGGCGAAGAGTTTACTACAGGTAGCAGAAACCTTTCGGCGACTGCTAGGAGCAATGAATCGCAAGATCTTGGGTCGGATGGCAGCAGTATTAGAACCAACACCAGATCTAGAGGACACAGCAATACTGCTAGATACATTGGATAAATGGCTGACACGCCAGATACTAGAGTCAGCAAAAGCTCAGGAATTAGAGACTATTCTGCAACTGCGTCGGGGACGTTATCTATATCAGAGCAAGAGAGAAAATGAAGCATTGACTTATAGTTTGAGCATGGCTGATGGTCTGCCTAAGACAGTATTAGAGTTGACCAAAGCTATAAGCAATTTTTTGAAGGATTTAGGATTTAGACTGGGTTGGCGAAAAGGCAATGCTATCAAGAGTTCAGATGCTAAAAGGACGTTCGAGAGAGCTATTCAGCTTAATTCAGAAAATGCTTATGCCTATTATGGTCTTGGCTGCATGCAATATAGATTTGGTGAGGCTCAACAAGCTATTCTGTCTCTCCAGAAAGCAATCAACTTACGTGAAGGACAATACACTAGTGCCTTTGATACGCTAGGTTCTGCTTACTCTAACTTGAAGCAGTATGACGATGCGATCGCTAGCTACCAAAAAGCTATCGCTCTCGACCCAGATGACACCACGGCCTACTACAATATCGGCATTACGTACCAAGCGCTGAAGCGGTATGATGACGCGATCGCTAGCTACCAAAAAGCCATCGTCCTCGATCCAGACTATGCCATGGCCTACAACAATCTCGGAACTACGTATAAAGCACTGAAGCAGTATGACGACGCGATCGCTAGCTACCAAAAAGCA
>ERZ1740072.789-NODE-789-length-12441-cov-4.563862_pt1 | contig 12441 bp, 15 predicted proteins | sample MGYA00581733_ERZ1740072 | MGnify/ENA primary metagenome ERZ1740072 (study PRJEB43018, sample SAMN04849741) | marine metagenome | isolation source: floating plastic debris | place: Pacific Ocean | collected 2008-08-30 | study: EMG produced TPA metagenomics assembly...
GGTTGCTGGATGCCCGCTGCTTGAGAGACCTGTCGTGAAATGCTGGAGTTATGGCAGCTGAAATTGGGTAGTCGTTCTGTAAGAGAGTTCACTCAGGGACCGCGATCGCTTGCAGTCATACTTTGCTGTGACGAGTCTTCCTGCCATCGGATGAAGACCTCTAAAAACAAAACTGCGGTTTGGCAATTGCCAAACCGCAGTTTCAAAGGAGTTTTCAATTTGCCGTTAGCCGAGCGCTTCCGCACCACCGACGATTTCCAGAATTTCTTGAGTAATCGCTGCCTGACGAGCTTTGTTATAGTCCAGCGTCAGGGACTTCACCAACTGACTGGCGTTATCGCTGGCGTTGCTCATTGCGGTCATGCGAGCGGCCAGTTCGCTAGCGGCAGATTCCTGTAGTGCTCGCAAAATCTGGTTGCTGAAATAGAGCGGCAGTAGCGCGTCGAGAATCTGCACCGGATCTTGCTCAAACAGCATGTCCTTAGGTAACGTTCTATCCTCTAGAGCAACCTTTTCACGGGACACATCGATGCGTCCGCTGCGGGTAATGAGCCGGAAGATCTCATCATCCGAGGCTTCTAATCCTTGCGGATCAAGCGGCAACAGGGTTTGGATTACCGGACGAGAGCTGACCAGAGAAACAAATTTGGTGTAAACCAGTTCGACCCGATCAACGCTACCGGATAAAAATAGTGAGAGAAGCTCATCTGCTACGCGAGAAGCTTCTTCTGCCGTCGGAATTTGCTCTAGCTCAGTGAACTTCGCATCAATGGGACAATCGCGACGGCTAAAGTACTGCGTCGCCTTGCGACCCACCAACACAAAGGTGTAGTCAATGTTGCTATCGGTCAGCTCTTGGGCTCGCTTTTCGGCTCGGCGAATAATGTTGCCGTTGTAGCCACCGCATAACCCCCGATCGCCGGAGATCACCAACAGCGCCACCTTCTCCACCGGACGCTGCTGCAATAGGGGCAAATCAACGTCTTCAAATTTCAATCGAGTCTGCAAACCGTGCAGCACCTGAGCTAAACGGTCAGCAAAGGGCCGGGTCGAAATCACCTGCTCTTGAGCCCGGCGCACTTTTGCTGTGGCCACTAGGCGCATCGCTTCGGTAATTTTCCGAGTGTTTTTAACTGACTTGATGCGATCGCGAATTGTTTTGAGGTTAGCCATATTTTTTCTCTTTCTAACCGAAGACGCCTCAAGCGATCGCATTTATGGTGATCGCTTGAGACATACACCTTAGACTTAAGCCGCTGCCATAAAGGCCTGCTTGGTTTCCTGAATAGCCCCTTTGAGGATTTCAATCACCTCATCGCTCAGCTTCTTCTCAGAGCCAATGATCTCGGCGTAGCGAGGCTTGCTCGTCCTCAAATAGTCGCGCAGCTGCTTGGCAAACTCCACCACTTGTTCAACTGGGATTTCATCCAAGTAGCCGTTCGTCCCGGCGTAGATGATGGCGATTTGGTCTTCCACTGGCAGCGGCGAGTTTTGGGGCTGCTTCAGCAGTTCCCGTAACCGTACACCCCGCGCTAGCTGATCCTGAGTGGCTTTGTCTAGGTCAGAGGCAAACTGCGAGAAAGCTTGCAGCTCGTCAAACTGAGCCAGCTCCAGCTTTAGCTTACCGGCAACCTTCTTCATGGCCTTGATTTGAGCCGCGCCCCCCACTCGGGAGACCGAAATACCGGCGTTAATCGCCGGTCGCAGGCCCGAGTTAAACAGGTCAGACGACAAGAAAATCTGACCATCAGTAATCGAAATGACGTTGGTCGGAATATACGCGGAGACGTCACCAGCTTGAGTTTCAATGATGGGCAGCGCCGTCATGCTACCGCCATCGAGTTCATCGCTCAGTTTGGCCGCCCGCTCTAATAGGCGAGAGTGCAAGTAGAAAACGTCGCCAGGATAAGCTTCACGACCCGGCGGACGACGCAGCAGTAGCGACATCTGACGATAAGCTTGGGCTTGCTTCGAGAGGTCATCGTAGATCACCAGCGTGTGCTTGCCCTTGTACATAAAGTACTCAGCCAAGGTGGCACCGGTATAGGGGGCCAAATACTGCAGCGGAGCGGGCTCACTGGCACTCGCCGCCACAATGATCGTGTAATCTAACGCGCCGCGTTCTTCCAAGGTGCTAGCAACCTGTGCTACAGAAGCGGCTTTTTGACCGATCGCGACATAAACGCAGATGACGTCTTGCCCCTTCTGGTTGAGGATCGTGTCAATCGCCACGGCAGTTTTACCGGTTTGGCGATCGCCAATGATTAGCTCTCGCTGACCACGCCCAATCGGAATCATGGCATCAATCGCCGTAATCCCGGTTTGCATGGGCTCACAGACTGATTTACGGGCAATAATGCCAGGTGCGACCGACTCGGTGAGTCGCGTTTCAGTGGTCGGAATGTCGCCCTTGCCATCAATGGGACGCGCTAACGCGTCGACAACGCGACCGACCATCGCATCTCCCACTGGCACAGAGTTGATCTTCCCCGTTGCGGTGACTGGGCTGCCTTCTTGAATACCGTAGCCAGCTCCCAACAACACGGCACCCACGTTGTCTTCTTCCAGGTTTAAGACGATACCGACAGTGCCGTCTTGAAACTCAAGAAGTTCCCCAGCCATCGCCTTTTCTAGGCCATAAATACGGGCAATACCATCCCCTACCTGGAGAACAGTACCGACATTCGAGACTTGCACAGACTGATCGTATTGCTCAATCTGCTGCTTAATGATGTTGCTAATTTCGTCAGGTCTGATGCTTACCATGGGAATTGCTCTACTGAACTTACTTGGACGATCAAAAACTCAAACCAACTGAAGGTAGTTGCCGGAAAATCTAGCTAGCAGCACCAAGCTGCATACTCAAGCGTCGCAGCTGCCCTCGCAGACTGGCATCCACGATTTGCGAACCGACTTTGATGACGACCCCCCCCAACAAATCCGGATCGAGATTGACTTCTAAATCAACTCGCTCTGCACTGGTCATCGCTTTCACCTTGTCGCGAATCTGCTCTTGTTGAGACTCCGACAGATCAATGGCCGCTGTGACCTCGGCTAGCACCGTCTTTCTGAGCTGGCGCAGCAACTCTTGATACCGCTTCAAGATAGTTGCCAGCACCCCAATGCGTCCCTTATCAACCAGCAACTTCAAAAAGCTAGCAAACAAAGGATTCAGATCGGCAGCCATCTGTTGCAGCACCGCCTTTTTGGCATCCTCAGCCATGAGGGGATTTTCCAAAAACTGCTGCAGCTCACTCGAGTCTGCCAATAGATCTAAAACGCCTTGGGCATCTTCGCCAAATCGATCTTCAAGCTGCTGCTCTTGAGCTAGAGACATCAACGCCTGAGCATAGGGATCGGCGATTTCCAACGACATAGTCGAGCTCATAATCAGTCCTCCAGCAACGCAATACTTTTATCGACTAGCGCCGCATGAATCTCGGGTGTCAAGCGCTCTGGTAGCTCCGCCTTGGCGCGGTCAAGGGCGAGATCAGCAATCCGCTGTCTCAGCTCACGCATGACCCGCTCTTGCTGAAAAGAAACGTCTTGATCGGCGGCGGCCCTCATGCGCTCAATATCAGCCTGGGCCTGAGCTTTGATTTCCTCACTCACCTTCGAGGCGTTCTGCTTGGCCGTTTCCACAATCTTTTTAGCGTCGGATTGCGCCTGCGCCAAATTCTGATTCTGCTCTTCTAGTGCTTGCTTCGCCTCGCGTTGACGACGCTCAGCATCTTTAATCGCTTCTTCAATAGTGGCCCGGCGTTCAGACAACGTTTTACCTAGAAACTTGCTGCCAAAATAAAACAGCACGCCCCAAATGATCGCTAAGTTGATCAGGTTGGTTTCCAGAATATCCAAATTCAATCCGAAGCCACCTTCTTCGGTTGCTAGCAGCCAAAGACTTATCATGGCAGTTTTTCCTAACGGTCAATGCAGTGTAAATTTAGATGCCCCATCGGGGGCGAATAAGCTAAGCAAAGCTCAGCAACTTATCCAACATTTGTCGGGTCAGCGCTTCGACTTGACCTTCCAAAGTTTGAAAAGCAGACTCTTTCTGAGTCTCAATTTCCGATTGCACCTGCTCTTTCTGAGCCTGTACTTCTTGTTGAGCGGCAGCCAACTCTTGACTCGCCACCTGCTCGGCCTCAGCTTGCGCCTCAGCAATAATTTGTTGAGCCTGTTTGCGTGACGCGGCTAAATCTTGCTCATACTGCTTAGCCAGCTTTTCCGCTTGAACCAGTTGCTCCTTAGCACCCGTCAAATTGGAGCGTACATAACCGTCACGCTCATCGATCGCTTGGCCCAGCGGCTTATAAAAAAGCGCATTCAGCACGGCGGCCAACACCAAGAACTGAACCGCCATCAAAGGCAGCGTAGCGTTGATATCAAAGAGACCACCGGCCTCTTCAACCGCTAAAAACAACGTCCCACTCATGTCTGCTAAACCCTCTATCTCAATCCAGGGATGTTCGAACGTCAATCACCCGAAAATCCTCGATTGAGAAACCCAGTGGATGTTCTCAATCGAGGCAATTCAGGGTTAAGCGAAGGGGTTAGCAAACAAGAGAACCAGGGCAACCACTAGGCCATAGATAGTCAACGCTTCCATAAACGCAAGAGAGAGTAGCAGCGTACCGCGAATTTTGCCTTCAGCTTCAGGCTGACGCGCGATACCTTCTACGGCTTGACCAGCAGCAGTACCTTGGCCGATACCAGGGCCAATAGCGGCCAATCCCACAGCCAATGCAGCAGCAATGACAGATGCAACAGCAATATTCGGATCCATGTCTTTAACCTCAGTGAGTTGACAGTCTATTTACAACTACAGAAATGAGTTCGCCGTTCGACTTACTCTTAAATGATGGCCTCAAGGACCGCCTCGTTGATGTCGTGCCGCATAGAGCCTCGCACCAACCTAGGTATCATCTGGGTAGCCTGTAAACTACCCATGCTCTTCCTCACCGTGCCCTTCCATCGCTTCTCCGATGTAGACGGCGGCCAGAGTGGCAAAAATCAACGCCTGAATGGCACTGGTAAACAGACCCAAAACCATGACCGGCAAGGGCACGAATAAGGGCACCAGCAACACCAGAACGGCTACCACTAGCTCATCCGCCAAGATGTTTCCGAAAAGACGGAAGCTCAGGGACAGGGGCTTGGTGAAATCTTCCATAATATTGATCGGCAAAAGAATGGGCGTCGGCTCGATGTAGCGAGCAAAATACCCCAATCCTCGACGACTAAAACCGGCGTAAAAGTAGGCTAGAGACGTTAGCAATGCCAGAGCAACGGTCGTATTGATGTCATTGGTAGGGGCAGCAAGCTCACTGCCTGGAATATGAATCAATTTCCAGGGCACTAAAGCGCCTGACCAGTTAGAGACAAAAATGAACAAGAACAGCGTGCCAACAAAGGGCACCCAAGGGCGATATTCCTTTTCCCCGATTTGTCCCTTAGCTAAGTCTCGAATATATTCCAGCGCATATTCCATAAAGTTCTGGAGACCAGAGGGAATGCGCTCCACCTTCCGAGTGGCCAGTACCGAAAAGAGAACTAACAGGCCAATCACAAACCACGAAGTCATAAAGACTTGTCCGTGCACTTTGAGGCCCGCAATTTCCCAATAAAAATGCTGACCGACTTCCAACTTGGCCAACAACATCAAACTCGACATAGAATCAATCATCTCTAGCTAATTTTAAGGTTTGCACAAAAACCTACCGAAAAATCAGTGCTACACTCGCATAACGCAAGAGGCGCAGGTCGCTTCAGCTCTCATGAGGAATAGCAGCCCAAATTGTGTAGCCAATTAATGCTGCCTTGTAAGTCAAAAAACCCAGGAATACAGGCATGATTTCAAGCTGATTCCATTGACTAGCCACCAGTATTAAAGCAGCGACTAAAGCTAGCCTTCCACTCGAAACTCCAGTGCCCCGTCCAATTCTTTCGACGTTTTTCGACAACATCCTCAAGTAAACCACACCCGTGCACGCCCCAATCAGATAATTCAGGGCAGTGTGCAATGAGTAGACAAAACCGGTGCTAACAAAGATCACCGCTGAGAAAACCAACGTCGTTTTCAGCAATTGTCTCTGCAGACGGTAGAAATCTTCCATCGAGTCAGCATCGGATGCTGCTGGAAGCATTTGATTTTCCGTCGCGTTTGACAGATCAGAACTTGAGGGAGTCTGCACGCGGCCTATCCGATCAATTAAGCATGATTGCCTGGGTTCAGCCCTTGCGAGTCAATGCCCAAGCCACCGCAGATCATATCACGGTAACAATCTTTAATTTTTGCGAGATCGTGGTTCGTCGGAAAAATGTATGGGATTTAGCTGAAAGGCTTTTCTGAGGTCTTTTTTTGCTGCTCTCTATCGATATTGACACTGCTGTGAGGCTGCTCATAATTTTAATAGATTATGAACCAAGGTCGGCAAATCGGTTGTTCGGCCAGGCGATAGCAGCACCTAAAACGATCGCTAATGCCTTGACGGTGACGCTCGCGTCCACCCAGCCACTGACGATCAGCGATGCACTGTCTCCGGGTATTTTCCAGGCAACGGCCCATACAGCAGGCGTCATCTGCTGAACGAATGAGGGGAGCGCCCCGGTGGATTGAGGCGACGGGGCGGACGGCTCTCTGGCTGAGGTGTGCCGTAATCGCTGGGCGACTGATTTTCCCAATGCAGCGATCGCCTGCGAGATCGCTGCATTGGGAGCACGATCCGGAAAGGTGAGACGGCTCAACCAGCCTGCCTCTACGTCCGACAAGATAGGGAGCACTCGCCAGCAATACTTCCTTACGTTTAGAGAAACTGCCGCAGCGAACGTTACAGAGCTTTCCAACTTTCTAATCATCAGTACTCATCCCTAGTAGGAAGCCCCTAGGCAACAAGGCTGAGGTACTTACACAGTAATAAACAATGACCTGTTTCTATGCCAAATCGTTCTAATCTGAAGTCTAGGTTAGGCGTCTGTATTAGGCGGTTTAATTAGACTGTATTTTTGGATTACTAAATACGTCACGTCGAAATGATGAGGCTGTGCTCATCGCTGAAGGCGTCTGACAAAAGCTGTTTTTGAAGATTGTGAGTAGGGAGCCGTTGAGAAAGGATGACTCTAAAAGCCAGTGGTGGGAGCGTTGTGGCACGCCCTCAGCTATATCAAACTCTGCCGGTTGCCACCATCTCCCAGGCGGAACAGCAAGACCGCTACATTGAGAAAGGGGAGTTAGAAGCGCTTTCTAGCTTCTTTACCTCAGGCTTGAAACGAATTGCGATCGCGGAAGCGCTCACCCGCTATTCGGAGCTGATTGTTTCTCAGGCGGCTAATCGCATCTTTACTGGGGGGTCGCCGCTGTCTTATTTAGAGCGGGTTGAAGACGTTCTCGAAACTGTGCCCATGACGATGGGCGGCGAAGTACTGGATGAACTCGAAGCCGCCAAACTGGGTACAGCGACCTACCAAGAGAGTGGGGGTGGCGGCATCTTTGAAGGGCTGCGTTCGATCTTTAGCGTTGGCACCCCGACTGGCCCCATTCCTCCCGGATTCCGGCCAATCAATGTGTCGCGCTACGGCCCCGGCAACATGCAGAAGTCGCTGCGCGACATGAGCTGGTTCCTGCGGTATCTAAGCTATGCGATCGTCGCTGGTGACCCTAACATCATCTCGGTGAATGTGCGCGGCTTGCGAGAAATCATTGAAGGCGCTTGCTCTTCAGCCGCTACCATTGTGGCCATTCAAACTATGCGAGCGGCATCTTTGCGCTATTTTCGTGAAGATGCTGAAGCCTCGGAGCTGGTGGCCCAGTACTTTGACGTCTTGCTGGATGAATTCAAAGCCCCGACTCCTTCGAATAAGCTACGCCAGCGCCCTTCGAGTGACCAGCAAGGGCTAGAGCTGCCGCAAATTTACTTCAATGCTGCTGAGCGGCGACCGAAGTATGCGATGAAGCCGGGCCTATCGATTTTAGAAAAACAGGCTGTTGTTAAAGCTGCCTATCGACAAGTTTTTGAGCGAGACATTACGCGCGCCTATTCTTTAAGTCTTTCGGATCTGGAATCCAAAGTGAAGAACGGCGAGATCTCCATGAAGGAGTTCATTCGCCGACTTTGTAAGTCGCCCCTCTACCGCAAAAACTTTTTTGAGCCCTACATCAACAGCCGTGCTCTAGAACTGGCTTTCCGTCACATTCTAGGTCGAGCGCCCAGCTCACGCGAAGAAGTCCAAAGGTATTTCTCGATTGTCTCTGCAGGGGGACTATCGGCGCTAGTCGATGCGCTAGTCGATGCCAACGAGTATGCCGATTACTTTGGCGAAGAGACCGTACCTTATCTGCGAGGGCTGGGCCAAGAGGCACAGGAATGCCGTAATTGGGGACCGCAGTTTAATCTTTTCAATTACAGCGCGCCGTTCCGCAAGGTGCCCCAGTTTGTCACGCTGTTCTCGGCCTATGAGCAGCCGCTGCCTGATCAGCACGTTTATGGCTCGGGCAACGATCCGCTCGAGATTCAATTCGGTGCGATTTTCCCGAAGGAAACACGCAATCCCAATGCTACCCCGGCCTTCTTTAATAAAGACACTCGGCGAATTTTGATTCGCCGAGGGGCAGGTATTGACAATCAGCTCAGCAACCCCGCTGCTAGACCGGAAGCCCCTGGCTCTTTAGGGCCAAAAGTTTTCAAGCTAGATCAAATTCCGGCGACGGGCAATGCTCAGGCCAGTATTCGCTACTCGGAGAGTTCTACCCAGGCCGTGATCAACGCGGCCTATCGCCAGGTGTTTGGGCGCGATGTCTATGACGGCCAGCGCCTCAAAACAGCCGAGATTAAGCTGGAGAATGGCGACATCACGGTGCGGGAGTTTATCCGTAGCCTGGCTAAGTCCGAAGTTTTCCGCAAGATGTACTGGACTTCGCTGTACGTGATGAAATCGGTGGAATACATCCATCGGCGTTTGCTGGGCCGTCCTACCTACGGTCGCCAGGAAACGAACCGGTACTTTGATATTTGCGCCAAAAAAGGGTTTTATGCCTTGGTCGACGCCCTGCTCGACAGCGCGGAATATAGCGAGGCATTTGGTGAAGATACCATTCCCTATGAGCGGTATTTGACGCCAGCGGGTCTCTCAATGCGCACAGTGCGAGCCACGACGATGGCAGATCGCGGCATGGCTCAAAACATGCCAGAAGCCGTCACGCCCCGCTTTGTGGAACTTGGTCAGGCGGACGCCAATCGCTCAACGCCTGAACTGCAGATGCGCGTTGATCAAGGGGTCAATCGTCAGCGTCAGCAAACCAAGATCTTTAAGCTCACTAGCTTGGCCGATAAGGCCGCGCTGAAGACGGTAGCTCAGGCGGCCTATCGCCAAATCTTTGAGCGAGATATTGCTCCCTATGTCGTGCAAGACGAGTTTACGGCGCTTGAAAGTAAGCTCGGCAATGGCGAAATCAACCTCAAGGAATTTGTTGAGGGCTTGGGCTGTTCTCAGCTTTACCTCAAGGAGTTTTATGCGCCCTATCCCAACACGAAAGTGATTGAGCTGGGGACTAAGCATTTCTTGGGACGAGCCCCGCTTGATCAAGCGGAAATCCGCAAGTACAACCAGATTTTGGCGACCCAAGGGTTGAAGGGCTTTATTCGAGAAATGGTCAACAGCCCCGAGTACTCGGAATGCTTCGGCGAAGACGTCGTTCCCTATCGTCGTTTCCCAACGCTGCCCGCTGCCAACTTCCCCAATACTGAGAGACTGTACAACCAACTCACTAAACAAAACAGTGATTTGGTCGTGCCTAGCTTTGAGCCGGTGCCCTCTAACTAGAGGCTAGCGGTCTTAGCCCTCTTGGCTGGATCAAACTCTTTTGATAGGCTGCATGACTCTGTGACAGCAGCCTATCAAGTGGTGCAAGCTTAATTCACGCCCCTGCCACCATGGTTGGCCTTTGGGATGCCTCGGTGACTCAGTGAGTTATGGGATGTTCCCATCGAGTCGGCTAGGGATTGAGTTGTAGCGGTGCGAGCGCACCGTAGTAGCTGCGTTTAAATCTTTTGCCCTAGGCAGCGGCAAAAGATGAGTGGAACTATTACAAATTGTTTCAGGCTGCCTAAGAAGGCGAGTGTGATACCGGACAATAATTCCGGAAGGTGCCTGTGTCTCAAGGTTTTAGGGAATGGCACTGAAGGGTACAGAGCTTCACAATTTAGCGGAGCGATGCGATCAATCAGTGTTCTAAAGCATTTAGTCACTTAGGCTTTAACTAGGATCAGCAGTGGCCGGTTGAGCCACCGCCCTCAGGGGCGATCGCTGACTTTCTAGATTCAGTGAATACCAGTTGCTAATAATATCTGGTTACTTTTTTCGGAGGAATCCACCCAATGAGCATTGTCACGAAATCTATCGTGAACGCTGATGCTGAGGCCCGTTACCTCAGCCCTGGCGAATTAGACCGAATCAAAACCTTTGTGACTTCTGGCGAGCGTCGCCTGCGGATCGCTCAGGTTTTAACTGAGTCTCGCGAGCGTATCGTCAAGCAAGCTGGCGACCAGCTGTTTCAAAAGCGTCCTGATGTTGTTTCCCCCGGTGGAAACGCTTACGGCGAAGAAATGACGGCTACCTGTCTGCGCGACATGGACTACTATCTGCGTCTCATCACCTACGGTGTGGTGGCGGGCGACGTGACCCCAATCGAAGAGATTGGTCTGGTTGGCGTCAAGGAAATGTACAACTCCTTGGGCACTTCCATTCCTGCGGTTGCCGAGTCTGTTCGCTGCATGAAGGCAGTGGCCGCTGGTCTGCTGTCTAGCGAAGATGCTGGTGAAGCCTCTGCTTACTTTGACTATGTCGTCGGAGCCATGCAGTAATCCTGCTGGATCTAACGCACGTTTTTAACTCAAGTAAGGACATTTTAAGGAAACAAACCCATGCAAGACGCAATTACTGCCGTCATTAACGCTTCTGACGTTCAAGGTAAGTACCTTGACGGCTCCTCTTTAGATAAGCTCAAAGCTTACTTCCAAACCGGTGAACTGCGCGTTCGTGCCGCCACCGCTATCAGCGCCAATGCAGCTGAAATCGTGAAGGAAGCCGTAGCCAAGTCGCTGCTTTATTCCGATATCACTCGCCCCGGCGGCAACATGTACACCACTCGTCGCTATGCTGCTTGCATTCGCGACTTGGATTACTACCTGCGTTATTCGACCTACGCCATGCTGGCGGGCGATCCTTCCATCTTGGATGAGCGCGTTCTCAACGGTCTCAAAGAGACTTACAACTCTCTAGGTGTGCCTGTGGGTGCAACCGTTAACGCCATTCAAGCCATGAAAGAAGTCACCGCTACCTTAGTGGGTGCTGATGCTGGTAAAGAAATGGGCGTTTACTTTGACTACATCTGCTCTGGTCTGAGCTAGGCGTTAGTCTGAGTCACGTTTTCCATCATCGATAAGATGCGCTCCCGCAGAGCTTCTGTCTGGGGTGAGTGTTGAAGCAAAGGGGTTTCCCGGCTTTAGCATTGGCTTGAGACACAGGTTTTCTGCGGGAGATGTTTTAAGATAAGGCTCGTTTTGGTCGGACTGTCTGCTGAATCTCATAAACCAGGCGCGATCGCCCGTTGAGCTGTTTGAGTAACTGAATGTTGATTGATATAGGTCAGGAGAATTAACTTGCCATGCGAATGTTTAAGATTACGGCCTGTGTTCCTAGCCAAACTCGCATTCGCACCCAGCGAGAGTTGCAGAACACCTTTTTTACTAAATTAGTGCCCTACGATAACTGGTTTAGTGAGCAGCAACGGATTCAAAAAATGGGTGGAAAGATTGTCAAAGTTGAGATGGCGACCGGGCGACCCGGCCTCAACACTGGGCTTCTATAGTTCTTGTTGCTTTTAGCTTGGGGTATTGTGAGTGATTTGAGTAGGCATGGATATCCATTGCCTACTTTTTTATTGGGAGTTCGATATACTGGCCGGATGTTCTGAGGAACAAAGATCCGCTTCTCAGGTGATATCTCAGCTCACCCAGTTTGGGCGCTAAGTTTTCGACGTCGGCGATCGCACCCTCCCCTTGTTTTGGGGACTGTGAGCTTTGCCCGAGCCCCCGAATCAAGGCTGCCATCAGTCCTGATGCAGGCGGTCTAAGATTCCTGTCCACAGTTGCCCTCCCCTCGATTAATTAAGCAAGCTGATGAATTTCAAGGCCAGTGCAACTCTTTTGTGGCGATTGTTCCCCGTCGTTGATCCCACGACGGCTCAGTGGTCACGTGAGGCCCGATTAACCCGGTGGCTCACGCTGGTGTGGCTAGCCATTGGCCTGATTACGCTGTTTTCGGCTTCTTACCCAGTGGCTCTGGAAGAAACGGGGGTGGGGTGGCGGTTATTGGCGGTTCAGCTGCTCAGGGATTTTATCGGGCTGACCCTGTTTAATTGGGTGGTGCAGCAGCCGCTGACCC
>ERZ1740072.790-NODE-790-length-12440-cov-5.795559_pt1 | contig 12440 bp, 13 predicted proteins | sample MGYA00581733_ERZ1740072 | MGnify/ENA primary metagenome ERZ1740072 (study PRJEB43018, sample SAMN04849741) | marine metagenome | isolation source: floating plastic debris | place: Pacific Ocean | collected 2008-08-30 | study: EMG produced TPA metagenomics assembly...
GGCGTGTCCAAAGCTCTGCAGCTTTATGATCCGTCTTTGCGCGGCGCGCTGAAAGCGGCAGGCTTCCTGACCCGCGACAGCCGCGTTGTTGAGCGTAAGAAATACGGTAAGGCCAAAGCGCGTAAGAGCTTCCAGTTCTCCAAGCGCTAAGCTTTCATATATACATTTTGGGAAAAGCGCGGCTTGGGTCGCGCTTTTTTCGTTCTAGCAAGTCTATTGGTCGTCCATACCCAATGCCTTACGCACTGGTGCGTATTTCGCTTTGAGCCGGTCTTGGGTGGCCGGATCGAGGCAGTGCAAGCGACCCATGTTATGCGCAAGGTCCGCGCGTTTGACCTCAGTGGCAAGCGGGTTGGCCAGTACGCGGGCGATGTAGCCGTCGATGTATTCCTCGCCATCGCGCTTGGTTATGGCATCCACGGCCGCCGCAATATCTCCGCCGAATGCCGCTGCAATTAGCGCAGGCGAGACGATATTACGGTCCGCGCAGTCTTCAAGCGTGTCATGCAGCAGGGCGACGATCCGGTGATCAACACCCCTGTGCGCCACGGCGTCGGCCACGGCGTGCACATGATCCATATAGGGTTGCCCGGCCTTGTCTACCTGACCGGCATGGGCGGCGCGGGCCATCGCCTCAGCCTGTGCGATGCGCGCACGCGCATCCTCGCTCATGTGTCGGGTAGGCCGCGTTGAGCCCGTGCGGCCGCGCGGCGCGCCAGCAGGTTTGGGTCTTCTGGCAGGATGTCGGGCGGATGGCCGTTGACCTCTTGGTAACTGGCGATCAACATCGCTTTGCCGTCCTCCAGCTTGAGGCCCTTATCGTCTAAATACGCTTGGGCCTCTGCCTCTGTCAGCAGCTTGTGTTCGCCCACATCGTCATAGTCCCAGCGGTATTTCAGCCATGTGCCCGGATCAACACGCCAGCCTGCGTGGTTGCTGGCCTGTACCGTGCCAAAGCGCATGTAACCGCCCGCGTCCCGGATCACCTCGCGCACAAGGTAGATGGCGATATTGTCCGGCTGTTCATCATCCAGATAGGCGGAAATGATCGACGGTTTCGCAGATTTGGCTGCATCAGACATCGGTTACCCTCATTTAAGTTTCTCAGCCCCTTCGGGCCGGGTGACTTGGTCAAACACGTCCTGCTGAAGCTCTTCAAGCTCGGCATAACGCGGCGAGTCCACGGGAAGGCGGCGTTGTTCTTCATAGAGTGCATGCGTCCCCTTGTCCTTGGCGTGAAAACTGTCGGCCGTGTGGAATTGCAATTCGAACATCGCGCCTTCCGGCGTGGCAAAAACGGCGTTGATGCCCAGATAGCCCGTGGCATTGCCCCATGTGTTCTTGAACTTTACCTTTTTGTGGCCCGAGGACAGCAATTTGGCCACGGTTTCCTGCACACCCGCCACGTATGCCTCTGGCTTGAAGACGGTCGTATAGCGCAGCACATCCTTCATCTCCTTTGCGACTTCTTCGGGGGGCTGACCGGAGGCTTCGGCGCGATCGAAAATCTTTCGGGTCAGGGACTCGTCGCTCTTGAGGCGGTACTCAAGGCCAATCATTTCCCCCCCGGTCGAGGCGACAAGGTCCACAAGAGCCTTGGTCCTGGTTGCTTCTGCCTTTTCTGCGTCCTCTATAAGTGCCTCGGACTGCGCCTTGGCCTTGAGAAAGACCTCTTTGCGTTCCGGCGAGCCGCCTAGAAAGATATCGATGAAATCGGATTGTTCTTTTGTCAGTTTGGTCATCAAGGAGTCTTTTGGAATTATGTGCTGCGCTCAGGTTGGGTGGTGCGACGCATATTGCGCCAGACTGGCGTGAATGGTGGGTTTGGTCAACCGAGGCGTGTTGCGTCCTTCACTCGTCCGGCTTGATCAACCCCAATCCGCGCAGGTAAATCCCGATGCCGGACTCCAGCAAATCCTCGGGCGGAAAGGGCGATGCGCGTCCGGGCGAGTTACGGGCAAACAGTTCGACCACACCGTGGCTCATCGCCCAGATATGGGCCGAGAACATGGATGCAGGAGGGCGCTTATCCTCGGGAATATGCTCACTTAAATCGCCTGCGGCTTTTTCCAGAACGGCATTGGCCCGGTTGGCGACATCTGCCAGCTCGGGCGTTCGGTTGACGGAAATGCCGGATTCAAACATCGAGATATAGTGGCCCGGAAAACGGCGGGCAAAGGCCAGATAGGCGCGACCCGTCGCCTCGAACGCGGCCAGCGCCGAAGGTTGCCCGGACTGATAGGCGTGTTCCATCAGGTCGGCAAAGATGCCATAGCCCTGACGGGCACATTCCGCGATGAGGTCCTCGCGCCCCTCATAGTGGCGGTAGACAGCTGCCGGGGTCACGCCCGCCTGCTTTGCCGCCTCAGACAGGGTAAAGCCCGTCGGCCCCTTTTCCTCGATCAATTGCAGGGCTGCATCGATCAAAGCCTGTCGCAGGTTGCCGTGGTGATACCCGCGTTTAGGCATCCCAGATGTCCGGTCCACCGCAAATGTCTTTCTCTATCTCTCCAATGGCTTGGACGTCTTTGTTCGTGTAATCGAGCCCATGCAGAAGCGTGCGTATCGCATTCAGCCGCGCGCGCTTTTTGTCGTCAGACCGCACGATGGTCCAGGGCGCGATCTCGGAATGCGACAGATGCAGCGTTTCGCGGATGGCGTCAGTGTAGTCGTCCCATTTCTTCAGACCCTCCACATCGATCCAGCTGAGCTTCCACTGTTTGAGCGGGTCACGCTCACGCGCCATGATCCGGCGCAACTGTTCGGCCCGGCATACATTCAGCCAGAATTTGAAAACATGGACGCCATCGTCGACAAGCATCGATTCAAACGGGTTCACCTGCGCGAAAAAGTGCTGCCGCTCAGTCGGTGTGCAAAACTCAAACACATGTTCGACCACACCTCGATTGTACCAGCTCCGGTCAAACATCACCAGTTCACCTCCCGCTGGCAAATGTCTGATATAGCGTTGAAAATACCACTCCGAGCTTTCGGTTTCAGTGGGTTTCGATAGGGCCACGACGCGGGCGTTGCGCGGGTTCAGATTCTCGCGGAACCTTTTGATCGTGCCGCCTTTTCCGGCCGCATCCCGTCCTTCAAAGATGCAGGCCACCCGCGCGCCGGTGTCCTTGATCCACCCGTGCATCTTCACCAGTTCGACCTGCAGGGCTTCCATTTCGCGCTCATAATCCTTGCGCTTCATCCGCTCTGAGTGAGGGTAGGTCGGCGTCAGGATATCATCCTTGTCAGCGTTTGCGATCTTGTCGCGCACGTCGTCCGGGGCACCGGTTTCGTAGAACTCGGTGATGGCACCGTCAAAGGGAAGGGTCATTTGGATCCCGCTCAAGTTACTGCTCTTAACATGCAATATGGGGGAGGTTGGCGGTTAACGCAAACCGGCTCGTGTGGCGACGCGGTCAATAGCGGCAATGACATCGTCCGGGTTGGTGTGTTGGGGCATGTGCCCAACGCCCGGCAGGACGGTGACATTGGCGCCGTCGATTTGTCCGGGGACCTTGGCAGAGTGCACGGCCAGCGGCACGATGGTGTCAGCGTCGCCGTGCACGATTTCTACCGGTTTATTGATCTGTCCGTATTGCGTTGACATATCAACCACATAAGGGCGAAGCCAGTTCACCTGTCGCGCATTGGCGCGCATCGAGTGGCGGCGCAACGATAGGGCGGCGCCGACGTGTTCCAGGTAGCCCTGCGGGGCGGATTGGGGCTCAAAAATGCTGGCAAGCGTGGTTTCGACATAGGCTTGCGGCACAAAAGCCGACAAAAGGGGCACGGCCAACCCGCCGCCCCAGGCGGAGCCATTTACGCGGTAGGTCCAGCCCAGATCACCCGGCCACGGGTTGGCGACCCCGGCGACGGACACAAACCCCGCGAGATCATCAAATTCGAGCGCCCAGGCATATCCAACGATGCCGCCGAAGGAATGGCCCAGAACAATGGGGTTCGTGACCCCCAATTGGTCTGTTGCGGCTTTCAAAAGGCGGGCCTGATCGCGCGGGCTGGCATGAGCTGTTGAAAACGCGCGTTTATGGGCGGGATCGATCTGTTCGCTCCACCCCATGCCGGGACGATCCAGCATCGTCACCCGGTAGCGGTCCTTGAGCATATCCGCGAAGGCAAAAGAAAAATCGCGTGTGTTCCCCGATGCGCCGTGCAACAGGACAACATCCGGCCCTTCACCCATCTGCACCGCGTGTACTGTGACGCCACCAACGTCGATCAACTGCCCCAAAGGCGGATAGTTCAGGGCTGCGTTCTGGTCGCGTTTGATCGCAAAAAACTGTACAAGCAGCACCGCAACCACGGTGACGCCAAGCAGAACCATCAGTGCTGTTTTCATCGCCTATCCCCGCAGGTCTGTGCGATCCTGCCCTATGCGCTCCATCTCGTATGGGGTGGGCAGATAAACCTCGGCCAGCCAGTTTCCATAAAGAAGGTGGGCGTGGCTGCGCCAGCGGTTAAGCGGGCGTTGACCGGGGTCATTGTTCGGGAAGTACCCGACAGGCATTGCGATCTTGGCACCCTGCACTTGAACGGATGCGAGGTCGCGGTCGTATTCCTGTTTCAGCGTGTCACTGTCATATTCTAGATGGTTGAGGATGTAGAGTGCACGATGCTCAGGGTCCTCGATCAGGCAGGGGCCCGTGATGTCCGATCCCAGCAGGATCGGCAGGCCTGCCGCCTCCACTTCGGCTGCGCGCACTTCGGTCCACCGGCTGACGGGCACGACGCAATCGTCTGAAAACCCACGCAAATAGGGCGAGGCGGGCGCGAGGTTGGCATGCCGATAGGTGCCGAACAGTTTTTCGCTCAACAGGTGTTTGGGCACATCGTGAAAGTGGTGCAACATCGCCATGCCGCCCCAGCACACACCAAAGGTCGAATGCACGTTGGTTTGGGTCCAGTCCATGACTTCGCGCAGTTCATCCCAGTAATTCACATCCTCAAAGGCGAGGTGTTCGATGGGCGCACCTGTGATGATCAGTCCATCAAACTTCTGGTCTTTGATCTCTGCAAAGGGTCGATAGAAGCTGTCCATGTGATCGGCCGAAGTGTTCTTGGCCTCGTGGTCCGTCATCCGCACCAGTGTCAATTCGATCTGCAGGGGCGTGGCCCCGATCAGACGGGCAAACTGAGTCTCGGTCTGGATCTTCTTTGGCATCAGATTCAGCAACGCGATCTTCAGCGGGCGGATGTCCTGAGAGGCCGCCAGCTCGTCATCCATCACCATCACGCCCTCGCTGTCGAGGACGGAATAGGCGGGCAGGGTGCGGGGCAGTTTCAGGGGCATTGGGGTGTTCCGGTCGAATGGGCTAGGGGAGTGCAGATAGCCTTAGGGCATGCGCCGCTCAAGGGCCTCGGCCACCAGATCGACAAAATCCGCTTCACCTTTGAGAGAGGCGACCTCGTCTGCGGTGACGCTCACCCCCCACCGTTCCATCGCCTCGTAACGAGGTTGGCGGTGCGCCAGTGCGCGTGCGTAGGTCCAGCGGACGAAGGCATCTGGGTCGACTTTGTTTTCGCTCAGGCCGGTTTCGGCCAGATAGGCAGTCCAGCAGGTCAGCAGGAATTCGGGCTGGTAAGCCATCGGCTTTGGCGCTTTGTCGAATCTTGCGATCAACGCTTCTGTGTGGGCGGCGTCGCCCTTGATCCACAGCGGCAGGCAGGTGCCCGACAGGTGTGTCAGGACGGGGTCGTTGTCGTCCGTGGCATCGACCCATTCACAGATCGACCCGCCGGTGTCGCAGATGAAATGGGGATAGCCATAAAGTGCCAGTGCGCGGTCCGCGAAATAGCTGGTGTCGTTCAGCGCAGACAGTTCGGATTGCCGGAACTGTTCCTGACGGCGGCGGTATTCATCTATCGGCAAGCCATCTTTTTCAGGATCACCGGGCTTGCCCAGATAGGTAGACACCGGGCTGAGATTGTCAAAGGTGATGTTCGACCCGATGTAGATGCTGTCCGACATCAGCAAGGATCGCAGAAACGGCACCTTCATCGCTTCGGCCTTGGCATTGTCGGCGATCAGCTCGCCCATATACCGTGTGCCGATCCGGTAATCGATGGAGTAGTGAAACCAGTTGCCCGAGGCCCGCACGATGCTGGACATATGCGTCTTGCCCAGACCTGACATGCCATAGACCAGCACGCGCTTTTGCGCGGCTTGGCGCCAGTCATCGGCGTTGCGATATAGCATGATGGTGGTTCCTGTCTGCGTGCCTTCGCGCCGTGGTAACGATGTGCCCGCAGCCGGTCAACGCTTGGCCCGCACCCATGCCCAGATGCGCCCGTCCAGAATGGCAAGTCCAAGGGCGAGCAGGGCAAACCCTGCAAACGCGTTTGGCCCCAAGGCCTCGTTGCGCACCAGTGCGCCCAATGTGATAGCCACAGGCGGAATGAGCAACGTCACCAGCATCAGATTGCCCGATCCCGCCAGTGCCAGCACGCGGTAGTACAGCAGGTAGGCACCGGCCGTAGCAATGAGGGCATAATATCCAATGGCGAGCAGCGTGGGCGGGGCCAGATCAAGGCTGATGGGTCCATCCACGATCCACGCTAGCGGCAGAGTGATCAGTGTCGATCCGGTCAGCATCCCTGCGGCGGCGACTTGCGGGGCAAGACCACCCAGAAAGTGGCGCGCCCATACGCTGGCCAAAGCGTAGGACAGGGTGCCACCAAGGATGGCCAGTTGCGCGAAGCTTTGCAGATCAAAGCTGCGGAAATTGTCGAGGCCAATGGCTGTTGCCACTCCGAAAAAGCCCAAGGTGACACCGATGGCTTTGCGCGTGGTGATCCGTTCATCTGCAAAAAACAGGGCAGCGGCAATCACCCCGAAAATGGCTGTGGCCCCGTTCAGGATCGAGGTGAGGCCTGTTTCGATGTAAAGCTGCCCCCACGCCATCAAGGCAAACGGGATCACGTTGTTGAGCAGCCCCATGCCCAGAAACCCCAACCAGATGCGTGGGTCGCGGGGCAGGGGCAGGCGCATGATGGCGACCACGGCCCAGAGGACCAGCATCGCCCAGCCTGTCCGATGCGCGACGGATGTCAGCGGTGCCACTTCATCCAGTGCCACGCGTATGGCCAGAAAGGACGCGCCCCATATCGCAGCCAGCAGGATCATTTCGGCCCAAGCACGGCCTGTCATCGTCTTTTGTGGTGTCATGCGGGATCAATGGCAGCGGGGTGAAGCGGGTGCCACCCGTTTCTTGCGCAATAAAAAAACCCCGCCCGGATGAGGGGCAGGGTCCTGTACTTTTGGAAGTGTCTGGATCGGATCAGAACTTGTAGGCGATCTTGAACCCGGCGGAGATTGCGGAGTTGTCGGAGAAGTCGCCGCGCGCCGTGTCAGGTGTTCCGGTTTCCGGAAAGGCATCGCCCAGCTCGGTATAGCGAATGCCGCCGCTGATCGTCACCTTTTCGTTCACGTTATACTGTGCCCCAAGTGTGATGTATGTGGCCCCATTGGTTGGTGCCAGCGGTGACACCAGATCGTCGTCACCATCGGATTCGTAGCCGATGGCCACGGAACCGGACCACTTTTCATTGAAACGGCGCCCGATCCCGATTTCAAAATCGGTTGAGTCTTCAAGGTCGGACAGGCTGTCTCCGGTCGTTGTCGGACCACCAACCCTGTCAAATCCTGTCGGAGAGACGATGGTGTCTGAATAGCGGGCGTAACGTACCGACCCGAACAGGAGGGTGTCTTGTGCGATCCCTGTTTGAAAGTCGAGGTTCAGGCTCTCTGGGGCAGTCACTTCGGTGACACTTGTCACTGTGCCAAAAACAGGAACGTTGGTTTCAACCGTGTCCAGATCGTGGGTGATTTCCGAGTTGTAGGTCAGCGCGATGCGCAATGCGATTTCTGGGCGCTCATAGGCCGCACCAATCACATAACCCCATTCGCCGTTCTGCGAGAAGTCCGCGTTATAGCCATTCAACGGGCCATAGGCGCCACCACCCAAGGTGATGTTTGCCGAAATCTGCTGGTAGCGTGCGCCGCCATGGACAGACCAGTTGTCGTCGAACTGGTAGCGAGCGAGTGCGGTGTAGGCTGTGCTGTCGACGATGGCGGATGTTTCACCAAGGCTCGTTGTCAGTCTAGAGCCAGGATAGGTCACGTCCGAGCCGTAAGGTTCATCGATAATGAACGCAAAGGACAGCTTTTCGTTGAACTGGTACTTGGCTGCGATCGATGCCGTGTTGAAATTGTCTCCAACGTTGCCGATCGGGGCGCCTGTTGCCAGGTCCGTTCCATCGACTGATGGTTCAGTAAAGCCAAATGTGAATTCGACGACGTTGCCGTCTTCGAAGATCACGCCGACAGGCTGGCCAGATCGGTCCAGTCCGCCAGCTTGAGCTGACATTGCGGACGCAACAAATGCCACCGCCGTAATACTACGGGTATTCATTATACTTCCTCCCAAAGCGCGCGATTTTCATTTGAGCTGGCGCGTAGGTGACGAATAACGATTTTCAAGCGGCTCGCGTCAATAATGACCCTAGGGCACGAACCACCATGTGACGGAGCGTCATAAATTTGTGACTTTGCAGTCACAGGGTCAGCTGCGCCGGGTTTCGACCCAGATGTTCAGGTAATTCCCGGCAAAGATGATCAGCGCGCCCACAAACACCCAGATGTCGATGGCTTCGTTATATACCAGCATTCCGATCACTGCGATGGTGGGCAGCCGGATGAAATCGATGGGGACGACAACCGTCGCAGGTGCAATAGCAAGTGCATTCGTCAGGCAGTAATGGGCAAGCAGCCCCGCACAGCCGATCAAAAAGACCCAAGGGGCTGTTTGCGCGTTGGGCAAAGCGACATCTCCGTCCCAGCCGGCCATGACCACGCCCATGACCAGTTGCATCACCGTCAGCCAGAACAGAATCGATGTGATTCCCTCGGAGCGCGTCAGCCGTTTGGTCAGCATGATCGACAGGGCAAAAAAGATGGCACTGGAAGCGGCTGTGATCACGCCCGCGTTCAGCCCGGCCATATCCGGGCGCGCCACAATCAAGATGCCAATGAACCCCATCATTGCGGCAAGCCCGCGCACCAGCGTGAGGCGCTCGCCCAGAACCAGCGGGCTGAGAACGATCACCCAGATCGGAGAAGTGAATTCAAGCGCAAAGACCTGCGCCAGCGGGATGACGGTGACCGCGTAAAACCAAAGGTTTTGCCCAGTGAAATGGGCCAGATTGCGCAACAGATGCGTGCCAAACCGTTCTGTCTTGATCGAGCGCCATGCCCCGGTCACACCGGCCAATGTGCATACGATCAGGACGCCGACCAAACTGCGATACATCATGATTTCAAACGTATCGAGCTCCCCGGACACCTCTCTCCCGGCCACGGCCATGCTGGAGAACGACGCAATTGACCCCGTCATCCACAATGCGGCTTTTACAATGGGACTCATAGCTGAGGCATGCCTATATCCCGTGATTGGTAAACTGGGACCTGAACGCGCCTTCAGGGAGGACGGTCATCGCCAGCCGCTTCCGCAATAGGGGATGGCCGCTTGAATGGCCGCGTTCTGTCCCGCCGTCCATAAAGCCCTCAAGGTTCAAACCAAGACAAATGCTGTTCACCTTTGCGCCAAAATTGCCAGGCACGGGCCGTTCTGATGCCCCTTTTCGTCAAAGCTGACATCTATCTTCTGGAACCCCAGATGGCCCAGAAGACCAATCAGATCTTCGCGATATATCCAGTAGGAAAACTCTTCGGGACCACCGCAAAACCCGTTCCAACCCAAGGCCTCGCCATATGCCTGGCGAACCATGCGCACTTTGAAGCCGCCGGATTGTCCTGTGACAATATTCTTGGTGTCCCACTTGCCTTTATCGAGCTGCTTGCGTGCGTTTGGCGACCAAGCATCGAAATCAGTATCAAAGCAGTGTGTCCAAAGCATCAACCGGTCGGTGTGTTTGCTCAGTTCTTCCAGCAAACCGACCGGATCGGTCATGTGATACAAAACGCCAGACGCCAAAACCAGATTGTATCTGTCCTGCTCCCAGTCCAAAGACTGGAAGTCTCCCAGCTGGAATTTCGAACGCATGTTCATATAGTTTTTGACAACCAGACAGCGCAGAAACGCGCCATAGTTGGCTTCGATTGCAAGCACGTTTGCGCCCGCCTGTTCCAGCATGTATGTGTGTGCAGCCTCAAGTGGGCCAAGTTCCAGAACCGAAAACCCCTCGATGGATTTCAATTTATCCAGCATCCACTTGATGCGATCATCCTCAAAGCCGCGGAACTGGCCTGTGCCCACAATTCCTGGGACGTCGCTCGACCACAGTCCGGAAAACAACTCAAAAGGTAGGCTGTCTGACGGCGGGCGATCCGAAAAACGCGCAATATGATCTGTGAAGCCACGAAAGCTCTTTTTTTCTTGCGATTTTCGCATTCGGTTCAGCATGTCATCGGGTCTCCCATTCGAATTGTGGCACCTGGACTCATTCCCATTCAATCGTACCGGGCGGTTTGGAGGTGATGTCGTAAGTCACCCGGTTGATCCCCGGCACCTCGTTGATGATCCGGGTTGCCGTTTCGCCCAGAAATTCGTGGCTGAACGGGTAGTAATCGGCCGTCATACCATCAACCGACGTGACAGCCCGCAGTGCGCAGGCGTAGTCATAGGTGCGACCATCGCCCATTACGCCAACCGTGCGCACAGGCAGGATGGCGACGAAGGCTTGCCAAATATCGTCATAGAGCCCGTGTTTACGGATCTGATCGATGTAGACCGCATCCGCTTTCCGCAAGATCTCCAGTTTTGGGCGAGTAATCTCACCGGGGCAGCGGATGGCAAGGCCGGGACCGGGGAAGGGGTGACGCCCGATGAAGCTCGCAGGCAACCCCAACTCGCGGCCCAATGCTCGCACTTCGTCCTTGAACAGCTCGCGCAGCGGTTCGACCAGCTTGAGCCCCATCTTTTCCGGCAGGCCACCGACGTTGTGGTGCGATTTGATGGTGACGGACGGCCCGCCAGAGAACGACACTGATTCGATTACGTCGGGATAAAGGGTGCCTTGGGCCAGAAACTCCGCCCCTTCGATCTTATCGGCGTACTTCTGGAACACGTCGATAAAGAGCCGCCCGATGATCTTGCGCTTGGTCTCTGGGTCGGACACGCCGTCGAGTTCGCCTAAAAACAGGTCGGCCTCGTCTGCATGGATTACAGACAGATTCATGTTGTCGCGGAACATGCCGACCACTTCGGCGGCTTCGTCCTTGCGCAGCAACCCGTGGTCGACAAAGACGCAAGTGAGCTGATCGCCCACCGCTTCGTGGATGAGGGCAGCGGCCACTGAACTATCGACGCCACCCGACAAGGCACAGATGACATTCTTGTCGCCGATCTGGTCACGTATTTTCTGGATCGCTTCCTCGCGGTAGGCACCCATGGTCCAGTCGCCCTTGAACCCCGCCAGACGCACGAAGTTTTCGTAGAGCTTGGCGCCACGCGGCGTGTGGTGCACCTCGGGGTGGAACTGCACGGCGTAGAAGTGGCGGTTCGTATCGGCGGTCACCGCATATGGGGCATTGGGCGAGGTGCCATAGACTTCGAATCCCGGCGCCAGTTTCGAGACGTGATCACCGTGGCTCATCCACACCTGCTCGCGCCCATCGTCAAACCAGCCGTCCAGCAGATCAAGGTCGCTTGCCGGGGTGACAAAGGCCCGCCCGAATTCGGCCGTGCCGCCGCCACCAGAAATTTTGCCGCCCAGCACTTCGCCGCCCAATTGCTGCATCATGACCTGTTGGCCATAACAGATGCCCAAGATGGGAAGGCCGAGGTCAAAAATTCCTTCGGGCGCGCGCGGTGAACCCGGGCGCGTCACGCTGTCGGGTCCCCCCGAAAGAATGATGGCGCGCGGGTCCATCGCGGTCACAAAATCAAGGGTGACATTCTGGTAGGGGTGAATTTCGCAATAGACGTTCAGTTCGCGCAAGCGCCGCGCGATCAGTTGCGTCACCTGGCTGCCGAAATCGATGATAAGGAGGCGGTCGTGGATCTGGTCTGTCATGGTCGTGCAATAGGCGCGGGGGGGGCAGGAGGCAAGCGCTGGACGGGGGCCAGCCCTCGAACCCCCGGGATTTTTTTGGTCAGAGAAGAGGGATGTCGCTTTTTTCCCTTTTGCGGCGCTTCCTGCGCGTTTGGAAGGGCGGGATCGTTTAAGCCCGTTTGCACTGGATTGCAGCGATGAGGGGACGAGCCATGGCCGAAGCAGCAGCACCGAGCAGACGCGCCCGTGGTGGCGGAGGGGCGGCACGTCGTGCTGCGCGCAGTGCCGTGTCCTTTGAGACCGCCCGCTATATCGAGCGTAACATCCCCAATTACGAAGTGCTGACAACTGAAGCCCTTGAGGTGATCGAGCACAATGCCGAGACGATTCTGGAAGAGCTCGGCGTCAAC
>ERZ1740072.791-NODE-791-length-12420-cov-7.929317_pt1 | contig 12420 bp, 16 predicted proteins | sample MGYA00581733_ERZ1740072 | MGnify/ENA primary metagenome ERZ1740072 (study PRJEB43018, sample SAMN04849741) | marine metagenome | isolation source: floating plastic debris | place: Pacific Ocean | collected 2008-08-30 | study: EMG produced TPA metagenomics assembly...
CATTTTAGCCATTTCTTTATATACAGAGGCTCTTACAATTAGCTCAAAGAGGTCACAGCATACCATATTATTCGTGTGTGTTCTATTTTCTAATGCTTAACCTATCGCTTCATCCTCATAATAATAATTTTTTACCCAGAAGCCTTTTCAATTTGTTGAACACTTTCATCCAGTGTCGTAGCACTTGTTTTGCATGAAAATCATTTCAATGGAAACATATATTGTAGGAGCGCATTTTCCACTGTATATGATTACTCATTTTGGTTTTGCTGATTCTACCCCAGGTAGGCCTACCACTTATATGTACGATATCACACGTTTCACATTATGCAGCAGTATACTGTATTTATCAGAGGCGCTTCATGTATTATAATGCTCTTTTATTGGTATAGATTTTCAGGTGCTAGAGCTATGCTATCCGGACCTGCTGGTGGAGTGGTAGGATATGCTGCCACATCATATAATAATGATAGCTGCAAACCTGTCATAGGATTCGATATGGGAGGTATGTAATTGTATATACTTGTAACTATACTCATGATCGCAATGAGAGGCGCAAATAGAAAAATGCTACAAATTTTTAATAGTACATACATGCTTTGATATATACAATTTGTCCCCGATTGTTGAAAGATGATGAACAGTCACTAATTGATGATTTGGCATCGAGGTTATGTCAATAAATGCTGATAATATGAAAAAGAAGAATAATGTACGTACCGTGCTTTAAATTTAAATGCATGAATCGTAACCCAAAATAATTTTTAGCAATTTAGATGCTAGACAAAATTTAAATACAGGAAAGTTCTATCCATTGAAAACTCAGCTTGTGACAAAGAACGATAAATACACACAAATAAAATATTTACGTTAATGAAATGTTTTTGGTGGTACCGATTCTCTCAATGCCATCATAGCCTGTGAAAATAATATAACATACAGTTAACACAGAATTTCAATAAGTTTATCATAATATTTTATACCTGTAGGTACATCTACAGATGTGAGTCGATACGCCGGCTCTTATGAGCACGTGATGGAGTCGTACACAGCTGGTATCACAGTACAGGCTCCACAGCTTGATATTAACACTGTAGCTGCTGGTGGAGGCTCGAGGTTATTCTTCAGATCCGGTCTGTTTGTTGTCGGTCCTGAGTCGGCTGGTGCACACCCAGGCCCTGTATGCTACAGAAAGGGTGAGAATTATTATCACTTAAAAATGTAAAAAAATGTAAAAATAACGATCAATTTCATGACTTTGCTGGTACATACAAGGGAAAAAGTTTGTTACCTAGGGCTAGATTGAATGAAGAGGAACCAATTGGTTGAAATTTCTGTCAAGGGCTGAATTAAGCACATTGCATTCATGCTATCACATTGTTTGATTCTGTTTAACTCTGTAATCACAATGAACCTATCCAGTATTGTGTGAAATTACCCAACCTATCTCATTTTTAGCATGCTTGGTAATTATTTGTTTTGCAGGCGGATATCTTACAATAACCGATGCTAATCTTGTCCTGGGCAGGATTGTCCCTGATTATTTTCCAGCCATATTCGGAGAGTCTCAGGATCTGCCTTTGGATAAGGAAGCTTCTCTGCTGGCGTTCCAGCAGCTCACCAGTGAGGTTAGTGCTGTAATCGTGTTGTGACTCTATGTGTGTAGGTGGTGACTATTATGGTGTCTGCAGTAGTAGTGGTGTGAAAGAGTTTTCTTCTTCACTCATACATACTGAACTGTATATATGATGAGCACAAATGCTTACATATTCAAACAAAAGTAAGCAGAATTCTTTGCATCTACTGGTGAGACGTAGGATGTACATTTAGTACAGATGCAATGTTGATTATAATGATGCCATGGCCTTTGATTTACAGATTAACGAGTTTATTGCTACTCAGGAGAGTATGGATAAGAAGGTTCTCTCAGTAGAAGAAGTCGCCACCGGGTTTATCACTGTAGCTAATGAGACCATGTGTCGTCCCATACGGGCTCTGACTACGGTCAGTATATTATGTATAATACTGTAAATCAGGGAGATAATCTGAAATCAAAGCTGGTAGATTCTCTGTCATTGGTAGAGAGTTTACTTAATGCAAAGATGAGGCATATAATGTCTCTTCTATGCTTTTTGAATCACTCCTAGACTTATCAGATTTCTTGCCCTCTGTTTTCAGTAATTGCGTGGTAGTCAGAATTATGCGGCGCTCATCAATGCGGAGCACCTTTATGTTCCTGCTGATAATACTAGTATATCTATCTACATGGTTAACTCATTTATTTGATTTAGTTTATATTATGATGAAATATTTGAAGATTTAGTCTGTTATCATGCATCCCTAAAACAACTACCAAACCAAACCAAAACCTACCAAACCATGTTACTTTACATACTTGCTTGTCGTTTTGATTCTGTAATCTACCAATATGATTTTTCGTCGTTTTGCAGGGTAAAGGTTATGATACATCTAAACATTCACTAGCATGTTTTGGAGGGGCAGGAGGGCAGCATGCTTGTGCTATTGCTAGATCACTCGGTATGGACCAAGTCCTAATCCACAAGTGAGTAATTACAATATAACCGATCAGGTGTTATTGCTGTTAAATGTGCATATAATGTAAAACAAAATTTTACATTATGAATTCTACAGTTATACCTGTAGAAAACCCAAAACCCCTCTTCAAAATGTACGTAGCCTGATAAGGTTATGCCTGCAGTATGTGTTTGTACAAATGAGATGTCTTGATTTTGTCATCGTCGCACTCAATATGAAACTGAAAACAAAACAGCATACTCTCATGTGTTATTACATTGGGGCATTGGTTTAGTGTTGCTGAAAGATTCAGGTTAAGGTGATATAATAGTGTATATAATTACAATTTGCTGATACAGATATTCAGGTATCCTATCAGCATATGGAATGGCTCTAGCAGATGTGATATCTGAACAGCAAAGACCATTCTCCTCTGTATATTCCACAGGTGAGTTACTCATGCGACAATATTAGCACATAATCACATATAACATCTTAACGAATGTGATCAATGTCAATCATAAATACGGCAAAGATGTGCAGCCCGCGACATTAAATTGAAAAAGCACAATGATTATCAACTAAGTAAACAAAGTATTTTATTCTTCAGACACTGATATATACATGCCAATGTCCTCAGATCATTGAGCCTAAATATTGTGAGTTGTTACTCCATGAAAATTGAGAGCATAACTCCCAGCCATTATCAGCAAAATAAGCAGTCAGCATTGTTTTTGCTTGCTCTGCTCTCTGGGGACAGCAAAGTATTAGTGCTCAGACTAAGCATTGCTCCATTTAGAAAGGATGTCAGATCAGAAGACTATATCGGGTTGTAGATATGAATATGCAGGCAAATTGACTGTTCCTTTGGGTACCACCAAAAAATAAGTGATTGTATTCTACTAGCAAGACCATATTCTGTCAAAAAAACTCATTTGATACAATAAAAATTACCCCGCAACGTCCCCTAATTTCAACTGAATTGGCCCATCACACTGTATATGGCAATAAGTAATATATCTGTAACCAGTAAACCACCAATATTTCCAGAGCCTAGACATAGAGCTCTACGTTTTCCCCATTTCTTATTCAAAACGATATTCTCTCTTTTGTTGCAGAAACCTTCCCGCTAATTGCATCAGAGGTGAATGAACTGAAGTCTGTATCTAAAAATGAGTTAATATCTCAGGGGTTCACGGAAGACTCGATTGATTACGAGGTTTATCTACACATGCGTTATGAAGGTACAGACTGTGCTCTTATGTGTACAGTCAGTACAAGTCTGGAATCTGCTGTCAAATATCAGGCATTTCATCAGACATTCCTCCAAAAGTAAGGCTGAAATTGTATCAACAACCTTTTCACGCACAAGGCAAAACATTGAGATATTTTATGTTTTGCAGTGGCTTTAGTTGTGTTGAATTTAATCATTAATATTTTTTGCTGATGACTATTGACCTACGTGATGTCCAAGGTCATAAATAATACAATAAAAATCACTTACATTGATTGTTTGTAGGTACATGACAGAGTTTGGTTTTACTATAGCTGACAGAGATATAATACTAGATGATATAAGAGTTAGAGGTGTAGGTAGATGTATATCACATAAAGAACCAGATCTACCTCTAGTCACAACACAACCCACCCCTGAACGAGTATGTATAACTATATTGTATACAATAACACAACGGTATACAGGCAAGGTGTTAGACAAGCATTATACAAATTTACGTATATATTTTCTTTTTCTATGTCGCTATGTCCTCCACTAACTTCACTATGCATTGCTCTTTTATTAAGCACATGTGTATGTTTATTTCAGACGGTACAGTGCTTCTTTGAGGACAAGTATCATGATACTCCTATATTCATATATAAAAGACTTCTAGCTGGTCAAACTGTGCCTGGACCTGCTATTATAATCGATGATAATAGGTAGGCAGAGGTTTGTCCTTGGAATCCATAAGTTAATTTGGTTATTATGGATTATTCCGGTTTGCTATAAATTCTACGGATTTGTATCATAAATATCACAACTGAATGGATAATTACAGTCAGTGCTTATCACATGACTCTTATTTAAGCTGGCGGTCTCAGTGAAGGCATTTCCACATACATGTATCCCTCTGCTTCATGTAATTGTAGCACAATTCTGGTGGAACCTGAATCGATAGCTAAAGTATCAGTGAAAGGTGATGTTATTATTGAGGTAGGTGGTTAGTTGGGTTGTTTTCTGCTCTCTTTACCCGGTGAAGAAGAAAGCGTAGATAGTGTTTTTTTTATCAGTAAACTTGCAATATTGCCATCACTAATATAGTAGAGTTGAGGGTGCTCTATACAGGCCGGAGGTTTATACATACACATTAGTAGAATCATCAAGCCATGGTTCCTTTAACACCCTTTCATTTATTCTCGCCATTTGCGGATAACTTTTTTCTCAGGAGAAACTTTTCACATGGGAGTTTTCCTCCTTGATTTGTTCAATCTGGCATTAAAATAATTATTTAGATGTTGTATTATTGATACAGGTTAAGACCTCAGGACAGAGGGTGATTGGTAGTGAACTGAATGCCATACAGCTCTCAATATTCTCACATAGATTTATGAGCACAGCTGAACAGATGGGCAGAGTTCTACAGAGAACATCCATTTCAACTAATATCAAGGTCTGTCTTGTCATGTACTCATATCGTTTTTGTGAATGGTATGGGTGACAATCCAGAGATGATGGTGGCTGGTGCTTGAGCCCTTCTTAGTTTGTAATTCACTGTATATCTTCTATTTACGCGAGCATGCATTTTTGTCGCACCAGAGCTGTTCCTCTCATAATCACCCGCAAGGCCATCATCCAAGTTATGCCTTGTGTGACGTATTAATTTGGACGTCATACTTGTAGGAGCGTCTAGATTTTTCTTGTGCTGTGTTTGGACCGGATGGTGGGCTGGTAGCTAATGCTCCTCATATACCTGTACATCTGGGAGCTATGCAGGAAACAGTGCGATATCAGGTCAGTCAATGATCATCCTTTCATTAAGCTTGTAGTACCTTTCATTTAAATTAATTAGAAGTGTGTAGGTATATTCATGTAGATTTTTTGTATGCCTTTATCCGTCTTTCATGCTCATGTCACTATTTTATTTTGACTTTGATCATAGCCAATTATCACTTTTTATAACATATTTGGGAGCTCTGGAGTTTTCACCGATGTGCATATTGTGTAGCGTACAGTAACGCTGGGTGTTCACAACAACCATTTTAAATCTTTCTAAACCCTGTGACAATGAGATGAGTATGGCTGAAAACTTTTCATATCTCAGCATTCGATCATATACCGCTACCGACTCATCAAACGCCGTATATATTTTAGATAAGAACACTTGGCAGTGATATGAGACGAGGAGATGTGTTATTAAGTAATCATCCTAAAGCTGGAGGGAGTCATCTACCTGACCTCACAGTCATTACTCCTGTATGTAAATGTAATTGTGAATATATTTGTAGATGTAAATGTATATGTATCTATAGGTATATGTATCTATATGTATATGTATCTGTATCTGTACATGGATATGTATATGTGTATGTATATTTATATATAAATGTTCACATATATTATATTTCTGTGTATGTTTATGTACATATGTATATGGATCTATATATGTATATATTTATGTAAACAAATACTACATTGGCCTCTTTTTTGCAATGTGGGAGGAAGCTTCCTCCCACATATAAAAAAAGAGGCCAATGTATTGGTCTTATCTCTTTGCAGATGCTTTGATTTCATAGAACGGCACCTGTACTCAGTCATCGGCAAGATGTCTTTTATGCTGCTAAGAAAAAGGTGATAAAATAATACGAAAATATACGAAAATGATAATTTATTCGCTGACATCAGCCTGACTTTTATTGACGGTTTAACTTATCTGTTGTAGGTGTTTATAGAAGAGTGTAACACACCAGTATTTTATGTAGCTAGTCGGGGACATCATGCTGATATAGGGGGTAAAACCCCCGGCTCTATGCCTCCCAGCTCTACCAGTATTAATGATGAGGGTGCTGTGTTCAAATCCTTTAAACTAGTCAAAGATGGACTGTTCCAAGAAAAAGGTGAATTGACAGCTTAAAAAACCTCATAACATGCTAGTAGATGTTCTGAGTTAATAAGAGGTCTGGTTGTCTAACAACACTAATGAGGTCGTACCTTAATGACGTCATACAAACTGACTGGGGTTGAAATTGGAAAAATCTGAAAATCAAACTTCACATGTCCTTTCCTATCAGTGTAAGTGTTGGACTGGTGCATATTCAGGTCCCACCAGCCTCTATGCCCAGTTTGGCATAAGCACCTCGTTTTCTCCACCAAAGTGATCCATCTCTAAGGAATAAAATAGAACAATATGGCTACCTACTGCTCGATTTTGCGATCGGAAATCGCATACTGGTGCAGCTGCAGTAATATTTTCTGTTGGCTCGATTCGATAAGTCGACATAAACACTCGATTATGAGAGGGAAACTTGTTATGGGATTAAAACTTTGTTATGAAAGTGAATCCGCTATGCAGGGTTTATCGGATTACTGTTGGCTCCCTTGACCACTACCCAAAAGGGAACAACTCCTTCAGTCTCAAAAATTATGAATTTCAAAAGTGATAGTTTGAACAGGGGGAAAGTAGCCCAGCTGAGTACAAATCTGGTCGTATTTTTGAGCTGAGCTTACTCCCGACTCCCGTCACTGTCATATTTCGGCCCTCTTTGTCAAAATCCTCAATTCAATCTCAGAACTTGAGGTAAAATTTTCCAAGTCTCCCACGTCTCCGCCCTCCCCCCTTTCGTGTTTTGTGATCTCTGGGCCAACAAGTCCTAATCTGATAGAAATGATTTATGATTGTTGTCCGAACCTGGTAAGTGAGGGGGCAATTCTAACATTATAATATGATGATCTGCTCTGATCGTACTCACAATGCACAAAACTTTATCACCTTCTCCATCATTGTTTTTATTCACACAGAGGTGACTGAAGCTTTGAATGCACCAGCTCAGTATCCAGGCTGTACGGGTACAAGAAACCTGAGTGATAATATCAGTGATCTCAGAGCACAGGTCGCTGCTAATCAAAAGGTATACATAACACGTGTACATAGGTTTAGATTATGAAATAATTTGAATTATCAAATTTGACGTGATCGATAGACTAAAAATGTGCTTGTATTTTCTGTTAGCTCTATCTTATACATATGTATATATCATGTCTTAGCTTCATGCAGGTTGCAAGGCAACAATAACTTGTGAATAGAATATGTCATTTTACCATCTGTAACATGTTGATGAATTTTAATGATTTCAGGGAATAAAGTTAATTACAGCGTTAATAAAGGAATACAGTTTAGAGGTTGTGCAGGCCTACATGACGCATATTCAGGTAATGCTTAAACAGCACAATTCAAGTTTTTCTGAAGCAGAATTTGATTGCTGTGCTCATGCCCAGCCCCGAGGCCTTGATGCTTGATCGGTGTATGTACATGTTTGTAGTTTTGAAGGCAATACCAATGTTTTATCCGAATAACTATTGACCACATGTTGCATGATATTTATGTCAGCGTATTTTACATTTTGTATCTGATTTTTAGAATAATGCGGAGGTGGCAGTACGTGACATGCTGAAACAGGTAGCTGTTGATACTTATACTAAGTTTGGTACACATGTACTTAATGCTACTGATAAGATGGATGATGGTAGTATCATCAAGCTAACTGTAACTACAGATCAACTAACCGTAAGTCCTGTGGTATACAAACTACCATCATATACCCAAGTTGTCATTCATCTCACAATAACATTGAAGACAAAGGCAGTAAAAGGTGAAGAACACTAGAGACTAGAGAGAAAGCCTAGGATTGGCTTTTAGTCCTCCAGTATAACTTTTGTTGCAGCCTCTCCTCTTTAGAGAAAGATTTCGAGGTATGCCCAATACCAATACCAGACTTTTGCGAGAAATCCAACCGCTCCTATATTTGTGGTCGTTAGAAATTGATGATGTTTTAATTTGGATACCTGCAGGGCTCAGCGACGTTTGATTTTACTGGTACTGGAGAACAGCTATCTGGTAATTGTAATGCACCGAGAGCAGTAACATTGTCAGCCATTATTTACTGTCTGAGGTGAGAACTTTTGTTACCGTCTACTTTTTTACCATGAAGTTACCTGTGTTTGTTTATTGAGTTGTCCACACTTGCACAAAGAGCGGACGACTTTGAATTAGACCATTGGCACACTGCTGGGGTTGTAAGCAAGGAGTATTACTCCTTGGTGTAAGTAGGGACTGTCCTTAGAGAGACTCCAAATAAACCGGGGTACACATAGCAGAAACCATTTTTGATGTCAGCTATGATAATCCTGTACTGTGTATATACATGTATGTGACGTCACATGAACAGCATATCTAGAATAGTGCATCAGTTCAAATATAACCACTTCACTTATTTACTGTTGTGATTGTGATTATATGCTGTAGGTGTATGGTAGGTCATGATATTCCTCTGAATCAGGGATGTCTGAAGCCGATCACAGTAATTATACCACCTAACAGTTTCCTCGATCCGAGTGAGGACGCTGCGGTAGTAGGTGGCAATGTTCTAACCTCACAGAGAGTTGTCGATGTTATATTCAGAGCTTTCAATGCCTGTGCTGCTTCTCAGGTAATTATTTACTAAATCAAGCTTCCTTTTATAGTGCATAGTATTGTGTGAAATACATGTGTGAACTGTATTCTTATTGCAGTTATTGCTGAATAGGATATTCAACGAATATGCAGAAATCTTAGTGAACTTCTGCATTCATGACTTCATCTATTGTAGGGTTGTATGAACAATGTGACATTTGGTGATGGCAGTGTTGGTTATTATGAGACTATAGCCGGGGGCGCTGGTGCTGGCCCGACTTGGCATGGTCGTAGTGGAGTACACACCCACATGACTAACACAAGAATAACTGATCCTGAAATAGTGGAGAGAAGATACCCTGTGATAGTAAACAGATTCCACCTGAACCCTGAGTCTGGGGGTACAGGGGCGTATAGAGGAGGGGATGGAGTTACTAGAGAGCTCATGTTCTGTAGAGATATGACACTGTGTCTGATGACTGAGAGACGAGTGTTTGCTCCGTACGGCGCTGATGGTACGTAACGTATGTAAGGTTGTCTTGATTTATGTTGCACATAAATAATACAATCTTAATAACATATCAGCAATTTGTGGTTTTAGTCGGATGTTTTATTGTGTTTTTAATGTTTTCTGGTGACAGTAATTTGTTACATGGTTCAGCCTGGTACCTTTTTATGCCACTTCTGTATATTCAGGAGGGAGTGATGGGAAAAAAGGGCGCAATCTTCTGTTACGCAACGATGGTGTTACTATTAATCTTGGAGCTAAGCAATCATACAATGTGAGGCCTGGGGTAAGTACTTCTTGTTTTCTATGCCCAATGATGACGTGTGCTTTTACCATAGGCTCCCTGAGACAGGGCCTCTGATAAATTTGTTATGGATGGCTGAATTGTGTGCATGAGGGGGTCTTGCTCTAACTCATATTAGTGTGAAGATCAAGTTGGATGGGGAACGGCATCTATTTTATCGCTTTGCTGTATTCTTGGATGAGTCGCCAAATAAATTACAGTGGATTTGACCACAATTTCAAAACAAGTTGATCAGATTAGTTATTTGAGACCTTTGATCCTGGTCTTTTAAAAATTGTCAGATTTATGGTGCATATTTGCATGCTTGTATATTTTACATCCATATACGCGTGGGATTAATTACATATCTGATATTTGACATGTTGTATGTTTGACAGGATCGGTTGTATATGGAGACACCTGGCGGTGGTGGGTGGGGAGCTCCTAGTCTTACTGACAATCAGCAGACACCTGCTGTCACCTGCCATACCAATCATTTGACACATGGAGGAAGTCTGGTTAACTACAAGAGGCTGCAGGAATCAGCATGATGCTCTGTGATTTGCTTAAGTGAATGCTTACAGCTTTTCCATATAGGTATCCTGATGGCCACTTCTTGTTAGGTGAATGGGATTTGACCATTATAGTTACCCTCTATGCAATTAACTCTCTCTCCTTGGAAGCAGCTCATTGCCCTATGCAATAATATTATCCCAAAGTAGGCAGAATATATCATAGTCTTTGTGAAACATTACAAACCTTTCCCTTAAATAATTATTTATCCTATAGTTTAATTAGTAATTCCCCCTTTTCAATGTCTTTTCTTTATTTTCCTATCTCTTCAGAAATCCCAGGTGCTTTTCTCATTTTTACTTGGTAAACAAATTATGTACTGTACACATTACATATTTGAATATAAATGTATTTTTGACCCATTTCTGCTTAGCGATATAACCAATGGCAATTCTGCAAACGACTGTTCTAAAAAAAGGTAACATAATTAAAAACATTAGAATGATTAATTATTCAGATTGATTGTTCTGGTATCAGGGGGTTCCCATCCTTCCAGTTTGTGGTAAACATGGATTCAGTGCAGGCTCTCACGCTGCTCTCAATGCTCTGCTGCATATGTTATCATATCTTAGTACAGACTACACATGGTAGCCTGTGATTCTCGGCGTATACGTTACATGGAGAGAGGTTGTTATAGCACTCCCCCGCCTGTACGAATGTTAGTTTCAGTCCAGCTATAGTTGTATGTCCACTGTATGCGTCGGGAGATTTATCAACACAGTAATTCTTAGATGCAAAGAATAACTCTCCTGGTTTAGCTAAAATTATGATCAACAAAAATTATGCTTCCAAAAATTTGTTTCAATTGTTTCTCCAAACCCAAAACACCTCATAATTGGGGGTATTTAAATGAAAATCTTTGGCTTAGAAAGTGTTCAGCTTTCTCTTTATTCATACCTCCAGACCAGACCAGGCAACTCATGAGGTCAGTAGGGTAACAGAAGTTGGTCAAGTAGTATCTTAAATTTTATAATATTGGTACGTTTAGTACCTAAGCCGTGGAGTGATAGGTAATATCAGTGTAAATGTGGAAAAGAAGCAGTATTATTGGGAGCCATGTTAACGTACCTGTAGATGACATCATGTAGCCATTATATTCTATATCCCAACCTCCAGGGCAGTTTGTCCGTCCAGCTATAGTCACCTGAAACATAATAAAATGTATTTCTATCATGTTATGCTTAACATCTAAACATAAGGACACACTTTAGAGTAGCCCCAGTATCATGCGCTTCCCTTATGATAAAGTTGGAAACTCATAGAGTGTCTCTGTAAAAAACCATGGAGATTGGGCCATCGGAACTCGGAACATATTTGAGTTGCTACGCCCTTCATGCACAATTCATACAAGGTGATGTGCTGGGGCTAGTCTTTTCAGATGCTGTTGCCAGGGGCAGTTCCCATATCCGAGCGCACTGAGATGATATTATATAGTTGCATGGCTAAATGGACATTTAGTTCTCTGCGTAGCCCATCGAGCTATTAAATACCTCTAATACCGCTATTTAATACCTCTATGGCGTAGCCCATGCATACCAATATTACACCACAGCATCAATCATGCAGCGTTGGTCAGCATTATATTATACAATTAGATATGGTTAATTTTTTATCAATTTATGTGTATATGGAGATATTACTTCATTCAACCTTAACAAATCAAAGTTGAATCAACTGATGAATTGAATGGCTATACCGGTGCGAGTGTGTTTATAAGTTTTTAGCATTTATTTATTTCTTGACATCGACACAACAACTATGACATTGGAGTGTATTTACATGGATTTGAGAAACACATATTGCCGCCTGGGGACAAACAGCACCAGATTTCACGTGGAGATAACTATAATAAATTT
>ERZ1740072.792-NODE-792-length-12416-cov-7.633201_pt1 | contig 12416 bp, 7 predicted proteins | sample MGYA00581733_ERZ1740072 | MGnify/ENA primary metagenome ERZ1740072 (study PRJEB43018, sample SAMN04849741) | marine metagenome | isolation source: floating plastic debris | place: Pacific Ocean | collected 2008-08-30 | study: EMG produced TPA metagenomics assembly...
AAGATGTCTGGTGATGAATGAATTATTTTGTCAGTTTACATAACAGTTAACAAATATAATATAGTGCAATCTGTACTCACTTCCTTTTGCCAGAGTTTATCTAAGTGAGTCAGTTTTGAGACCTTATAAGATCAGAACCTTACTAAAATTGTTTAAAAACAGGTCCATATGCATGCCGATGGATTTGATTGAAGTATAGTTGGAAGCCAGACATATCACTTCAGATCGAAGGAAACTTTCCAAATGATTTTAATGTGTTTAACGGTCCTTGCTCCATGAAGTGTGCAAAAATTTTTGACCTTTTTAAATATTTTGCTCATTATGGATTATTGAATTTCATATATCATTCCAAATACAAATAAATACAAATCAAAATTAGTGGAACACAGCTACCACTTAAAAGAATGAATTTACAACATACGGAGAATGGTTTGTGAATTCACATAGTGTTACATCATTGTCTTCAATTTAAATAATTTCAGGAATTATTGTAGAAATACCTCCATGCATATAATTACAAGTACGATCAGAACAGCATGTTATACATGTATGAATAATTAAAGGAAAAAATTGATGATCATTTATGACGCTGTGATGATGGCATTCACCATAGATCTTATTCCGCAAGAAAAAAATGGGTTTAAAACTTAGAATAATGATATTATAGGCTAGTTGTGGTATACAATAGAAAAATAAAATGTGTCTAAATGGACCGATAATATTGAATCGAGGATTGATAGTAATGATGATAATATATGGCAAAATTAAGAACTGTAGGCCAGATGGATTAACGTGACTTAGTAGTAATACCTGAACAAAAGGCCACACAAAATGTGGCTGGTTGAAATTCCCTGCTGGGTATACAACGTAACAATAAAATCTTCCCCTATGATGAATGATAGCTAGCTAAGTGTCTGAAGATGGAGGGGACTTATTTCTCGGTGATAATATTGAATAATCTGACGTTGAACTGATGCCGGTGGTAGATGTCTGTTTGGAGATGCCTCTTACATTTCTGCGTATCATAGGAGGGTCGGGAGGAGCATGTGGGTCTCTCTGCAGGCCTGTGGTGGAGGTTGACCTTGTTATTGCTGAAGAAAGACAATTGCAATTTACAAACACTATTTGAAGATTTAGATGTGCACTTGTGAAATATCAACGGTGCAAAGTCTTAATGAAAAAATAAAGATGACACAACTATGACAATTTGTTAATGAAAACTTACAATTATGAAGCATTATGCAATAAAAAAAGATGAAAAACAGCACGGTATGAGCATTAGATTAGAGCACAACACTGTAAATAAAAAACTTTAGCGTGATTTTGATGTCTGCCCCTAGGGTGGGTTGGTGTCAGGTATGAGCTTTAATATATTGTTGTTTGAAACATATTGATAGATTGAGAGGCCTAATAGAGTCTATAAAAAAATAACATCGGGTGGGGCGGTGACATTTCAAGCCATACAACATTGTCATCATGCTCAGCTCCAATGATAAAGTGTCACAACCTTTATCTGATGATTTTTTGGAGGAACAATTGAATTTTAAATCTGGGGTAACAAATATTCTCGGGTAGGTTGAATCTTTTGTGTGGGTAAATGGGGGAAAATTTCAGGCTATGAGTAAAAATACGATTGTTGATTTGTACACTCTATGGTTTATTGAGCTGGCACCAGATCAGCATACCAGCGTCAGAATATCTGCTTTTCACGTTTCTACAGCACTGCTTATGTCAAATGACATCAATATTTTTCTGTCAGACTACTGCCTAGTTACCACAACCACAAGCAAGCTAAACATCAGATGATACGTAGTAATTATGACGGGACAACTCCATATTTTGTGAGGTTATATTATGACATATCATCTACTTTACTACATTAATAAATAAATAAGTGTCACACACAGAATATTTATGCCTGGACAACAGAACCTTCCCACAGGTATAAATGTTCTGCTCCATGAGATTATGAAGAGCTAAATGCTAGATTGATTACCATTTTTTCATGTTGATTCCGAGTTAACACACACGAGCTAAACATTGAAGACAATAATCGTGTGAACTTATGGTCCGAATCCTGAACAAAACTTTAAAAATTTCAAAATGATTTTTTCTAGAATTACCCAATCATTTTTTGATGTTTTGATTTGAAACTGTTGTAAGACCACATACCGTGTTTGGAATTGCATCACAGAGAAATGGGTAAATAACACCCTATTTTTATAGAGGTGGACACACCACATTTGTGTTCCCTACTGTGCCATCTGTTCCACCTAATCTGCTTATACTATCTAACCTAGCAATGACAAAAGTATAGAAAAGCTCTCTAGTCCATATCACTGATAGGTGTCTCGATTATGCCAAGGGGTGAGGAATTTACAAGTTATTCTATATCAGAGTGGCTGGAAACAAACCTTTCACTTTTTGTTTGTCTTTCTCATCAGGATTATTATTTTTGTCACCCTTCTCATCTTCATCTACAACATAACGGGACGAAGGTTTGATGGGGTGAGATAACAAAAACAAAATCAAACTTGATCTATTATATCATATTATCTCGTCAATTCGATCAATGGCTATAAAGTGCTAAAACAATGGATATACCGGTACACTTCAAACTAAGAAATTCATAGGTGAAAAGATTCTTAACTTCATGGGATCAGCTACTAAATAAGATATTACAAATTAGTATACACCAAAACCGATGCAGTGATTTAACAACAAAAGTTAAAAAAGCAATCTCCAATGATGGTGGTTCTATTACTACAACACAGTATGGAACCTAAAAATAACATTAGAGGTAAAAGAAAATCAAGTTACAGAATCACAGTCTATGATCATAGCTTAGGGGCCAACTAATCACTCACCCTCAATACCAGCCAGTTTCTTCCACATAGCTCGATTCTCTTCTAAATGCGTAAGCCAATGCTTCACCATCTTCCTTTCATTCTTATCATTTTTATCTACGATTACAAAACAAACACCATTATTAATTCCAGTATAAACAGATAAAGCAACTTAAAACGGTAGTTCTACACATAACAGAAATTACATTTCAAGAATGGTTCTTTAGCTGCCTCTGTTCACCGTATAAAAGGGCATAGAGGAGTAATATTTTCAAGCAAAAGCCATTGAGAACATGATGCCTGTGCTTTCATGAATGATCGCGATCATTGCGTCAGCGCTCTTATACCCACCTGATTCAACAGGTCCGTTCTGATTATGAAGAGAGACATGATTTGTCTCCCCTGACTCGTTGACATCTTCCAGGATAGCGTTGGATTGTGTACTCATATCTTTACTGGGATGATGTTGAAGGAAGTCTACTATTTTCTCCATCATATCACCCAGTACGTTATAACTAGGCTCTACTATAAAGTCTATAAATCCTATTTGAGATTTCTCGACTAGAGTTGTCTGCCTATCACATAATGGCGAGCATGGTAATCCTAACTGCTTCTCCCTGTCTCCCTATAAAACACAAACAGAACAGTGAAAAGACCAATGAAATGTTGTTTTATCAGGAGTCGCAGTTCTGTAAGTTCATGTCATTTGTTAATTTTGGGAGTTGTCATACTTATAGCTGAAGAAAGACAATTCCACTTTCTCAATACATGTAGTTATGATTCTTAGCCCTGTCCTAACCAGGAATGATAGGCTCTATCGAGTCTCTCGACTGCAATTCAAAATTCAGCAATATTGATACAGGTACGTATGTCTAACCATGACATTACCTGCTTGAAAAATTCTTCGATTAGATTGTCTGTCCAGCGCTTGTGTACTTTCCAGGGTTTTGATGGATGTCCAATATCGGCTGTATGTAATATGAGGCTGAGTGCCTTAGATTTCTCTAAACTAAAAAATCAAATGGAGAACCTAAATAAGGTAGAAATGTCAAGCTTCTAGCACATAGATTATGAATGCATATTGCCTTCACCAGTCACCGACAAAGGTCCTAATCACTGTTATACATATTTTCGGTAAATTAATGAGAACTTTCGGAAAGTTGAAATTAAATTGTTTTGTCTACATGTTACAGTTAACAGTAGTGAGTCAGGTTAGCTTGTCAAAAAGGTAGAACCAGCCACACAAAAGTCATACCTGTCATGAAGCAATGCATGACCGCTGAATTTAGAAATATATATTGATGGACAGCCTGGTTTTGAGTAACTTTACATGAATGACACCGAAATTTGGAGTATGAAAATCTGTGGAAGCATTCCCACTACGTAATGTTTATGTATACGTTTAAATTATTGGTTTTATAAGTGATTCAATGCGCGACCAGATCCAATGTTTTCAGATTACAAGATGGGGGCATATTTCTTCATTTCACAAGCACTTACTTCTCAGCACATGTGAGCATAGACTTCATGTTTTTAATCTGTTGGAAATGGCATGACATATCAGTTGCTAACACCATGTCTATGACTAGCGCCCGAAATTCTCGATATTCTTCCTTTTTCAGGCCTATGAGAATGTTTTTGTCATCTGCTTTCAGGAGGTCAAACGCACCACACACGTGATGGTTTTCCAGCACGGCTCGGTCATTGTAGAGCATAGCCAGGGGTGACCTGAGTAAAACACGATGTCATGATGTATAGTCATGTAATTAACTTATGACATAATGCATAACCACTGTCATGATGCTCCATATTTTATCCTAGAGCGAGTTGAGTGCCAGAACGAGAAAGCCCAGATGCCAAAAGAACTTTGATAGCTCATCTATCATCTAAAGAAGCTTCCATCAAAATTTTAATGTCTAATAAATATGAGTAAATAATTTTTTTATTAAATTTATTAGTGCGTCTCACCCAGTCATGATGTGGAAATTATTAGTAGTTCCAGTATGCTCATAGTCATGTATTAGCGCTGCTATTATAGTAGCAAAGATCTCTATGTCTGTGAGCCACCTCTGGAAACAACAAAAACGCACAAAACATCAAAACGTCAAGTCATACCGCAACACATCAACATGAACCCGCACTTCCATCAAATACCAGGAGCTTTACATCATAAATGTTTTAATTCAGTTTTCAATTGAAGTGTTTAAATTTAGCATGGAAAGATGAGGGCATCAGTTGAGTAATCTTTGGTGACACTAAACCACAAGCATAACCAAAATGCCTACTTTACATTGCCTACCTCCTATACTGTATGCGATATGCTTGCTGTGAAAAGTGCACAAGCGAATAAACGAAAGCATCTGGTGTTTTACTAATAAGGGGTGAATCAGAATCGATGCAAATTAACTACAATCAGCCAGTATACAAGATTCCTTTCCTGATCAGTGGTAACAAAGCAGATTATCACCATTGCTGATCAACGTTGTGTGAGCCTTTTATTTTTACAACAGAAAAGTATTTGAAAATATCCTTATACTTGTATATGAAAAATGGTGGTCGTCCAGGACTATATAATGCTCCAGATTATAATAGTAAGAGAAAAAAAACCTTGAATGACATATTGGCTCCACTCTTTTATCATTGGTGTGGCATTATTCACTTCATTTTTCCTTATCTCAAGTTCTTACATGATTTCCATTATTGTACTGAAATTTTGGCAACATTATGCTAACATTCATATTGCAATATCATTTTCGCAAATTGCCAAAGAGATTGGAGGTGGATTGCCAAACAGTGCAAGATGCAGGTGGATTGCCAAGCAGCTCACATTTCTTGGAAACTTTGCAAAATAAAGCATTTTAACCAAAGATTAAATTGATTGTACTTCATACCTGTTGGTACATCTAAAACTTTGCACACATAAAAACTCCAAAGCATCATACATGAGACTGTTTGACTTAGTGAAAAGTTTTGATGTCATTGCTCTTATAATAGAACCTTTTGTTCTGTTAGATTTATAATCACCTTACCTTTGGTTCCCATGACCTACTCTTGACACCTAGAAAGGCTTGTCGACTCCCACCTAAGTTTCATCAAAACTAAATGACGTGACAGTGTCTTAATTCAGTTTCTTTGAAAACCTGTCCATGGAGCTTTCAAATGATATGCTTTTGTCATTGTTAACACCTGCCAAATAACCCTAAAAGTTAGGGGTTATCCTTTATATCAATGTCTGAGGCAAAGAAGCACAGTGACAGCCACCATAGAGTGAGAGAGTATAATGACAAGGGGGAGATAATAGCATGATTGTCTTACCATTAGACCACTGTTTTGTAGTAGAGCATAAGTTGTTTGTGCCACATCTGCAGCGTGTATTAGATTGTGATATGGGTTGCTGTATTTGCTATATCCGCTTTGTAAAGCCATCAGGAAATTGTCTAGGTGCACATAATTCATCTATAACAAGATATTGTAATACAGTATCAGATGACACCAAAACAGCATAAACTTAAAGATCAATGTTGTTTACAAGATATTAAAATAGTACATTTTACTACATGAAAGCTATATTTAGACCACCCTCAGTCAATGAATTTTGACATTGAGTAGGAAACAACCCCATTCCAAACTATTTTTATCCATACATTGCATACCGATTATCATTGCAGTTTATTATGCACATTTTAAGTATGCTTCGTAGCTGATATGCCCTCAAAAAGGCTAACTGTGACTTGTGAGAGTATCTGGTCAAAAAATTAGCCAAGTCCGCAATCTTCAGAAGTCAACAAGTTTGAAGGAGGATATTAAATATACTTAATGCACTGTCTTTCAGAATATCCAATGACTGAATAGGTAAACATACCCTAAGTTTGGATATGAGACCCTGTGTTCTTAGAAGCTCATAACCCATGAACCTGAGGGCATTACCCCCACTCAACTCATCCAGCTCGAATACATTGAAGCTCCACTGATCTATATCCTTCAATAGTTTGACCACAGGCGCAGGAGGTTGAATTGATGACTCTGAAAAACTTGACATGCGTCGATATATCCTGAAAAACAAATCAGTAGTAAACAAGATTTGTAGTTTTGTATCCATTTAGGTCCATTTTATCACTAAGACAAATATGTACTGTTTTGGGGCTGTCGATGTTTCAACAGATCGAACACTAATCTAAGCGCTGGCTCCTGATTCAAGAAAAACCACCTTAAATGTTAAAAAAGCAAGACGGCTATAAGTGTCATCATGCAGGTTATTTTTGACTCAGTCAAGAGGATATCCCAACAGTTTCTTGATCTCAAGAGCTCTTGTATTATCTGTATCGGGTACATGTATCATAATTCTTCACACCAATGAGGTTCAGCTGGGGTTCAGTGACAGTCATCACACACTTAAGTTTATCAGCAAAGAACTGTAAAACCTTATCTACATGTACATGTATCACTCCACATTTTGAAGAGGTGCCTTGGCAATAAGATCAACACCTTATAGGGGTTCCACCATGACCAAATGGAATCACCAGAATTAAAAATCACATTTAGAGTATGTTGTGAATCATAAATGTTCAACACTCTTTTTATCAAAGCTCCTAGGACCAAACCCAATTCAAATTTATGGAGAAGTAGAACCCTCGACGTTACGGTTATGATTTTTGGGTAATTATTGAGTTGCCTCACCTTTCCACCATTAGTCCAGCCCTGACAGCCTGAGCCACGCTCTTTAGTTTGGGTCTTTCACCTCTCACTCTAGCTATACTCTGAGACCTGGTGAAAGTCTGAGCCAACCAATCTCTCACCTCTGTCGGCACGGCATCTGGCTCCACCTCATTCAAAGCATCATCGTCATCGAAGAGACGCCTAAATTAAATTTTACAAAAAGATGTTGATGACAATAAAGCAATGAAATTTATTAGATGATAGCGCAAAAAATAATGAAGCGGGAAAATAGAAGGCTTTCCAATCACTTCTTTCACTTAGTTTAGTATCACATAGTTGCAAAGTACGTTTGTGGCCATAGTAAATTTGAGGGTCGTTGCAGGGAAATAGGGCTACAGACTGTCACATTCCACCAATTGCTATATTGTGCAGAAAACTGTGTATAGAGATAACTGAGATGGACAGATTTGCTGCATAATTATGGTTTGAAAGGGCAGATCATATTGCTGTTTGACAGCAATAGAACAAAGGCGGCGGGAGGGGGGTTGGGGAAGTTTTAACTCACAAACACACCATAATGCACTCTCCTAGTTTGGACAGAATGGAATTTATAATCCTTACAGTCTACACTGCTATATACTGTAACTGGTTTGCTAAAACTCTCACCAGTCAAAGATACAAATATCCCTGACAAGCACACTGGGGGATTTGGAGGGTATTCGGAAGGTGATTTCAGGTCAGATAGATTATAGGTTAGGGATCTGTTTGATTCTCATTATACCTCTCATATTCAGTGATTACTGTTTCTATGCTTGCCTGTCTCTCTCTAAGCTTTCTGACTCTAAATCATCAATACATTGTTATTGAGGTCAGCTATTTGCAAGGATTCTAAATGATAAGTCTTTGAGAGAGTCTGGTTGAAAGCCTGGATTTGCGACCCCTTGGCCAAGTGCCACGAGTCCTGGCTACTGGTGGAGGCCAGTGGAGATTATAAACGTACACAGCAATAGAGACTTATCAAACAAACAAAAATTCAATACAGCTAGACATAACTTTATGAATGCAAGCAAATAGAAGGAGTCCATGCCAGCGTAGAAATTCCATCCAAATGGTTAAGTTTAAGGCCACGGCAAACTGGATTTGAGAAGTAAAAGTAAGCCAATCATAAAACCATTTTAAGCAATAAAACGACTCCGCAATGAACAAATTTTATTTAATGGAAAAGAGTTCGAGACCAACTAAGACAAGGGCACACACAGTGCGCCAGCACGGTATATTTCATGTACGCTAATTCTCTTTTTAAATACTGTAAGCAAATTACTGCACAAAAGCTGGACAAAAACATGAAAAGCTATCAATGAAGTTATTCCGTCACCTTGTAGCAGTGCATGGACTAGTCGGGGATTTTCTGTCCATAGAAGAGAAATAATAAAATATCTGAACTGCAATGGTGAACACTTTGGTGGCTTAGATAAGTCTTGCAGTGCACAACATAAATGGAGTTCAAGCAACAGGAGAGTAAGAAAATTTGATGCGTTGTATCATCATGACCACAAGATGCATCTATAATAGGGCCACAGCGGATTATTTTTGAATTCTTAGGCATACTTAGCATGGGAAATCCGGATCAGAACTGCATTGTGGGAACGATGATATCACATTAAATCTGGATGACAGCAAGAATGATGTGAAAGGAAAATACTAAACCTCCTCAACTCACTTTGTTTCCTCAATGTATAGTGTGTCGAGTACAGCTATGGAATATTTGAGATTTTTTATCATGTCACGTTTGTCTACAATACTGTCATTTTCTAACAAATCTATGATGTGCTGCAACCTAAAAAACACAAAACAATTTTTTCACAATAATTTATTAGGGGAGTTGGGCAAGGAGAACGCCATTAATCCAAACATTTTGTGATTTATTGTAGACAGTCTTGTATAAAACTGGAAGCTATTGAATGGCCTTGTGTCAATATTCAGGCCTACCGAGAAGCAATAATGGATACATGACATGACTGCTGTCAAGCCAGGAAATGATAATATTGATATGTATATACCTTATCAATTTTACAAAATGCGCCTAATCAGACATATAAATAACATCATAGACAAAGCATGCTGAAGTCAATCCAGTAAGTGTCATCAATCTAAGGCCTGCAGTCTGGTACAATGCTTACGTCAAAACATTGAAGGGCTTGCCCATCAACCAAGATTAACTGTGTGTACCCTGTAAACCCTGGGTATTTTCCCTGGGCGATAGATTCAAAAAATGGCCAGAAAATTTACCAATCCTGAGGTTTATAACTCATTGATATCGCACAATTGCAATGGGACATAAGTAACACACAGCATTGGTGTTCAAGTTGTCCACCCTTTTATATTGGTCAGAAGACTCCCAAAATATTTAATTAGGTGATCAATGAGATATTTTGTAGAAGGTAATGTTTAATACCACTACAGATAATAATTCATTGAAAATAAGATGGAATGGAGAATAAACCAAAAATTTATCAACACGTTTATGCATTTCAATCAAACCATTAATGATATGATAGTAAGCCTTATTGCAGTTTGCAATGGTTCATGATCGACTTCACTTTCAAGCAAACTATTCGCGTTAAAGTTGAGATTTAAAAAATTGTTGACTCGATGGAAAATAATCTAAGGCTTGCATTATGTGTGAGAAACTAAAAACACATTGCTAATGAAATGAGCTAGTAACAAACTGAAATATTCCCCTGAGAAGCTGGTGAAAGTTTTGCGTAGGTTTATGTTTTCAAAAATCAGGTTCTTTACAGTACACGCATACAGCCATAGCGAGATCGAGATTTAATCGCTTTAATTACAGAATGGGCCACTTGAACAGTGCAGAAAGCTGTGAGAAATGATGCTTCCCAGACATATGCCTTGATGAAGAGCAAAATATACCACAGGCCCGGTCCTGGGATAATCATAACTTGCTCAAGTTATGCATGGGTATTCCTTCTACCAATAAAGTTATCTTACTCTTGCATAATAACCAAACATGGCTACGCTAGACTAATGTTATGAATGCTGTAGTCATTTTCCAATCCCTAAGCATGTGTTATTGCAAAGGAAATTAATAAGCAGCCCTTGCAATTGATGACGCCTCCCGATAAAAGTATGAGCTGCATTATTTTAAATTTAAAATTTTAAAAACTTCCAGGGCGCTTCTACTGAAATAATCTTCATAGAAAAGAGGGATCCAGTTACCGGATACCCTCTAATGCACGCATTGTAATGATTCTTGTAAAAAGCATCATGCGCATTGATCTTAGAACTACCAGAATTTCGCTGAGGTGCATTGTACATCTATGTATTACTACCACCAAATTTATCCAAACTATCATCAAATAATTTTTAACATAGGTAGACACTAACGGATTTCACATTGTTTACGGCAATCAATCACCATCAAACTGCACTAATCTGAAATAATGGCATTTATTTATAGCACCCTCTTCTATGCCTTTCACCAATGTCAGAAGTGCAAGAAACAGTAGCAGCCTACTGGGTTTGCATGTCGGCCCCAAAACATGCAGTGCAAACTGCTTACATCAACTTCAGTTCACTCTAAAGGACCAAGTCCATTTTACTAGCTGTTTTTCTTTGTTTTATTTTTTTGCAAAGGGAATTAAACACCGTGACATAACTATATTTACCATATAAAAAGCATAACATCCCACTGACCTTGTTGAGCAGAGTTTAGGTGCTGCCAGTGTGTCGACAGCAGGCATTTTCTCCACCTCTAGTTTTCTCGAGGCATAGCTAGATAACTCCCTATCAAGTTCAGAGCTGGAACTACTGTGTAACAAGAAGGAGTCATTTCTCTTCAGCACTGTCACTTCTCCTGAAAACAAGGAGGTCGTAAACATGAAAAAAACATTCATGGTGAATTATCTGCTAAACACACATACAAAACCCATTATAATTTTTGTCAGATGCGGCAATGCATCATCGGTTGCACATAGGTAGATACATGTATATTATAAACCCTCTTGGCTACCCATTTAGTGGAACCATAACTTCGAATACACACTAAAGCTAAAAAGTTGTTATGTCAACAACGGCTGCTCAGATTATTGAAACGATGCCTCAACGCCCCTTTTGCCCTTTTTACTTCTGCACAGAGCAGACGACTGTGCCACTTACCCAGATCTCTGATACATATGCGCCTTGTCCTAACCTTGTCCATGTTAGCAATGTAATGATATCAATACAACCCACTCTTGACACTGGTACTCTCAACGTTGCCTCAGCGCAGTGCCAACCTCGGGGTTAAATCAGTTATCAAAGGCACGGCAAGAGAGTTAAAAATTATAAACTTGCAACAGTTCGAAAGTTGATTAATTATCCTTGCATATAACAACGTTAGCCAGTTGTGGTGAGCTGTTGATTATATGCATACTGGCACAGTCAGCGCTGTAAATATGAGGGTATGTATATGTAAAAGTTTGCCGATTAGGCAATACTACTCGACGGTATCCCCAGCAGTAGTGTATATTAACGATGTTGGCTGAATCGGCGAGCTTGAAGCTTCATGTGCCAGCTGATGTGAACAGAGAGTTAGAGAGCTCTTGTGTCTTGTTGTCAGGTACTATCCAGCCTATTAATGCTACTTGAATAGATCGATGTGTTGCCTTACTTTGTTGAACAGTAAACCCACGTGTAACTCTTATCTCTTAAATGCCATTCCTACATCGCTGGACAACTTTTATAAGCACACTTAATTACTCGGTATTATTTTTTTTCAAAAACACTCTATCTATACTCAGCCAACCATGCAGAGGCCACTAGACACTACTATAGCATACTTTCATGCCTCACTGTGTATTTTTATAGCTTTTGATTGTTTTGGGGTTAACACATGATTTATGACAGCGTCATAAA
>ERZ1740072.793-NODE-793-length-12415-cov-4.921602_pt1 | contig 12415 bp, 10 predicted proteins | sample MGYA00581733_ERZ1740072 | MGnify/ENA primary metagenome ERZ1740072 (study PRJEB43018, sample SAMN04849741) | marine metagenome | isolation source: floating plastic debris | place: Pacific Ocean | collected 2008-08-30 | study: EMG produced TPA metagenomics assembly...
TGCTGCCGAGCACGACCAATTTCTTGCTGATCTTGTTTGAAAGTGAAAGCGCCGCACAGTCTGCGGATGCAAGCCTGAACGCCAAGGGTATCTTTTTGCGACGCCAACAGGGCGCCGGCTTGCCCCACGCCTTGCGCATGACCATTGGTCCGGAGGCTGCAACACAAATGGCGGTTGCCCATTTGCGATCTTGGCGCAAGGAGCACTGCACATGAAACATACTCGTGGCCGCGCACGGATCGGAGTTTTGGTCCCCTTCACCAATGCCAACTTAGAGCCTGATTTTACGATGATGTGCCCGCCCGGCATCTCAATCCACACCGCGCGCATGGGTGGGTATGAGGAAGACGCGGTGCCAGACGAGGCCCAAATGCAAGGCCTTGGCGCAGCTGATCTGGATGAACCCCTTCACCTGTTGTCCGGGATCAAACCAGATGTTGTCGTCTATGGCTGCACATCAGCCACTCTGACCCACGGACCAGAATTTGACCGCGCTCTGGCTGAAAAGATCACGGTAACGAGCGGCGCAAAAACAGTCACCGCCGCGGGCTCCCTCGTCCGTGCACTGGCGGCACTTGGGACGACGCAGATTGGCTTTGCATCCCCTTATGTGCCCGCCATCAACGACATGGCCATCACGTTTCTGGCCAAAATGGGCATCGAAACTGTGGCCCGCGCAGAAGTTGGTGCCGCACTTGGCAATCACGAGCAGGGCGCGCTGTCTCCGGACGAGGTGTTCGCCCTTGGCCTGCGCGCAGATCATCCAAATGCCGAAGCCATCGTTCTGTCTTGCACCGAAATGCGCAGTGTAGAGACGATTGAAAGGCTTGAGGAGGCTCTGGGAAAGCCGGTTGTCAGCTCGAACCAAGCCATGATGTTTGAGGTGTTGAGCGCGCTTGGCATCAACGATCCGGTGCGGGGTTTCGGGCGTTTGTTGGACAGGGAGAAAAGAACGCAAACTGCACAGGGAACAGAGGCACGATATGCCTGACCCACTGCGCATCCTCCTTCACAACTCTGAAACGTCCGCACTAAAGGCCAAAACACGCGCCAGCTTTCCTGACGTCATCGTTGAAGAGTGTCGGTCCTATACTGACCTACCAGACCACTTGCATCGGTTTCGCCCTGATGTCGTCTACACAGTACGATTTGACGGAACTCCGGGCTATCCGCGCGAGGCCCTGTTTGGGCGAAGCGGTCCAGATTGGGTCGCCAATGGCGGTGCTGGTATTGACCTTTTTGGGGTTTGGGATCACGCAAAGACCAACGTCACTAACACCGCCGGAGTGGCCGCCGACATGATGGCCGAGTTTGTGATTGGCGCATTTTTGCATTTCACGCTCGACGTCTCCGGCTTGCAAGCGGACAAAGCACAAAGGCACTGGCGCGCTCGCACGGTCAGGCCGATCAACGGTCAGACGCTGCTGATCGTTGGACTGGGACAAACAGGCCGCGCAATCGCAAAGCGGGCCCGTGCCTTTGGCATGACGGTGATCGGCACCCGGGCGCGGCCACAAGCCATGGAACACATGCACGAAGTGCACGCGGCGTCGGATTTGCACAAGCTGTTGGCGAGGGCGGATTTCATCGCGGTTTCGACACCGCTGACGGAAACGACACGAGGACTTCTTGGCACAGAAGAATTTGCCTTGATGAAACAAGGCGTCATCCTCGCGGACGTCTCGCGCGGAGGTGTCATCAATGGCGATGCGATACGCGCGGCGTTGGAGAGTGGTCACGTGGCCGCCGCCGCTTTGGATGTGTTCGAGACGGAACCCTTACCAAAAGACAGCTCATTCTGGAGTACGCTGAATACACTGATCTCACCCCACGCGTCATCTGTTTTTCACGGGTGGGAGGACGCGTCGTTCGACCTGTTCCTCAAGAACCTTGGCAACTGGATCGAAGGCAGACCCTTGTTCAACGTCGTAGATCCAAAGCGGGGATATTAGGCTCTAACTTGTTTCCGTTTCGCTTAAAACCTTGCGCGCCACGCGAAAACACTCCAGCGCCTGCGGCACCCCACAATAGATTCCGATAACGTGGATGATCGCGCGGATTTCATCCTGCGTGACACCGTTTGTGAGAGCGCCACGGCAATGGATTTCCCATTCCTGCATTTTGCCCAGTGCGCCAATCATGGACAAGTTCATCATCGACCGCGTCTTGGCATCAATCACGTCGTCTCCCCAGCCAAAGCCCCAACACCATGCGGTCATCGCTTCTTGAAAGGGGCGGGTAAAGTCATCCGCGCCTGCCAAGTTTTTTTCCACGTAAGCCGCGCCAAGGGTCGCCTTGCGCTGTTCGAGCCCTTTCAAAAACAGATCTTCGTCGAAAGTGTCCATTGTCCCAGTCCTTCATATTGTTTCACAGGCTTTAGCCAGGTCTGCTTACAGCGTCGATCATACCAACCCAGTCAGCAGTCTATCGCTTCACGCATCCAGGCTTGCAGGTGCATCACAGAATGTTCGGAATTCACACCAGATGCAGGATCAACCACGAGAGGGCCGGGCACGTAGCCGCGTGATTTCAGACCGCGTTGTACGGATTCCACCAGATGAATGTCCTCTTCGACCGTGGTCGCGCGGGCCTGTTTGGCCATGCGGCGCACAGTTTCGTCGTCATACCCGCCGATCGAATACCATCCCCGCCAGACCACCACATGTTCGGTGTCCAGCGCGCGCCAGTGGTAGGTGTTCAGCAGGTTTCCGGGATAGACCTGAAACGAAAACATGGGCCAGAGATACCAGCTCGAATACTTGTCGTTGTTCTCAAACCCGCTGTCGATGTCATAGCTCATCTGGTCCAGTGGGCCGCACTCGGTCGTGTGCCGCAGGCAGTACCCCTGGGGTTGGATGTCATAGGTCTCGGGCTTGATCACCCCGGTGGCAAAGGTCGGGTGATTGAGACTGCAATGATAGCATTCCGAGTAATTCTCGACCGACACTTTCCAATTGCAGGCCTCCGAAACCTCGACCCATTCGAGCGGTTTGAGGTCGGCCCACTGGGGCACATAGTTTTCCAGCTCGGTGCGCGCATTGGGGAACCAGTCGTCCATCGGCCTGGCATCCGGGTCAAGGTTGACGAAGATGAACCCAAGAAAGACCTCGGTGCGCACTTCGGTCAGACAGACCTTGGATTTGTCAAAGCCCGGCACGGATTTGGTGTTGGGCGCAGCGCGCAGGCCGCCCGTCAACTCGTAAGTCCATGCATGATAGGGACAAACCACCACGCGGGTGCTGCCCGCGCCCGCAACCAACTGGTGCGCGCGGTGTTGGCAGACGTTGTAGAATGTGCGGATCACCCCATCCCGCCCCATAATGCAAAACAGGCTTTCATCGGCGATCTCGAAGGCAAAGTAGTCGCCGGCGCTTTCCAATTGGCTGGCATGGCCGGCGAATTGCCATGTGCGGGCCAGAACGCCGGTCTTTTCCGCGGCAAAGATGGCCGGGTCCGTGTAATATCGTGCGTCGAGGGACCGGACAGGCTCTGGGTGCATGTTCATTCCGGCTCCTCCACGTAGAGGCCAAGTTGGTGACGGCGACGATGAAACGTCTCGACCCGCTCCACAACCTTTTCTGATGCGACGGCGATGACAAAGCTGAGCAGCGTTTCAAGCAAGGCGATGGCCGATACGGAGGACGGGAAGAACTGCGGCGTGTCGACGGCCACCACAAACCCGTGGTCCGCCGCGCGGATGATCGGGCTGGCCGGGCTGTCTGACAGGCCGATGATCTTGACCCCCTGTTCGCGCGCGACATCAAGGGCGGCAATCACTTCGGATCGGTAGGGGCGCATGGACATCGCTATCAGCACATCCTGACTGTCCGCCCAGGCCAGATCATCCACCGCCGTGGACCCCGGCCGGGGTATGGCATGAAACTGCGTCATCCCGGTTGAGGCAAGATAGGTGAAGTTGCGCGCATTGGCGTTGTTCACGCCCACCCCCAGGGTGAACACCTGGCGGCTACCCCAGATGGCTTCGGCGGCTGCCTTCAGTGCCTCCGCGTCTATCCCTGCAAACGTGTCTTCCAGATTGCGAATCGCAGCCTCGGCCATGTCGGCATAAAGCCCACCCAGATCGCCGGATTTGCGGATGTCCTGCAGCCAGCGCGCGCGGTCAGGAAAGCTGACCGCCCCTTTCCGGATGGCATCACGGAACGGGGCCCGAAAGTCCTCGTAGCCTTCAAACCCCACTTGTCGCGCCATACGCACAAAGGTGTTGGGCTTGACCTTGGCCGCCTCCGCAATCTCGCGCACCGTTGAAACGCCAACGTCGTTGGGGTTTTCCAACACGTAACGCGCCGCCTTCTGCGCCTCAGGAGTCAACGCGCCCCACTCTTCGCTCAGCCGCTCCAGAACCTGACTTGATACATTTGTCCCATTCATGATTGACAGTGGTACATATGTGCTTCTAGCGTGTCCACACTTTTCGCACGCCCGACTCGAAGGATACGGCCATGTCCCAAGATACATTCCCAACCCACGCCCGGGTGGTGATCGTCGGCGGGGGCGTCATGGGGGTCGGGCTGGCCTACCATCTGGCGCATGAGGGCTGGGGCGAGGACGTCGTTCTGCTGGAAAAGGCCGAATTGACCTCCGGCAGCACGTGGCATGCCGCCGGACAGATCACCCACTCCACCTCCAGCTTCAGCCTTGGCAAATGCGTGGATTACAACATCGGTCTCTATTCCGGCGGTTTGGAGGTTGAAACCGGGCAGGCGGTCACATGGCACGGGTGCGGTTCGTTCCGGCTGGCCTATACCGAGGACGAGATGGACTGGCTGCGCCACACGCTATCGGTTGGACGCAGCCTTGGGTTCAACATCGACCTCGTCGGACCTGACAAGGTCGCCGGCCTTCATCCGTTCTACAACCTCGACGGCGTTATGGGCGCGCTGCACACCCCGGACGACGGGCACGTCGACCCCACAAACGTAACCATGGCTATGGCTGCAGGCGCACGGGCCAAAGGCGCGCGGATCATCCGGCGCTGTCGTGCCACCAACATCACCCAAGCCGACACTGGCGAATGGGTGGTCGAAACGGAACGTGGCACGATCACCTGCGAACATGTGGTCAACGCGGGTGGTACCTATGCGCGCCAGATGGGCGAATGGTCGGGCCTGCAACTGCCGATGACGTCGATGACCCACCACTATTTTGTCACCGAAGACGTCCCAGAATTCCAGGATCTGGACCGCGAACTGCCGGTGATACGCGACGACAAAAAGGTGTCGGGCTACATTCGGATGGAGCAGAAAAAGGGGCTGATCGGCATCTATGAAAAGGCCAACCCGAACACGGTTTGGGAAGATCACTGCCCATGGGAGGCCGAGAACGAATTGTTCGACGCCGATTACGAGCGGGTCATGCCATGGCTTGAGGAAAGCCTGAACCGCATGCCGATCTTTGCTGACCTCGGGATCACGCGCGACGTGCATGGCGCGATCAGTCATCCGCCCGATGGCAACCCGTTGATCGGACCCGCCTCGGGTGTGCGCAACTACTGGTGCTGCTGCGGCACCCAGATCGGGATTGGCTGGGGCCCGGGCCTGACACGCGAACTTGCGCGCTGGATGGTGCACGGGGCGGCGGACATTTCGATGCGGGACTATGATCCGCGCCGTTTTGGCAGTTATGCCACCAAGGATTGGCAGGTGTTAAAGGCGCGCGAGGATTACTGCCTGCGCCACGAAATCCCGTTCCCGCATTTCAACCGTCTGGCCGGGCGACCCGTCAAGCCATCGCCCCTGCATGACATCCTCAAGGCCAAAGGTGCGGTGCATGAGGAAGTGTACGGATTTGAGCGCCCTCGCTGGTTTGCCAAGGACGGCGTCGCGCAGAAAGACCACTATTCCTTCCGCCGCACGCCCGTAGACGACATCGTCGCGGCTGAGGTGAACGCGGTGCGCACGCGGGTCGGCATCATGGACGTCACAGCCTTTACCAAAGTTGAAGTGTCAGGCCCGGACGCCTACGCGATACTGGACCGGCTGACGGCAAACCGGATGCCACAAAAGAACGGCTCGATCACGTTGACCCATATGCTCAACCGCGCGGGGCGGATCGAGTTGGAAACGACCTTAGTGCGCATGGCTGAGGATCGGTTTTATCTGGTGTGCGCCGCCTTCTTCGAACAACGTCTGCTGGATCATCTTGAAACACATCGCGGTGGGGCAGATGCCAATGTGACTACGCTGTCGGACAGTTGGGGCGCTCTGTCCCTGAACGGTCCAAGGGCACGGGATGTGCTGGGGGCCTGCACTGACGCGCGGCTCGACAATGCCGGGTTTCGCTGGCTGTCGGCCCAGCTGATCACTGTTGCAGGGCACCTCGTCTGGGCCTTCAGCATGACCTATGCGGGCGAGATGGGGAGGGAATTGCACATGCCTTCAGGCGCGATGGTAGATGTCTACTACGCCATTTGGACCGCAGGCGAAGCCCATGGCATTGCGGACTACGGCAGCTTTGCCATGAACGTGATGCGCATGGAAAAGGGGTTCAAAGGGGCAAGCGAACTGACGAACGAGGTTACGTTAGCCGAGGCCGATGTGCTGCGTTTTGCACGCACCGACAAAGAGTATCTGGGGAAGGACACAAGCCTCGACACCGATCTGCGCTGGGTCTGCGCCTATCTGGAGGTTGAGCCCGATGGTGAAATAGACGGACATGGGGGTGAGGCCGTAGTGTTGGACGGCCAAGTCGTCGGGTCCACCGCCTCCGTGGCCTACGGTCCGACTGTCGACAGAATCCTCGCCTTTGCATACGTAACGCCGCATGCGGCCCGTCCCGGAACAGCGTTGCAGGTTGTCGTGCATGGTGCGCCCCGCGCCGCCCGTGTGCTAGACGCATCAGCCTATGATCCGCAAAGCCTGCTGCCACGAACCGATGCAGCACTGGAACCAGCTCAATGACACTTCCCAAAACGATGCGCGCCATGGTCACCATGGGCCACGGCGACCTTGATCAAATTGTTCAGCATGATGACTGGCCGCGCCCGGATCCGGCGCCCGGCGAAGTGTTGGTCAAAGTCGGCGCTTGCGGGCTGAACAACACGGACGTCAACACGCGGGTTGGCTGGTATTCCAAGTCAGTCACTGGTGCGACCAATGCAGCGGATAGCGCCCCTGCCGAAGAAGACCCGTCATGGGGCGGTGCGCCTATCGGCTTTCCCCGCATTCAGGGCGCAGACGCTTGCGGCGAAATCGTAGCTGTTGGCGCAGGCGTTTCTGCCAGCCGGATCGGAGAACGTGTGATCACCGACAATTGGCTGCGCGATCTGTCCGATCCGCTGAACAAGGACAAGACGGGGTACTTCGGGTCTGAACGCGATGGCGGCTTTGCAGAATACACAACGATGCCGTCTCAAAATGCGCTGGCGATCACCTCCGATCTGTCGGATGCGGAGCTGGCCACGTTCTCATGTTCCTATTCGACGGCCGAGGGGATGCTGACCCGGGCAGACGTCACAGCAGATGACACCGTCCTTGTTCCCGGCGCATCGGGCGGCGTCGGCGGGGCCGTCGTGCAACTGGCAAAACGGCGCGGCGCCCGTGTGATCGCCCTCGCGTCCGAGGCCAAGCATTCGGATGTGACCGATCTTGGGGCGGATCGCGTTTTGCCGCGCACACCAGACGATCTGCATGCGGCATTGGCAAATGAGCGCATCACCGTTGTCGCCGATGTCGTAGGTGGGCCCTATTGGGCAACTCTCATCGACGTTCTGGCCCGTGGCGGGCGCTATACCTGTTCCGGTGCCATAGCAGGCCCGATGGTCGAACTGGACCTGCGCACCTTTTACCTGCGCGACCTGACGCTGCTGGGTTCGACCGTCATTGATCCGACAGTCATGCCCAACCTCATCGGCTATATCGAAGCGGGCGAGATCAGGCCCGCACTCGCCGCGACGTACCCGCTGACAGAGTTGCGCGCCGCTCAAACTGCTTTTGTCGCCAAACAGCACACAGGCAACATCGTCGTCGTCCCATGAAGATCACCCGCATATCGGTCTATCAGGTCAATCTGCCGCTTGAGCATCCCTATTTGTTGTCTGGCGGGCGCCTGAAGTTCGATATGCTGGATGCGACCCTGGTCAAACTCGAAACCGATGCCGGGATCACGGGGTGGGGCGAGGGCACACCCTGGGGGCATACCTATGTCCCGGCCCACGGCCCCGGCATACGCGCAGGGATCGAGACGATGGCCCCCTTTGTGCTTAGTCTGGATCCGCGACATGTGCTGGAGGTCGAAAGGGCCATGGACCTGTCCCTGCCCGGTCATCTCTATGCCAAAGCCCCGATGGACATGGCCTGCTGGGATATCGCCGGGCAGGCAACGGGGCAGCCCATCGCGGATGTGATGGGAGGCGGGTCACGCACGCCACGCCCCATCGCATCCTCTGTCGGGGCCAAGTCCGTTGAGGACACCCGAGATGTGATCGCACGCTATCGCGCCCGGGGCTACATCGCGCACTCGGTCAAAATCGGTGGCGACGTGGCCCGAGACATCGCCCGCATTCGCGATGTTGAGGCGATGAAGCAACCCGGCGACATCATCCTTTACGATGTGAACAGGGGCTGGACCCGTGCTCAGGCGCTGCAAGTCATGACGGCCACACAAGACCTCGCGGTCATGTTCGAACAGCCTTGCGAAAGCCTTGATGACATCGCCGCAATCGCAAACAAGCACGCGGCCCCCGTGTCGGTCGACGAAAGCCTTGTCACATTGCAGGACGCGACCCGGATCGCACGCGACGGGTTGGCCGAGGTGTTCGGGATCAAACTGAACCGTGTCGGCGGGCTGACCAAGGCCGCGCGCATGCGTGACGTCGCCCTAGCCCATGGGATCGACATGTTTGTCATGGCGACGGGTGGGTCCGTTCTGGCCGACACCGAGGCATTGCATCTGGCCGCCACCATCCCCGACGCTCATTGCCATGCTGTCTGGGCCTGTCAGGATATGATCACCAAAGACATCACAGGCGGGCGGGGACCGCGCAACATTGACGGGCACCTGCACTTGCCCGAAGCCCCCGGATTAGGCGTGCACCCGGACGAAAACGCACTTGGCGATCCGGTGGCGCGCTACCCATGAGGGTCAACAGGCTTACCCTCTGGTCGGTCGATCTGACCAGCCACGCCACCTACTACATGGCCGAGGGCAAGACCTGCGCCACAGTCAAAACCCACGTGCTGCGGTTGGAGACGGACACAGGGCTGGCAGGTTGGGGCGAGGTCTGTCCGATCCCCCACTACCTGCCTGCCTTCGCCGATGGCATCCCCGCAGCACTTGCCGAAATGGCGCCTGAAATCATTGGAATAACACCCACAGGCATCGACGCGCCGATGCGCAAGCTCGACGGATTTCTGCCGGGGCACAGAGCCGCAAAGTCCATCGTCGATATGGCTCTGTGGGACCTTTACGGGCAGGCCACAGGACTGCCGCTTTACCAACTCCTGGGTGGGCGGACGCGCAAGGATATGCCGCTCTACCACTCGATCACCTGTATCGATCCGGATGATATGGCCCGCATGGCGGTTGAGGCCCATGGCACCGGCATCCGCCAGTTTCAGGCCAAGTTGGGGGCGGACGCAGACTGGCAGGCCGACGCCGAACGGCTCACCAAGGTGCGCGAAGCTGTGGGGCCCGGGCCGATTGTCTATGGCGACTGGAACTGCGGCGCGACCAAGCTGCATGCCACGCGCACGGGGCGCGCCGTTGCCCATCTGGATGTGATGCTGGAACAACCCTGCAAAACGATCGAAGACTGCGCCGCCGTCCGACAAGCGACCGGATTGCCGATGAAGCTGGACGAATGCGCACATGACATCCCCACCCTTCTGCGCGCGCACGAATTGGGGTGCCTTGATGCCGTGGCCCTCAAACTCTCCAAATTCGGCGGCTTGTCAGCGATGCGTCGGGCACGGGATCTGACTGTGCATCTTGGGACGGAAATCTGTGCGGAATGCACATGGGGGTCAGACATCGTCATGGCCGCAGCGCTGCATTTTGCCGCCTCAACGCCACGCGGGTCACTGCTCAACACCTGTGATCTGTCGGGCTATGTCGCCCCGCGCCTTTGCCCGAACGGTCCCACCCGCAAGAACGGACGCATCGCCCCGCCCGAAGGGCTGGGCCTTGGCGTCACACCTGACTTCGACACCCTTGGCGCCCCCTTGATGGAGCTTGGCTGACACATGCAGACCCTCACCTCACAAGCTGACTGGATCGACCGCGCGCGCGCCGTTCTGCCCGCCGCTAGCTTTGGCAATTTCGACCCCGGCATCCTGATCGCCAAGGGCGAAGGCAGCCGCGTTTGGGATGAAAACGGACATGAATATATCGACTATCTGATTGGGTCCGGGCCTATGTTGCTGGGCCATGGGCATCCCGAAGTGATGGAGGCCGTTCTGGAACAACTGCCCAAGGGGATGACGTTTTTTGCAAACAACACCAAAGGCATAGAGCTGGCCGAAGCCATCGTTGATGCCGTGCCCTGTTGCGCGCAGGTGCGCTTTGTCACCTCAGGGGGCGAGGCGGATATGTACGCAATCCGTCTGGCCCGCGCCTATACCGGCAAGACCAAAGTGCTGAAGTTCGAAGGTGGCTATCACGGGATGAGTGCCGAGGCACAGATGAGCCTCGCACCGGCCCAACAGGTGAATTTCCCCACCGCTGTCCCGGACAGCGCAGGCATACCGCAAGGTGTCGCGGACGAGATGTTGATTGCCCCCTTTAACGATCTGGAGGCCGTCGCCTCTCTGCTGTCCGAACACGATGACTTGGCCGCCATCATCGTCGAGCCATTGCAGCGGATCATTCCGGCCCAGCCTGGGTTCTTACAAGGGCTGCGTGACCTGTGCGATCGGCACAATGTGCTGCTGATCTTTGATGAAATCGTGACGGGCTTTCGTCTCGCCTATGGGGGTGCGCAGGAAAAATATGGCGTGATCCCGGACATTTGCACGCTGGGCAAGATCATCGGCGGCGGCTTTCCCTTGGCGGCTTTGGGTGCCAGCGCCGACATCATGGCGCATTTTGACAAGAGCCAAGTGGGGGCCGAAAACTGGTTGATGCAACTGGGCACCCTGTCGGGCAATCCGGTGGCCGCCGCCGCCGGGCTGAAAACCATGGAAATCCTGCGCCGCCCTGGTCAATACGACCAGTTGTGCAGTCTGGGCCGCAGGGTGATGGACATGCAAAGCAGCGCATTGGAAAAGCACGGCATCGCCCATAGAGTGTGCGGCGATCCAACTCTGTTTGATCTCTACTTCACGTCACGTGATGTCCTCGATTACCGCAGCGCAAAACACACCAACCCGCTAGACAACATCGTCTGGAATGCCGCCTTGCGCGAAAGTGGTATCTTTAAGTCAGCAGGCAAGCTTTATCCGTCGCTCGCGCTGTCCCAGGCGGATCTGGAACAGACCGAAGATGCCGTCTTTCGTGCGGCCGAGGCTCTGGCCGAACATAGGGCGCACGCCGCCTAAAAGACGAAATCGTCCGCGCCCAGATCCGACAATGCGACGTCCGTCAAGCGGATCCAGCTGTTTGGACTTGTGGTGATCAGCACATCTGATCCGACTTGCTGCGACACAGCCAAAATGCTGCTGACAGAATCAAAACCGGCGAAGTCGGAGAAATCCATCAACTCAAACTCGTTATTGGCGTCAAAATCCGAAATGGTGTCGTTGCCATGCCCGGCCTCAAACACAAAGCGATCCGCGTTGAAGTCGCCCGCCAACAGGTCATCCCCTGTCCCGCCGTTCAGCGTATCAAAACCGGCGCCGCCATAAAGCGAATCCTGCCCCTCTTCGCCCATCAGGATATCGTTGCCCGCGCCTCCGAAAAAGCGATCCTCGCCTGATCCACCCCAGGCGGTGTCATCGCCCTGTTCGCCGAAATGACCGTCATTGCCAGCCCCGCCGATCAGTTGGTCATTCCCTGCCCCCCCGAACAACCGATCCAGCCCGTGACCGCCAAAAACTATGTCAATCCCAAGCCGCCCATAGAGGGTGTCGGCCTGATCGCCACCGTCCAGCAAGTCATTGCCGTCGCCACCGTACAGCAGATCAAACCCTGCGTTTCCGTACAGCGTGTCATTACCCGAATCACCACACACCCCGTCCACCGACATGCCAAAGTTGATACCGGCGCTGAGCCAGTCGTCTCCGTCCCCGCCATAGAGGCGATCCGCCGTGTCGCCGGACCAAAGGCTGTCATTGCCAGCCTCACCAAAGAGCTGATCGAACCCCGCGCCACCGATCAGAATGTCATCCTGATTGCCGCCATAGAGAGAGTCGGCGTTTTCCCCTCCGACAATGGTATCCGCGCCATTTTTGCCTAAGATCGTGTCAAACCCGATGCCGCCAAAGATGATGTCCTCACCCGCGCCGCCGTCGATCAGGTCCTC
>ERZ1740072.794-NODE-794-length-12402-cov-5.248724_pt1 | contig 12402 bp, 13 predicted proteins | sample MGYA00581733_ERZ1740072 | MGnify/ENA primary metagenome ERZ1740072 (study PRJEB43018, sample SAMN04849741) | marine metagenome | isolation source: floating plastic debris | place: Pacific Ocean | collected 2008-08-30 | study: EMG produced TPA metagenomics assembly...
GAGGCGGTGTATCTGTCGACCAAGATCGTTGTGATGTCGCCGCGCCCGGGGCGTATTACGGATGTGATTGACAGTCCTTTGCCGCGTGAACGCCCACTGGATATTCGGGAAAGTCCTGAGTTCCTGGAGGTGGCGCACCGGGTCCGCGAAGGGTTGAGAGCGGGGCACAATGATGATTGATCGGCCCTCCCCTTTCGGCGGCAAAGCCACCTGTCGGGCAATGGGGTGGGAATTTTCTAAATCAGAGAAGCGGGGGGTACACCCCTGATGCGCAGTGTTCTGCCCGTATTAACCATCGTCGTGGCGATCTTTGCCTTTTGGTATCTGGCGGCCATCTGGCTCAATGCGCCCTGGGCCTATGACAAGGCGGAGCGTGCGGGTGTGGATTTGAACGCATCCGAGCTGGTTGCGGACACATGGGCGCAGGACAAGCCCAAGCTGCCCGCCCCGCATCAGGTGGCGGTCGAGATCTGGGAAACCACGGTTGAGAAAAAGATCACCTCGAAACGCTCGCTGATCTGGCATTCATGGGTGACGCTCAGCTCGACCTTGCTGGGCTTTGCCCTTGGGACGGGCCTTGGCATCATGCTGGCCGTGGGCATCGTTTACAACAAGGTCATGGATCGATCCGTGATGCCCTGGGTGATTACCAGCCAGACCATTCCCATTCTGGCCCTCGCCCCTATGATCATCGTTGTGCTGAACGCGGTGGGCATATCGGGGTTAGTACCCAAGGCGATGATTTCGATGTATCTGTCCTTTTTCCCGGTGGTCGTGGGCATGGTGAAAGGGTTGCGCAGCCCGGAGGTCATGCAGCTGGACCAGATGCGCACGTGGAATGCGAGCGCGTCCCAGACCTTCTGGCGACTGCGTTTGCCGGCCTCGATGCCCTATCTCTTTGCGTCTTTGAAGGTGGGCGTTGCGGCCAGCCTTGTGGGCGCGATCGTGGGTGAGTTGCCGACGGGGGCAGTGGCAGGTCTGGGCGCGCGCTTACTGGCGGGGAGCTATTATGGCCAGACGATCCAGATTTGGTCAGCCCTGATCATGGCGGCGGCCCGTGCGGCGGTTCTGGTCGCCATCATCGGATTCATCCAGCGTGTGACGCTGAACCGGATGGGGATGGCCTGATGGGGTGGATAGCTTTTGCAGCGTTGGCGTGGGTCTTTGGCTGGATGCTGAACGTCTGGTTGGCGCGCCAGCCTGCAACATCCTTTGTGCGGCTGGCGATGCCGGTTGTCTTTGGCCTCACCCTGATTGCGATCTGGGAAGGGGGTGTGCGCGGTTTCGACATCTCGGCCGTTTTGTTGCCCGCGCCGTCGGCGATTGCGGTCCGTTTTGCCGCCTCGACGGACATCTTGTGGGAAGACTTCGTGCAAACGGTGCTCAAAGGCGCGTTGAGTGGATACATCATTGGCTGTGGGGCGGCGTTTCTGACAGCGGTGTTCATTGATCGCTACGCGTTTTTGCGCCGTGGCCTTTTGCCGGTGGGCAACTTTGTCGCCGCTTTGCCCATCGTCGGTATGGCGCCGATCCTTGTGATGTGGTTCGGGTTTGACTGGCAGTCCAAGGCGGCTGTCGTTGTGGTCATGGTGTTCTTTCCAATGCTGGTGAACACGGTCGAGGGGTTGCAGGCCAGCAGCCAGATGCAGCGGGACCTGATGAAGACCTATGCTGCCTCACCCGTGACCACGCTGATCAAACTGCGCCTGCCGCTGGCGATGCCGTTTATCTTTAACGGTTTGAAGATTGCGACAACGCTGGCCTTAATCGGCGCAATTGTTGCTGAATTCTTTGGCTCGCCCATTCGCGGAATGGGCTTTCGGATATCGACATCCGTTGGTCAGCTTGCGCTTGACCTTGTCTGGGCCGAAATTGTCGTCGCTGCCATTGTCGGGTCGGCCGCGTATGGGGGCGTTGCGCTCATCGAGCGTGCCGTGACATTCTGGCATCCATCTCAACGGGCCCGGTCATGAAGGTCCGAACCACAAACCAAAACCAACGAAGGAGTACCACATGAGAACGATCACAATCTTTGCCGCCAGCGCGGCCCTTGGCCTGAGCGCCTTTGCAGCGCAGGCAGCAGATGATATTACCTTGCAACTGAAATGGGTCACGCAGGCCCAGTTTGCAGGCTACTATGTTGCCCTCGACAAGGGGTTTTATGAAGAAGAAGACCTGAACGTGACCATCAAGCCCGGTGGCCCGGACATCGCACCGACCCAGGTGCTTGCTGGGGGTGGCGCTGACGTCACCGTCGAATGGATGCCTGCCGCTCTGGCGGCGCGCGAAAAGGGACTGCCGATGGTCAACATCGCCCAACCTTTCAAATCGTCCGGCATGATGCTGACCTGCCGCAAGGACGCAGGTGTCACCAGTACAGATGACTTCCCGGGCAAGACTCTGGGCGTCTGGTTCTTTGGCAACGAATTCCCGTTCCTGTCATGGATGAGCCAGCTTGAAATCCCGACGGATGGGTCTGATGGTGGCGTGACGGTCCTGAAACAGGGCTTTAACGTGGACCCGATCCTGCAAGGGCAGGCGGCCTGTGTATCAACCATGACATACAACGAATACTGGCAGATCATTGATGCGGGCCTGACACCCGAAGAACTGCAAGTTTTCAAGTACGAGGATCAGGGTGTCGCGACGCTCGAAGATGGTCTTTATGCGCTGGAAGAGAACCTTGCCGACCCTGCCTTCCAGGACAAGATGGTCCGCTTTGTGCGTGCTTCGATGAAGGGGTGGAAATACGCCGAAGAGAACCCGGATGAAGCTGCAGAAATCGTTCTGGATAACGACGCATCTGGCGCGCAGACCGAAGAGCATCAGAAACGGATGATGGGCGATGTTGCCAACCTGCCGGCCGGCAGCAATGGCGCGTTGGACCCTGCGGATTACGAGCGCACAGTGGCTTCGCTGCTGTCGGGCGGGTCTGATCCGGTGATCTCCAAAGCACCGGAAGGCGCCTGGACCCATGCGATTACGGACGCCGCTTTGAACTGAGGCGGTTCGATATTCAAAAACATCAAAGGCCAGCCTTCGGGTTGGCCTTTTTTGGCGACAAAGTTCTGGATTTCCGGAAGGTCAGCCCCATCTCTTGATCCGATAGAGGAGTGCGCCACATGACACGTATGGAAAATCTGCAGCCAGACCTTGATGAACAAGCCCGCCAGGACGCTGTGTATCAGGCGGCAATGTCGTCGATAAATGCGTCCAAGCGCAAGCAAGAGCGCAATGGATATGCATTGATGTCTGGCGTCATGGGGTACGGAGAGGGCGCTTTGGGTGATGGCGTTTTTGCCAAGACGAGCAAGGCGGCCCAGCTGTTTATGATTGCGTTTGGATGTGCTGTTCCACCGTTTTTGGTGTGGTGGGTGCTGCTCTGAACTGAGCCACTATCGGAAGCAATGAAGGGCTCCGCAATGCGGAGCTTTTTTGTGTCCTACGTTGGGACTGCCGGCTGGTCATCAGGTGTCATCGGGTCACAGAAGCGCGCTTACATCTGTAAGGGTTTTACGCCAAAAAGGCCGCCTGTTCAGCAGGCTATTTCGAAACCAGAACCTTGCCCTTTTGTTCCTTGGGCATCCTCTTGCCGCCGCCTTGCTGCACCACATGCGCCAGTTCGTGGGCCAAAAGCTTGGCGTTTTTGGCATCGCCCGGTTTGGCGAAATAGATATTGTTGCCTTGGGTGAAAGCCTTGGCACCGAGTTCCTTGCAAATGTCCGCCGCATTGCCGCCCGAGTGTACTTTTACCTTGCTCATATCGGTGCCAAACGACTCTTGAATGCTTTTGGCGATTTTCTGATCCAGTTTGACGCTCTTGGTTTCTTCGGGCTGATTCTTGATCGCTTTGGTCTTCGCTTTCTTGCCCTTGAGCTTGTCAGTAATCTTTTTGATCGGGTCGTCGGCCATGCGGTGTTCTCCAAAAGGGTACGTTCAATGCGGAGGTGTATAGCATGAAAAGTGAAGATGCGGATAGTCGGGTATTCCGGCAAGCGTCACGCGACATCCCGTCAGGCACCCGGTGCAAAGCCAGCCCGCGCAATGAATCCTGATCCGTAAGGCGGGCGGCCCCGGTTACAGAACCGTCACGACCGTGCCGATGGGCACACGGGTATAAAGATCAGCCACATGCTCGTTCAGCATCCGGATACATCCGTTCGACACAGACGTCCCAATCGTGTTGGGCTGGGTGGTGCCATGGATGCGGAAATATGTGTCGACACCGTTCTGGAACAGGTAAAGCGCGCGCGCACCCAACGGGTTCCCCGGTCCACCGGGCATGATGTAGTCGTTGTCGATGAACTTGGTGTAGAGATGCGGATCGCGCTCGATCATCTCTTCGGTCGGGCGCCAGGTGGGCCACTCTTTCTTGACGTCGATGGTGGCGGTGCCGGTGAATTCCAGCCCTGCGCGCCCGACGCCGACGCCGTAGCGGATGGCGTTGCGTTCTTCGGTCACCCAATAGAGGTAGTAGCTGCGGGGCAGGACAAGGATCTGGCCCGGCAGGAACTCCTTCTTTATCCGCACCTCCTGAGGGGTGGGGTCAAAGACAACCTCTGACTGCGCTTGAATGAGGCTTGGGGCGAGGGCGGCGGCGGCGCTGAGGCTCAGAAAATTGCGGCGGTGCATAATGACTCCGAATGTAATGTGGCACGAGGATGCCAGTATGGCGCGCTGGGTCAAGGATTTGGTGAATGGGTGGTGGTCACGATGTGGTGGGGGAGGGCGTGTTTTTCAGGTGTGGAGCGGGAACGCCCCGCGTTTTCGCCGCCTCAGCGTCCGCTTGCGGGCGCGTGACCCGGCAGCAGGTTTCGCAGAAACGTGCGAGAGGGCCCGATGTCCTCGCTTGTCGTTTCTCACAGCACAGACGCCCCGCGTCTGTGCCGCCCCCGACCGCCCCCCAGGGCGGGGGCGACTGCGTCTCCCCCGGGGCTATCGCCCTCTGCGGCCTCAAACTGTCCACTGGACAGTTTGCGAGACGGCCTTCGACCCGCGGTCGGGAGCCAAAAGCGGAACAACTATACTGGATCAGTCATTTAGAACGGAATTCCAAAAAAGTCGTCGCCCACTTCTAAAGCCTCTTTTGAAGGATCCCAAAGTTCAACGGGAACGACGTGAGCCTTTGGTTTCAAACTTTTGAAGAATTGATTCACGTCGTCATCAGTGCCAATCCAGCCGACTTGGGAATTTTCTGCTAGCGCTTCAAACAGGTCGATAATTTGTTGATTCGTGAAAAAAGAATAACCTTCCAATTTGGCAATAAGAAAGTGGGTAGTTGAGAAATTTGGAGAAGTTTGAAGTTGTGCTATGAGGTCATTTTTGTCTTGTTCGTCGGACAGCATGATATCGGGGTACCTTGTCTTGAAGTAATCTCCGAGAGACCTGAACAAGGTGATATTAGTCCATGAACCTTTTTTCTCTTTCCATTCAGAAGATAGGAAGTCTTTAAATTTATTTGGTTCCAGCTCAGAAGCAAAATCTGCATCTCTGGAAACAAAATCTAGATGATAAATTGATTTGTTTGCTAATAAAGACTCCCAATGTAGGCTATCTCCAAGCGAGCCGTTCTTTCCCGGTGGATTTCCAAACTCCACCCTCTGTCTGGCCAACGTCAGTAATTTTTCATCTGCATTTAGCTCACTAGAGATTTCATTAATCGTAGAAATTAGTTTGTCGGCTTCAAGAGACTTTTGAGATATTAACTCTGAGACCTTCGAAACCAATTCACTGTGCTTAATGTTGGCTTCTTTCAAGGCTTCGTTCAAACTCTTCCGTTCGTCCAGTCCTCCACAATAATTTGGGAGTTTAATACTGTGATTTTTTGATCTTAAGTCCGACAAGGATTGAGCAAGCACTTTCTCGCGATTTCTCGCTACTTCATCGTGCAGATGTTGGTTGGCAAAGATTTTGACTTCCTTACCCTCAATGATCGCAATAAGTTTCTCCATCTCAACAATATCGTCGACGCCGAAACGATAAAAATCTAGATAAATGTTGGCGTCTAGGAAAAGAGCACTCATTTTATCTAGCGAATTTCTTATGCTTCATCCGCTTAGGCTCTAGCGCATCTGGCCCAAGTCTACGCTTCTTGTCCTCTTCGTAGTCCTCAAAGTTCCCTTCAAACCACTCCACATGCGCATCCCCTTCGAATGCGAGGATGTGCGTGCAAATCCGGTCCAAAAAGAAACGGTCGTGCGAGATCACCACGGCGCAGCCGCCGAAATCGACGAGGGCGTCTTCCAAAGCGCGCAGGGTTTCGACGTCCAGATCGTTGGTTGGCTCATCCAGCAGCAATACATTGCCGCCGGATTTCAGCAGCCGCGCCATGTGGACGCGATTGCGTTCGCCGCCCGACAGCAGGCCTACTTTCTTCTGCTGATCGCCGCCCTTGAAGTTGAAGGACGAGCAGTAGGCGCGGGAGTTTACTTCGGCGTCGCCAAGGGCAATCAATTCGGCCCCGCCCGAGATTGCTTCCCAAACGTTGTCGTCCGCGTTCAGGTCATCACGGGACTGGTCGACATAGGACATCTGGACCGTGTCCCCGATGTCGACTGAGCCTGCGTCGGGGGTTTCCTGCCCTGTGATCATCTTGAAGAGCGTGGATTTGCCGGCGCCGTTTGGCCCGATTACACCGACGATGGCGCCGGGCGGGATGGAGAATTCGAGACCTTCCATCAACAGTTTGTCGCCCATGCCCTTGGTCAGGCCGTTGACGTCGATCACCTTGCCGCCAAGGCGCTGGCCGTTGGGGATCACGATCTGGGCGTAGGACAGACGCTCGCGCTCGGACGTTTCCAGCATGTCGTTGTAGTTGTTGATCCGCGCCTTGGATTTCGCCTGACGGGCCTTGGCCCCCTGACGCATCCATTTGAGTTCGCGTTCGAGGGTTTTCTGACGGCTCTTGTCTTCGCGCGCTTCCTGTTCGAGGCGCTTGGCCTTTTGTTCGACCCAGCTTGAATAGTTGCCTTCCCACGGCACGCCTTTGCCGCGGTCCAGTTCGAGGATCCAGCCCGTGATGCTGTCAAGGAAGTAGCGGTCGTGGGTGACGATCAGGATTGTGCCTTTGTAATCAATGAGGTGCTGTTGCAGCCACGCGATGGTTTCGGCATCGAGGTGGTTGGTGGGTTCGTCCAGCAGCAGCATTTCCGGCGCTTCGAGCAGCAGGCGGCAGAGCGCGACGCGCCGCGCCTCACCCCCGGACAGGGTGGTGACGTCGGCATCATCAGGCGGGCAGCGCAGCGCCTCCATGCTCACGTCGATCTGGCTGTCGAGATCCCAGAGGTTCTCGGCGTCGATCTTGTCCTGCAACTCGGCCATTTCGTCCGCCGTTTCGTCGGAATAGTTCATCGCCAATTCGTTGTAGCGGTCGAGGATCGCCTTTTTGGGGGCCACGCCGAGCATGACGTTTTCGCGCACGCTCAGTTCGGGGTCGAGCTTGGGTTCCTGGGGCAGGTAGCCGACCTTTGCCCCTTCGGCGACCCACGCCTCGCCGGTGAAATCCTTGTCCATCCCGGCCATGATCTTCATTAGCGTGGATTTACCCGCGCCGTTCACCCCGACCACGCCGATTTTCACGCCGGGAAGGAAGTTGAGGTGGATGTTTTCAAAGCATTTCTTGCCACCCGGATAGGTCTTGGAAACGCCGGACATGTGGTAGACGTATTGGTAGGCTGCCATTGGAACGCTCCGCGTCATGGGGAAAGTTGCTGTTACTTAGACAGTGCGGATGGTAAGCGCAATCGCCTGCTCAATTGATACCCAGTGCGGCACCTGCACCAAGCCCACGGACAACCAGAACCCGTAAGTACCCGACCCCGAGGAACAAAACGAAGGCGAGCAGGTAGGCCAGAAGGGACCGCCACCGCGTCAGATTGTGCAATTCGCGATAGATGCTCCAGCAATAGATAAACCATGCGATCACGACACTGAACGTGATCGGCGCCAGAATCGTCAGGCCATAGGCCTCGGTCGGGTATGTGGTGGCAAAGGTCGCCCACTGAGGTGAAGCATAATCAAGAACCCCGTAACGCCAGCTTAGTGCGATCTGCGGATCGCCACCCGCGAGCAGACCCACACCGATGATCTGTGCGAATATGACGAACAGATAAACCGGACTGCTTATATAAAGCGATGCAGTCAGAGTCTGTTCGAACGTGCCGGTGCCACCGATCAGTTTGAAGATCATCACCAGAATTGCGTTGAACAGAAGGACTTCAAATAGTTTCACCATAAGCAATGCCCCTGCCGTCGCAGTGAAGTCCTGCCCGTCGGCGAGCAGGGGGGCCTGAGCGGCAAACGTGATCGCGAGGCTTATGCCGCAAAACAGTAGCGCGTGTCGCAAGGGGTCGTCGGGTTCGGACACAAGTCGGGGCACATTGGTTTTTGGGTCAGCGATTACTGAAGCGAGCATTGGAATGTACTTTGATAGGCTCTTTAATAGGGCTTCAATTAGGTCTTTCACATCAACCAGCCTTTGCTCCTGTTAAAGCGGAACGACCCGCAGACACTGAAACATGGGTGCAATGTAGCAAGAATACCGAACCCTCACCAGAACAACGGATGAGGCACCGGACTGGTCACTGTGCTTCTATGCATCCGTTGATTTTTTCTGGACAAATTACCGCGCGCTGCAGTCTAAGCGCAGCTATGCGCCACGCCTTTCCCCTTGCCCGTCCGGGCCAGACCATCGGCCTGCTGGGTGGGTCGTTCGATCCCGCTCATGAGGGGCATGTGCATATCACCCGTGAGGCGATGAAACGGTTTCGCCTGTCCCATGTATGGTGGTTGGTGAGTCCGGGTAACCCCTTGAAAACGCGCGGCCCTGCGCCATTGGATCAACGGATGGCGCGGGCGCGTGCTGTTATGCAAGACCCGCGTGTCACCGTCACGGATATCGAGGCCCGCCTTGGCACGCGCTATACGGCTGAGACGCTGGCGGCCCTGATGGCCAGTTATCCGGGCGTGCGTTTTGTCTGGCTGATGGGGGCAGACAACCTGGCGCAACTGCATCATTGGCAGGATTGGGAGTGGATCATGGAACATGTCCCCGTGGGCGTGCTCGCCCGCCCTGGTGATCGCATTTCGGCGCGGATGAGCCGGGCGGCCCGCCTTTATGCGAAAACCCGTATTTCGGGGCATGCAAGCCAGATATTGGGCCGGGCCACCGCCCCTGCGTGGTGTTTTGTGAATGTGCCAATGTCGGGCCAATCCTCCAGCGCAATCCGGGCTGCGGGGGACTGGGGCAAGCTTGAGGAAACGTGATCCCAAGAGCGCTTGTTTGGGCGCGAAAGCTGGGTTTAGATGCGCGCATGCTCAACTCGGTTTCCAGACGCGTTTTCCTTAGTTTTCTTGCCAGCACTGCGGCCACGACGGCTCTTGCGGCCCCACCTGCGGCTTCCTTGCGCCCTGTGGCGCGCGCGGCGGGGCGTTCGAAGGCGTCTGCCCCCGGTCCGGAGGCTATCATCAACGCGGCCAAACTGGGCGGGCGGGTCTGCTATGCGGTTGCGGATGCGCGCACCGGCGCACGCCTTGAAGTGGGCAACGCCAAGACCGGCACCCCCCCGGCCAGTGTCGCCAAGGCAGTCACGGCCCTTTATGCGCTGAACGTTCTTGGGCCATCGCACCGGTTCACGACGCAAGTTGTAGCCACCGGGTCCGTGTCGGGCGGCGTTGTTTCGGGCGATTTGATCCTTGTGGGTGGGGGTGATCCGACGCTCGACACTAATGGATTGGCCGCGCTCGTGGCAGCTCTGAAGGAAAAAGGCATCCGCGAAGTGCGCGGAGACTTCAAAGTCGCCGAAGGGGCGTTGCCTTACGTCAAAACCATCGACACCGAGCAACCAGATCACGTTGGCTATAGCCCGGCGGTGAGCGGGGTGGCCCTGAACTACAACCGGGTGCATTTCGAATGGAAGCGGGCAGGCGGTTCATATGGGGTGACCATGGATGCGCGCTCCGACAGGTTTCGCCCGGCCGTCTACGTGACCAAGATGCAGATCGTGGACCGCCGTGTGCCTGTCTACACCTACAAGGACGGTGGGCGCAGCGACAACTGGACGGTCGCAAAGGGCGCGCTTGGCAATGGCGGGGCGCGGTGGTTGCCGGTGCGCAAGCCTGCGCTTTATGCAGGCGATGTGTTCCAGACGCTGGCGCGTTCGCAGGGGATCGTCCTCAAGAACCCCGAAATCGTCAAAAGGGCACCGGTTGGCACCGTGGTGGTGTCGCGCCAAAGCGATGATTTGCGCAAAATCCTGCGGGATATGCTGCGGTATTCCACCAACATAACGGCGGAAATGGTTGGCATGGCCGCGACTGTCAAACGCACAGGCCGGGTTCCGAACAACCTCAAAGCGTCAGCATCCGAGATGCACCGCTGGGCCAATAGCGCCCTTGGCACGTCCGCGATGCGGCTGGTCGATCATTCGGGCCTTGGCGGTAAAAGCAAGATGACGGCCGATGATATGGTTCAGGCGCTGGTCTAGGCGCATGGCAACGCGGTGCTACGCCCGATCCTGAAACCGATTCCGATGCGGGACAACAAACGCCGTATCCTCAAGAACCACCCGATCACGGTAGATGCTAAAACCGGGACGCTAAACTATGTGTCGGGCCTCGCCGGATATATGACGGCGCGCGATGGCCGCGTGATGGCCTTTGCCATTTTTGCGGCAGACGAGGACACGCGGTCCCGTATTTCCAAAGCCAACCGGGAATCTCCCCAAGGCGCGCGCAGCTGGAACACGCGCGCCAAGGTCATGCAGCAAAAGCTGATTGACCGCTGGGGGCTGCTTTACGGGACCTGAGCAGGGCGGGAGTTCATCCGCCCCACCTGTCAGGCTGCGTTTTTCATGCGCGTTGCGTCGATGCTATCAGCCACGCCTTGGGCCGTTGCTGCAGACAGCGTCCAGCCCAGATGCCCGTGCCCTGTGTTGTAGAACACGCCGGGTTTTTTGCCCGGTCCCACCTTGGGCATCATCGATGGCAACATGGGCCGCAAGCCCGCCCATGGCACGCAGTGCTCGGTTGACACGGCAGGAAAGAACGTCTCGCACCAGTCGCGCAGGGGTTTGATCCGGTCGTCGCGGATATCGAGGTTGTAGCCGTTGAATTCCGCCGTGCCCGCGATGCGCAACCGGTTCTTGCCGAGGCGCGAGGTGACCACTTTGGCTTCGTCATCTAGCAGGCTGACCCATGGGGCGGCCTCTTGGCTCGCCGCGTCGTCGAGGTTGACGGTGATCGAATACCCTTTGACCGGATAGATGTTCACGCGGTCACCGAGTTGGGCGGCGATGGCTTTGCTTGCCACACCGGCGCAGACGACGATGCCGTCAAAGACCTCGCTGTGTTTCGCGTTGCCTTCTTTCCAGTCGAGCCGCACGTCGGTGCCGGTGTGATGGATTTCACTGACGATGGATTTGTAGTGGAAGGTCACACCCATATCCTCGCAGGCCGCGCTGAGCTTGCGGGAAAAGCTGTGGATGTCGCCGGTGAAATCGCTTTCGGTATAGAACCCGCCCAGCGTTTCGGTTTGCAGCGTTGGTTCGAGTTTCTGAACCTCCTCAGCCGATACTTCGCGCCGTTCCAGCCCTGCCTTTTCCAGCAGGACGTTGACGCGGCGGGCGTGGTCGAACTCGGACTGCTTTTTGTAGACGTGCAGGATGCCGCGCTGTTCCATGTCAAAGTCCATGCCGACCTCGCTGGCGAAGTCGAGCAGGTGTTCGCGCGCGGCGATGGCCATCTGAGCCGTGGCAATCGTGTTGGCCTCGTAGGACGGAATGTTGCCCATGAATTCGGCCATCCACGACAGTTTGTGCCAGCTGGGTTTGGGGTTCACCAGCAGCGGCGCGTCGGGGTTGAACATCCATTTCATCCCCTTCATGACCGTGCCCCAGCGTGTCCAGACCTCGGCATTGGAGGCCGACAGCTGCCCGCCATTGGCAAAGGACGTTTCCATCGCCGCATAGCGGTTTTTGTCGAACACGGAGACAGCATAGCCGCGGCGGGCCAAAGCGTAGGCGGTGGTGATACCGGTGATACCGGCGCCGATCACGGCGATATGGGTCATGGTGGGGGTCCCCCGAACAGCGACGCAGTTGACATGGACGCGACCGGCGGATTGCCGGTTCACGTCCCCATCTGTTGCGTAACCTGAGAGTTTCACGCCGGTGGTCTGGCGCTTTCTCCGTCGGTGGGCTGGGGGCGTCTGCACCCAACCACTCTCCAGATCGTCGTTTTGCCCGGATGTGGGCGCGGCTGGCACGGTTCCGTGTGCCTGAGAGTTTGTCGGGGGGTTGCTCCTTCGGCGGCAGGCATCTGGCCTGCGCTCTCCCATGTCAGCCTAGGCGACTGAGGCGGATATAGGGGGTGTGCTGCCCTTTGGTCAATGGATTCGATTGCACG
>ERZ1740072.795-NODE-795-length-12397-cov-16.450737_pt1 | contig 12397 bp, 7 predicted proteins | sample MGYA00581733_ERZ1740072 | MGnify/ENA primary metagenome ERZ1740072 (study PRJEB43018, sample SAMN04849741) | marine metagenome | isolation source: floating plastic debris | place: Pacific Ocean | collected 2008-08-30 | study: EMG produced TPA metagenomics assembly...
TACTGTCCTATGGCATATCTCACCGATCGGTTCATCCTCTAAATCAGCAACGGCGAAAAACTTATAGCTTGATACCCATGGTTAACGACAATGACGATTGCTAGAACCTTTAATTGCCAACAGCTATGGGCGTAGAAAACAGCTGTTGATATAGCTTTTTTGTTGGAAATATGCAGTCAACCGTTTGCCATTGTTAGCCATAGTTGTATCAGTTCAAACCTAGGGGAATATTAGCCTGAGTCTATTAGAAAACGTTTAGAAGTTATGCAAAATTGACATATTGACACCTTTTGCCAGACTGAGGGGGATTTTTTGTCGACTCACAACGATTACAGTCGTCTTAGATGAAGACTGTAATCGTAAATTTATCTAGTTAAGTTGTTAGTTAATGTCTAGGATTGACCTACGTTGAATGGTTGTTCTCTTTCAAAAAACCAGGCAGTGGCATCGCCATCCTCCACTGTTTATCTCCATAGAACAGCACCTGATAAACATGCATGCTGCCATCTCTAAAGGACGCTTCAAACGATTGTAAGTAGAGATACCACATGCGTTGAAACCTCTCGCCATAGTTAGGTGAGAGCTTGGCGATGGTCTGACGATTTTTGGTAAAGTTCTCACCCCAGTGTCTAAAGGTTTCAGCGTAGTGGGGCTTTAAATTCTCGCAGTGGGCAACGGTGAGTTTGGCTGCCCGCAGATCTCGGCAAATTTCGGACAGCTGGGGAGCGTAGCCACCGGGGAAGATATATTTATCAATCCAGGGGCCATTGCGTTCAGAGCTTTCGGTGGTGATGGTGTGGAGCATGCCAACGCCATGGGGCTTGAGGAGCGCCCTGGCTTTTTCCATAAAGGTGGAGAAGTTGTTTTTGCCTACATGCTCAAACATGCCGATGCTGACAAACTTGTCGTACTGGCCTTGGGCTTCTCGATAGTCTCTGATGTCGATTGTTATCTTGTCGGTTAGGCCTTTGTCAGCAATACGTTGTTTGGCGAGGGCGGCTTGTTCTTGGCTGAGGGTAATGCCTGTTCCGGTGATGCCATAGTTTTCAGCCGCATAAATTAGCATGCCACCCCAGCCACAGCCAATGTCAATTAGTGATTCGCCGGGTTTGAGGGCCAGTTTGCGACAGATGATCTCATACTTTTGGTGCTGCATGGTTTCTAGCGCATCTGCTGGGTTGACCTGATAGCCACAGGAGTAGGTGAGGCTGGGGTCTAGAAACAGCTGATAAAAGTCATTGCCCAGGTCGTAATGGTATTGCACATTTTTACGACTGTTTTGAATGAGCAGTGGTAGGGTCTTTAGACGTTGGGAAATAATTTGGAGGGCGAGGGGAATGGTTAGCTTTTGGCTGGCTTTGGAATAAACTCGATTGCGATAGAGCATGCTGATCAGCTCCGTCAGTCGATTTTCGGCTTCATCCCACCAGCCGTCCATGTAGGCTTCGCCAAAGCCGAGGGAGGCAAAGGTAATAATGCTGCTGTAGGTACGCTGGTCGTGAACTTGCAGGTGTAGGTGAGGCTGGGTATCGATGGAGCCAAAGTTAAAAACCTGACCGCTGGGGTTTGTAACGGTCAAGTAGCCATCTGTGATCGAGCTAAATAGCTCGTAGAGATAGCGTTCGGCGACAGGTAAGTTTTCCATGACCTGGTAAGAAGTAAAAGACAGCAGCGCGACTTCAACTTAGCAAATCAAGGGCGTTTGATTATGAGATGGTCGTGAGATGGCTCTATTTTCGTCGAATTTTCTGGATTTCTGGAGCGAGGCTAAGGCCTCATTACAGTTGGCGATACCTCTGATGCTGATTCAGCTGTCGGAGGGGGCGGTCAATTTTGTGGATACTCTGATGATGGGTGGGCTGGGTACCGCTGCTTTGGCGGCGGGTGGTCTAGGGGCTACGGCGTTTTGGATGCTGCTATCGCTGTGCACGGGGCTGTTGGAAATGACGGGTGCGATCGCAGCTGAAGCCCATGGCGCTGAGGATCATTACCGGGTTAGCCGGATCAATGTCCAGGGCCTGTGGCTGAGTTTTGGGGTTTCTATGCCGATTATGGTGCTGATTTGGCACCTGGATACGGTGTTCCGGTTATGGGGCCAGCAGCCAGCCATTGTGGATGGGGCGACGGGCTATTTGCATGCCATTGTGTGGGGCCTGCCTGCGGCCCTGGGATTATTTGTGTTCAAAGAAACGTTGACCGCTCTGTCACGACCGGGGCTGGTGATGGGGCTGATGGGGTTGGGTATTCCGCTAAATATTGGTCTGAACCATGGGCTCATCTATGGCAAATGGGGGTTGCCAGCGCTAGGGCTAGCGGGGATTGGCTGGGCGAGTACCGTTGTTTTTTGGCTGAGCTTTGGGATGGCGGTGTTGCTACTGACGGTGTCTCCGTCGTTGCGACGGCTGCGGCTGTTGCGGCGGTGGTGGCGGTGCGATCGCAACATTCTGAGCGAGATCATCCACCTTGGCATTCCCCTCTGTATAGACTATGGCACCGAATACGGAGCCCTAACGGCAGCCGCTTTACTCATGGGGCTATGGAGCACAGAACTGCTGGCCGCTCACCGCATAGTCATGACCACAACAGAGCTGCTACTCATGTTTTCCTGGGGGTTTGCCTATGCCGCCGCCATGCGAACAGGGCACAAAATAGGTGCAGGCGCCCCCCAAGCCGCCCGACGAGTCGCCTATGCCAATCTATTGATGAATTTGGTGCTCGTCGTGCTGTTGGCAATTCCGCTGTGGATATTGCCCCAAACCATTGCCGGCTTTTATCTAGATGTGACCCTACCCGAAAATGCCGAAACAGTGAGGATGGCAGCAACGCTATTTAAGGTGGGTGTGGTCTTTCAAATTGCCCAAGGTATTCGCTTAATCAGTGCGGGCACCTTGCAGGGTCTGAAGGATACACACTTGCTCGCAACGGTAGATGTGCTGGCACATTGGGGCATTGGCCTAGGTTTAGGCTATGTTGTGGGGCACGTGTTGGGTTGGCAGGGGGTGGGTCTGTGGTGGTGTTTGGCGTTGGGTCAGCTAGTGGCCGCTATTGCCCTGACCAGACGATTTCAACAGCTTATTGCCGGCGCTGTTTCCCAAACCCCATCAAGTCGACTTTAGAAGTCCTGGGCAGAGAAGCGCTCCTGGGCAGAGACAGAGATTCTAAGCCGAGACAACACGAAAAAGCTACCAGAACGGATAAATTGTTATGTGCTTGCTAGGCCTACAGGGGTAGTCCACCGTTACAATCATCAGCGCTGCCACCAAAACGATCACCCATGGCTCAATGCCCTTTGGTTAAATACCTAGGCTGGTTAACAGTATTACTGGCGTGCGGTGCCTGTGCCCCCCAGCAAGAAATAGCTGATGTCCCAGTGGTATCGTCGCCATCGCCGCCTATTTTGGCCAATGGCAGACCCAACCTCATGCCGCTACCCACAGCCCAAGATACTTGGGAATGCGAAGTTGTGGTGCTTGGTGGCTCCCTTGGCGGTGTTGCGGCTGCTTACCATGCCATGGAAGCTGGGGCGATTACCTGTTTGATCGAACTTACACCGTGGCTCGGCGGGCAAATCAGTTCCCAAGGGGTATCAGCTATCGATGAATCTTTGGCCATGCGTGCTGAGCAGAACTTTTCACCCAGTTGGCAAGCCTTTAAACAACAGATTTCCCAACAAACCATTACACTGCCAACCTGGACTGGCAAAGACTCTGTGACTGTTGAGGAGGTGAATGCATGTTGGGTTGGCCATCTCTGTTTTGTGCCCCAGGCTGGAGCAACGGCTGCTCAACAACATCTAGAAAAGGCTGCCCGCCAATCGCCTAAAAGTCGTTGGCAAACTCAGACGGCTTTCAAAGGAGCCAGCTTTGATCATAGCGGCAAAGAGATTGTTGCAATCCACGCGGTACAGCGCGTGCCTCGCAGTCAGAGCTACGTGCCCGTAGGACGGTTTTCCCAAGAGCTAGCCAGCTGGTATGCCTGGTCAGCAGACGACACATTTGAAAAAGTACCCCTACGGTTAGAGCCCCCTGCGGGAAAGCGCATGGTTGTGATTGATGCCACCGACACCGGAGAACTCGTGGGCTGGGCAAATCTACCCCATCGACTAGGATCAGATGCTAGTACTACAACGGGTGAAATCAACGGCTCAGAAAAAGATAACCCAGACTGTACCCAAGCCTTTACCTATCCTTTTGTTGTCGCGCTTCACAATGATGAGGGTAAAAGTTTAGCAACACTCGAGAAAGCCCTGCAGCAACAGCCGCCGCTATACCCCATTCATGAGCATGAGAAAATTTTCAGTATGGAGGGGTTTCCCTTTTTTGTTGGGCGAAGCTTTTTTAACTACCGGCGTATTGTCAGCACCACACGTAATGATCCGTTTCAGGCTGCACCTGTATTAGGGGATATGACCATGGTGAATTGGAACCGTGGTAACGATTGGACCTGGATGAATCCACCGCTGATTTTTACAGCAGAGCAGATTCAAGCTAGCGATCAGCAGCAAAATTGGTTAGGCGGTATCTCCACTACGGCTCTACGCCAGGGTGAGGATCATGCTCTACTGTTTGCCCGCTGGCTACTGCAAACACAGTCACAACCAAACTTTCCCCTCAGCTACCTGTCGGGGCAAGAGGCGCATATGGGAACTCAATCAGGGTTGAGTATGGTGCCCTATATTCGTGAAGGCCGTCGTATTTTAGGTCGCATGGCCTATGGTGATGATGCTTTTTTTATGCGTGAAGCCGATTTGAGGATTGACCAAGCAGGCGGTCGAGACTTTTCACCGACAACGATAGCCGTGAGTCATTACGACATTGATATTCACGGCTGTCGCTACCGCAATGGTGAACCTTCCTGGGAAGCAGGCAGTGCACCAGCAAAAGAATTTGTGGTGCGTCCAGTGCAAATTCCCTTAGAGAGTTTGATTCCCCAGGGAGTCAATAATCTTCTCATTGGCGGCAAGAGTATTGCCGTAAGTCATATTGTCAATGCACTGACCCGAGTGCACATGAGTGAGTGGGGAGTGGGGGCGGCAGCTGGGGTTTCAGCCAGTTGGCTGGTGACACAGCCTGACGTATCTGCATCTGATATTGTTGCGCATATGCCGGTGCTGAAAGAAGAGATGGTGCAACAGGGGCTGCGATTAACGTGGTAGTGACTTATTTCAGCCAATACTGGGCTAAATACTGGACTAAAAGCTACTAAATTCTTTGAAGATGAAAGAATATACTGAATTTAGTGGGACGTAAACCGTTGGCAAGGTTTCAAAAGCTACTTTTGGGCCTTGAGCAGACAAAGATATTGGTACTCCAGGTCAGTCACAGTTCAAAATGGCGTTCTGGTTTGAAATCCTTCATATAGGGGAATTATTATATAGAGCAATCATAAAGACTCTATATTTCTGAGATATCGACTGAATTAGAGGCTGTCTGCTAATAGAGGCTCTCTCAATAGAGATTTCGAGCTAGAGCATATTTTCGTTTCAGACCAGAGCTTATGACAGAAACATCCCGCTCTTATTTTCCACTTCCGGTCAAACTTATTTTAGTTGTTCCGTTTGTGGTGCAAATCTTTGCTGCGGTTGGTTTGGTCGGTTATCTGTCATTTCGTAACGGTCAGAAAGCAGTTGATACCTTAGCAGCTGATTTAATCGATAAAACTAACGATTCGGTCACTAATCATTTAGATAGCTATCTGGCTGTTCCCCAAACGATAAACCATATTAATGCTGATGCGGTCAAGCTAGGACTTTTAGACGTTAATGATCCTGAGAAGGCGGCTCGATACTTTTGGGGGCAAATGCAGGTCTATGATCTGACCTATGTGGGGTATGGGCTGACGACAGGGGCAGGGGCAGGCGTCGCTAAGTATGACGGCAACACTCTGACCTTAGAAGAATGGACCGGACAGCTGCCTAATAATGTTTCGAATTATGCGGTGGATGACGAAGGAAATCGTGCCGGTCTTAATGAAAAATGGGATTTCGATAATTTTAACGAAGCCTGGTATAACGAACCCATTGATGCTAACCGTCCAATCTGGGCTCCGATCTATGTGTGGTCCTTTCCCGGCGGCTATCCCTACATCACAGCGTCAGCAAGTCGCCCTATTTTCGATGGCAATGACCGCCTATTGGGGATGATTGCAGCTGATATTCATCTATTAAAGCTCAGTGATTTTCTCAAGGAATTAGAGATTAGCCCCTCCGGGCAAATTTTTATTATTGAGCGAGATGGCATGCTGATTGCCAATTCTGGCATTACAAAGCCCTTCAAATTGAATGGTGACGATATTCAACGAACGGCTGTTAAAGATAGTACAGATCCACTGACTCAACAAATCACTCAACAGCTTCAAGAGAAATTGGGGGGGTGGAATGTTGATGTTGAGCAGCAGCTTGAGTTGCGCGTCAACGGTAACCGTTATTATGTTCGCGTTAAGCCCTGGCACGACGAATATGGATTGGATTGGGTGGTGGTGACCATTGTGCCCGAGTTGGACTTTACGGCCGAGCTCAATGCCAATAACCGCATAACGTTCTTTTTGTGTTTGGCGGCACTGGTGGCTGCAACTATTCTCGGAATCTTTACCTCTCAGCGCATTACTCAACCCGTCTTTAAACTTAACCAGGCCAGTCAAAAGTTGGCTGCCGCGGCCCGAGATCGATTTGCCACAGACAAGGCTAACCCTCACGAGATGGAGCTCTTAGATATTCGTCTTGATCGGGCCGGCATTCAGGAACTAGATGGTTTGGCCGATTCATTTTCACTGATGGCACAGCAACTCCAACAAACATTTAGCGAGTTAGAAGCCCTCAACGAAGATTTAGAAGAACGAGTTGATGCGCGCACTCAAGAATTACAAAATACATTACGGGAGCTGCATTATGCCCAGGCTCACATGTTACAGAATGAGAAAATGTCGGCCCTAGGCCAAATGGTGGCGGGGGTTGCGCATGAGGTCAATAATCCTATCAACTTTATTTATGGCAACCTGCAGCATGCGAATGATTATGTTCAGAATTTGCTCGGTTTAGTTGATCTCTATCAGCAAAAACAAACGCTGCCTGATGACGATATTAATGTGTTGGTCGAATCAATAGATCTAGATTTTGTGATGGAAGATTTGCCCAAAGTTATGGCATCCATGCAGGTTGGTGCTGAACGGATTCGAGAAATCGTCAAATCTTTGCGAATATTCTCTCGTCTGGATGAGTCAGAGTTTAAGACGGCTGATATTCATGAGGGGATTGACAGCACACTGATGATTTTGAAGCATCGTACCAAAGGATACTCTAATCACTCCGACATCCAAATTACAAAGGACTACGATGGTCTGTTGTTAATAGAGTGTTACCCTGGTCAGCTAAATCAGGTCTTTATGAACATTTTGTCGAATGCCATTGATGCGTTGGAGATGGCAACTACTGACTCCGCACTTCAGGGCGATAGCCACGGGGAGTGTGCTTCTCCAGAGTTATCAACAGCGCCGCCGATTATCCACATTCAAACTCGGCAACTAGACAATGGTTGGGTGACGATTTCTATCTCTGATAATGGTCCTGGTATTCCGAAGGATGTGCAAACTCGGTTGTTTGATCCTTTCTTTACAACCAAACCCGTTGGCCAGGGAACCGGTATGGGATTAGCCATTAGTCATGAGATTATCGCTCAGAAACATGGAGGCACCTTAACCTGTACCTCTTCCCTTGGAGAAGGAACACAATTTTTAATTAAAATTCCGAGCCAGCAATCTATTCGTGCAATGCAAGCAGACGTAATTCTGATGAAATCAATTGCTTCATAGTACTGACTGTTTTATGGCCCAGCATCACCGAACCACGTTCTTTAAAGCCGTAGTTCGGTGATGTCTTATTGGACGTAGTCTGTCTATGTGGGCAAGTTAAGCCGTCTGAGACAGGATCTTTTTCGCATCCGTTGCAGGATCGAGTTCGGTCAGATACGTGTAAATTAAATCCATATCAACGACCGGGCAGTTAATATTGCTGTTCTTTAGGCCTGATATCGTATTCTGACAATCAAAATCCGATGTGTTTTCGTACAGTTCGAGGATAGTCAGCTCTTGCTTATAAACTTTTTCATTTAGGAAGGGCAGCAGTGGGTAGAGGGCATTTGTTTGAGACTCTTGGCACTGCTGATTGAGCTTATTTACCCAGTGAGTGTAGGTTAGCTTCTCCATGGAATATCCATAGCGATTGATGCATTCAAAGAGATCGTTCCAAGCTAAATCAGTGCTAGCTACCCAGGGTGATAGATGAAAGGTTTGGCCAACTAAGCTGGACTGCTGGGAAAGATGAACAATGGCACGACTGGCATAATCGACGGTGACAACCTGATTTTTAAAGTTGGCAAGGTCAGGATAATAACCCAGTTGAATACATCCCTTGACAGAGCGAGAGAGAAAATCATTGGGGTTAGTCGCGCCGGTTTGGCTGCTCCCCATAATGAATCCGGGTCTGAAGACAGTGATGGGAATTCCTTGGTCACGGGCATCGAGAATAAGCTTTTCTGCAACCCACTTAGTTTGAGCATAGCCATCATCCCAACACAAAAAATCGCGGCTAAGGTTTAAGTCATCGTCCTCATAGACGGTTGGTCGGCCCGTAAAGTAGGCAGTGGCCCCAAACACACCTACGGTTGAGATATGGTTGATGGGTTTTAACTTTCCTTGGCAGGCCAGTTTTAAGATCTGGCGAGTGCCCTGAACATTAGTATCTTCTAGGGCCGAATAGGGTTTGACGAAATTCACCATAGCCCCAGAATGGTAAATGACGTCTATTGTGTTGGCTAGCCGCGCAAATTGAACTATGGATAGGCCAAAATTTGATTGGTCTAGGCTTCCGGAGACCGGGACAATGCGTTTTGCCAATACACCTGCGGGGAGAGAGTACTTGGCAAAATTGGCCCGTAGTCTTCGTAGTCCTTCATACCGGTTTGTCCCACGCACTAGGCAGTAGATAGTGGCATTAGTTTGTTGAATGAGCTCGTATAGTAAGAAAGCCCCGAGAAAACCGGTAGCACCGGTCAAGAAGATATTTTCGGGAGAGGTCAGATCTGTCAGTATTGGCTTGCGGGTGACGATTTTTGGAGAAGCAGGGATGGGTTGAGTTTTCAGATCGGTCAGCAGGGTGAGGGCATTATTGCCAGATTGTTGAATTGTTTCAACTGTCTGGACTAGTCCGGCAATGGTTGGGGTTTCATAGATACATCGAACAGGAAGTTCTAGGTCTAATTTTTCTTTGAGCAAGCTGACCAGATGGGCGGCTAGTAAGGAGTTGCCACCTAGCTCAAAGAAACTATCGTCACGGTGATTAACTGGGAGCTTCAATACCTGAGACCACAGACTGGCAAGCTCTTTTTCGAGTGATGTTTGATAAGAATCAGCAGCAGTAGCAGACGGTTGAGCCTGCTCAGGCTCGGGCAGGGCCTTGCGGTCAACTTTGCCACTGGGCGTTAGGGGAAGACTGTTGAGGACTAAAAACAGCGAAGGCACCATATAGTCGGGCAGGGTTGCTTTGAGATGATTGCGCATGGTGGCAACCCAGTTCTCTGGACCCTGTTTGCTACTGTGCTCTGGCAAAATATAAGCCACTAGCCGTTGATTCCCCAGGGCATCGCTTTTGGCTAAGACGATGCCTTCGCAGACATCTGGATGCTGATTGAGCACTGCTTCAATTTCAAACAGCTCGACCCGAAAACCACGAATTTTAACTTGATGATCGGTACGACCTAAAAACTCCAATAGGCCATCGCCACGATCTCGAACGCGATCTCCGGTTTGATAAATCCGCTCGGGTAATGCGTTGACTGCTGTCTGGCTAAATGGGTTGATTACAAACCGTTCTGCGGTGAGTTGGGGGCGATTGAGATAGCCACGGGCGACACCTGTGCCACCGATATAAAGATTACCAGCCGTGCCGGGGCGGACTCTTTTTAGCTGCTCATCCAGTACATAAAGCTGACTTTGGGGAATAGCTTTGCCGATGGGTAATTCTTTTGCAGCTGTAACGGCATGGGGACCTGCCAAATCGCACATGGTGGCGACAATTGTTGTTTCGGTCGGTCCATAGGTATTGATTAGGCGAACCGAGTTGCTTACTTGCTGTTGCCAGAGTTCTAGCCGTGTTGTTAGGGCTTTTTCTCCCCCGATGATGACCAAGCGGAGGCTGGGAGGAGGGGATATAGTTAAGCGGGCGAACTCGGTGGCTAGAAAATGCCAAAAAGCTGTCGGCAGGTTCCAGACTGTGATGCCCCAAGCCTGAGACTGGTCTAAAAAGGACTGAGCAGAGCCAATCATCTCATTTGTTCTGAGGACCAGTGTTGCTCCCCTAGCAAGGCAAGGGTAGATTTCTTCAGCGGAGGTATCAAAACTGACTGAGGCAAACTGGAGGACTCGATCGTCTGGGGTGATGGCATATTCCACGGCGGCTGTCTCTACGTAAGCTGCCAGTGAGCCATGCTCGATCATGACACCTTTGGGTTTACCTGTAGATCCAGACGTATAGATGATATAGGCCAAATGATTGGGCTGGATTGGAGTGTCTAGGTTTTGGGTTGATTCTTTTGCAATGTCATCCCATTGAGTATCTAGCTCGATGGCCCTACTGCCAGTCATCCAATCTGAGAGGTTATGTCGAGTTGTCAGCAGCAAAGCTAGTTGGGAATCTTCTCTCATCATGGCTAGCCGCTCAACCGGATACTCAGGATCTAGCGGGATGTAGGCCCCACCAGCTTTGAGGATGGCCAGTAGGGCAATAATGAGACTAGGGGAACGGTGTAAACAAACACCAATTAGTGTGTCTGGCCCGACCTGATGTTTTGTGAGGTGGCGGGCTAGCTGATTTGCTCTGGCGTTTAGCTGTTGATAAGTAAATTGACGCCCCTGGTCAACAATCGCAATAGCATCTGGAGTCTGGGCAGCGTGCACCTCAAACTGTTGGTGAGCTAGTAAATGGGTAAAATTTTCCACCATGATTTTTTATTGCAATCGATGCTGCAAGAATTAAAGGCTAGATAACGACTTTTCTGGCTTGAGAAAAGAACAACTCAGCGCATCTAAAAATCCTGAGAGCGATGCCACTAGAAATCTTCCCTAGCAATGTAGGGACATACGATAACTAGATTGCATAGCAAACTATTGAATAACCAGGGAACAACATTAGAATCTCTGAATAGGGTAAAAACCACATCAGTAGATGTACGTATGTTGTCTTAGATGTCAGTAAATTTCATTAAGTTGATTTACTGATAGAAAAGTTAACTTAATATGAGTCTTTTCGCATAGTGTAAATTACTGTATTTTTGAATTTTTTTGAGGCGAGTTAAAACTGCTTAATTGGTTAAGTTGACTGAAAGTGCTTGTTTTAAGGGTTTTATTAATGTGGCTAAGTTTATATTTTTCAAATAAAAATTAAGGGTTTGATGTTTTTGAGGCTGATGTTAAAAAACGACGACAATCTGGGTTTAACTGATCCGTCAATTAGACTTCCGTATGAGATTGGGGTATTGGCGTATTTTTCAAAGGTAATATTGTTTTTAGAAGACTGTTCTATATGCTGACCTGGGAGTAGCTGTGTTGCCTTCTGTGGCTGTTGGTAATGTGAAAAGGAATGGTTGGTTGGTTTAGGGGGTGCGATCGCAAATCATATAAATTGCAGAGTACATACTGCAATACAGCGTTAGGTTTCGATCGTTCTGCCAATAAAACGTAGCCCCACCCAGCTGATCGGACCAGACCCAACCTTGTTGCTCCAGGTAGTGTTGCAAGTCATTATTGTTGCGAGTTAGCAAGCGGTACTGATCATTATTGACGGCTATTGCCTTGGCTCGAGTCAGCTCTAAGCGCATGGCGGTACGTAAAATAGCAAGCGTATCCGGCTCTTGAGAGAAAGCTGTACTGAGGATGATTATGTAGCTAATGCTACTTAGGATAAGCAGTCCACTGATAGCGGTGAGTACGTGGGGTATTTTGAAGGTTAAGTGCCGATTAATCATGCTTGCTGTGGCAAGAGGGTGTAACAGAAGCTTCAGTTCTTACGGTGGGTTTTCCTCTAAAAGATTGTTCTGGACTGTCACTGTGGGTGATTCTATGTGGCAGTGACACTGTATTAAGACCGTATACTCCTCGGTTACGGTGAGTATGCGAGATTCGATGCCTGCCCATGGGTTTGGTGAGGCATGCATGGTGGCTTCTTTGAATCGCACCATGAGCTTGCAGATGTCGAAATAGTCATTGAGCGCTTCTAGTTAGTTAGGATGTCTAACCCCAGACGGGCTAACCCTGCGCTGCTAAATAACTCGCTCATGGGCTATGGCTGTCATTGCATCTTCCCTATTCTGCCGATTTTGATGCTGGGCTGCCACAGGCTATGCGGAAA
>ERZ1740072.796-NODE-796-length-12380-cov-4.393428_pt1 | contig 12380 bp, 12 predicted proteins | sample MGYA00581733_ERZ1740072 | MGnify/ENA primary metagenome ERZ1740072 (study PRJEB43018, sample SAMN04849741) | marine metagenome | isolation source: floating plastic debris | place: Pacific Ocean | collected 2008-08-30 | study: EMG produced TPA metagenomics assembly...
GCGTCTATGCAGGCGGCGATCACCCCCACGAGGCGCAAAGCCCCGAAGTTCTGGACGTGAAGTCCATGAACGCCAAGAACACGCGGAGCGCATGAACATGGCCGACGAAATCAACACACTCGAAGACCTCCAGGCCGTCGCGGGCGATGCTGCCCCCGAAGTGGTCGAACTGACCCCACGCGAGCCCGTCCGGGACGAGCTGGGCCGCTCCTACGCCACCGGCAAGCGCAAGGACGCGGTCGCCCGCGTCTGGATCAAGCCCGGTTCGGGCAAGGTCACCGTGAACGGCAAGGAAATGAACACCTACTTTGCCCGCCCGGTGCTGCAGATGATCCTCGCACAGCCCTTCACCGTCGCCGGTGTCGAAGGCCAGTTCGACGTCGTCGCAACCGTCAAGGGCGGTGGCCTCTCCGGTCAGGCCGGCGCGGTCAAGCACGGCGTGTCGAAGGCGCTGCAACTCTACGATCCGTCCCTGCGCGGCGCGCTGAAAGCGGCCGGCTTCCTGACCCGCGACAGCCGCGTGGTCGAGCGTAAGAAATACGGTAAGGCCAAGGCCCGGAAGAGCTTCCAGTTCTCCAAGCGCTAATCTTCCGCCATTCGTTTTTGGATTGGGCCCGCAGTTTTGCGGGCCTTTTCTTTTGTCCGTACGCCTTCGGCGGTGCCGTGCTGGTGCGTCAGATTTGATTTTGTAGGACGCGGTGGCTGACGTAGGCTTCCCTTGCGTCACCTACCTCAGGTGGCAATCAGGGAGGAAATCACTATGGACAGAATGCGTTTCGGTATCTTTCTCGCGCCGTTTCACAAGCCCGGTATTAACCCGACACTCGCGCTCGAGCAGGACCTCGAGCTGGTGCAGTGGCTCGACCGGTGTGACTACGATGAGGTCTGGTTCGGAGAGCACCATTCGGCGGGGTCCGAAATCTCGGCCAGCCCGGAGATCATGATTGCCACTGCCGCCCCCCGCACGCGGCGCATCAAGCTTGGTACCGGTGTTGTCTCTGTCAGCTATCACAACCCGCTCTGGGTCGCGGAAAAGATCGTGCAATTGGACCACCTGACACGGGGTCGGGCGATGCTGGGGCTTGGGCCGGGGTCGCTGCCGACGGATGCCGCGATGATCGGTCTGAGCCAAAAGGACACGCGCGGGCTGCTCGCGGATGGGCTCGACATCATTACCCGCCTTTTGCGCTCGGACGCGCCGGTGAACTTAGAAAATGACCGCTGGGTGTTGAAGGACGCGCGCCTGCACCTGCGGCCCTATTCCAATTTCGATCTGGCCACCGCCGCTGTGGCGTCGCCAACAGGGCCGAAACTCGCGGGCAAATACGGCACTGGTCTGATTTCGATCGGGGCCACGACCGCTGCCGGATTTGACGCGCTCGCACTGCATTGGGACGTGATCGAAGAAGAGGCCAAACACTACGGTCACACGCCGGACCGGTCGAAATGGCGCCTTGTCGGGCTGTGCCACATCGCCGAGACCGCCGAACAGGCGCGGCGCGATGTGGAGTATGGGATTGAGCACTGGTTCAACTACTTCCAGGAAATCGCAGCCTTCCCGCAGATGTCCATGCCGGGCCAGAACGCCAAGGAGATGATCGACTTCATCAATGACAGCGGATTTGGGGCCATCGGGACGCCCGATATGTGCAAGGCGCAGATCGACCGGTTGTGGAAACAGTCAAATGGTGGATTTGGGGCCTACCTGATGCTGGCGCACAATTGGGCAAACTTTGACGCGACCAAGAAGTCCTATGATCTGATCGCGCGCGAAGTGTTCCCGCATTTCCAGGGGCAGCACATGTCGACAATGAACGCCGCCATGCGTGCCGAAAAGATGCGCCCGGAACTGGCCGAAATCCACATGAAAGCCGTGGAGACCGCGCAGACCAACTACGAAGCGGAAAAGGAAGCACGGCACGTGACCGAACCGGCCGAATAGGGTCAGCGGTCAGGCCGGATCAGACCCAGCCCGCGCAGGTAGATGCCGATCCCCGTTTCCAACAGATCTTCGGGAGGGAACGGGGACGCGCGGCCGGGCGAGTTGCGCGCAAAAAGCTCCACGACCCCGTGGCTCATCGCCCAGATATGAGCCGAGAACATGGAAGCGGGGGGCCGTTTATCCTCGGGGATATGCTGGGACAGGTCGCCCGCGGCCTTTTCCAGTACCGCATTGGCGCGCGTGGCAACGTCCGCCAGTTCGGGGGTGCGGTTGGTGGAAATGCCGCTTTCGAACATCGCGATGTAGTGGCCCGGAAACCGACGGGCAAAGGCCAGATAGGCGCGCCCGGTCGCCTCGAACGCGGCCAGCGCCGAAGGCTGCCCGGACTGGTAGGCGTGTTCCATCAAGTCTGCAAAAATCCCGTAGCCCTGACGCGCGCATTCGGCGATCAGGTCCTCGCGCCCCTCGTAGTGGCGGTAGACCGCAGCCGGGGTCACGCCCGCCTGCTTGGCCGCCTCCGACAGGGTAAAGCCGGTGGGGCCTTTGTCCTCGATCAGCGCAAGCGCGGCCTCGATCAGCGCCTGGCGCAGATTGCCATGGTGATAGCCGCGTTTAGGCATCCCAGATGTCCGGACCACCGCAGATGTGTTTGTCTATGGTTCCAATGCCTTGCGGGTCCTTGTTCGTGTAGTCCAACCCATGCAGCACGGTGCGGATCGCGTTCAGCCGGGCACGCTTCTTGTCGTCGGATCGGACAATCGTCCAGGGCGCGTGGCCCGAATGCGACCGCTCCAGCGTCTCGCGGATGGCGTCGGTGTAGGCGTCCCATTTGCCCAGGCCCTCAACGTCGATCCAGCTCAGCTTCCACTGCTTCAGCGGGTCCTGCTCGCGCGCCATGATGCGCCGCAACTGCTCGGCCCGGCACACGTTCAGCCAGAACTTGAAGACGTGGATACCATCGCCCACCAGCATCTCTTCGAACGGTTGGACCTGCCCGAAAAAGTGTTCGCGCTGCGCGTCGGTGCAAAAGTCGAACACGTGCTCGACCACGCCCCGATTGTACCAGCTGCGGTCAAAGAATACGATCTCACCGCCCGACGGCAATTGCCGGATATAGCGCTGAAAGTACCATTCCGCCGCTTCGGTCTCGGTTGGTTTCGACAGGGCGACGACGCGGGCGCCACGTGGATTAAGGTTCTCGCAGAAGCGTTTGATCGTGCCGCCTTTTCCGGCCGCATCACGCCCCTCGAACACACAGGCGACGCGGGCACCGGTGGTGGTGGCCCAGTCCTGCATCTTGACCAGCTCGATCTGCAACGCCTCCATCTCGCGCTCATAGGCCTTGCGCTTCATCCGCTCTGGGTGCGGATAGGTCGGCGTAAGAATGTCACGCTTGTCGGCGGTGCTGATCTTGTCGCGGATGTCATCCGGCGCACCGCTCTCGAAGAATTCGGTGATCGCACCATCAAAGGGGAGGCTCATGGGCTGCTCCAAGTTACTGCTCTTAACATGCAATATGGGGCAGGGCGGCGGTTAACGCAAACCCGCACGCGTGGCGACACGGTCGATGGCCGCGATGACGTCGCCTGCGTGGCTGTGCTGCGGCATGTGCCCGACACCTTCGAGCACGGTGAGGTTTGCGCCATTGATCTGCTCGGGCAGTTTTGTCGAATGCACATCCAGCGGCACGATGGTGTCCGCGTCGCCATGCACGATCTCGACCGGCACTTTGATCTCGCCATAGCGCGCCGACATCTCGACCACATGGGGTCGCAGCCAGTTCACCTGCCGCGCATTGGCCCGCATCGACACCCGCCGCAGGGTCAGGGCAGGCCCGACATGGTCGATATACCCCTCCGGCGCGGTCTGTGGGGCAAAGATGTTGGCCACGATGTTCTTGACGTAGGGCTCTGGCACAAAAGCGGAAAAAAGCGGTACCGCCAGCCCGCCGCCAAGGGCGGAGCCGTTGAGGTTGTAGGTCCAGTCCAGCGATCCGGGCCACGGGTTCGCCACGCCCGCCACGGACACGACGCCTGCCAGATCGTCGAATTCCAGCGCCCCGGCCAGCGCCACGATCCCGCCGAATGAATGGCCGACCACGATGGGCCGTTCGAGGCCCAGGGCATCCGTCGCCGCCTTGAGGAGTTGCGCCTGTTCGGCGGGGCTCGCATGCGCGCTGCTCCAGGCGCGTTTGTGTGCGGGGTCGATCTGACCGGTCCAGCCTAGGCCGGGCCGGTCCAGCATGGTGACGCGGTATCGGTCGCTCAGTTGTGCGGCAAAGGCAAAGGTCCAGTCCCGCGTGTTGCCCGACGCGCCGTGCAGCTACACCACGTCCGGTCCGCTGCCCTGCTGTTCGGCATGTACGGTTACCCCGTTCACGTCGATCAACTGGCCCTGCGGCGGAAAGGCGGCGGCGGCGTCGCGCTCGCGCTTGGCTGCCAGGTATTGGACCATCCCGACCGTCAGTACCACGACGGCCAGCACAAGGATCAATGTTGTCTTCATCTTACCCCCGCAGGTCGGTCCGCTCTTGCCCGATCCGCTCCATCTCGTACGGGGTGGTCAGATAGATCTCGGCGATCCAGTTGCCATAGAGCAGATGCGCGTGGCTGCGCCAGCGGTTCAGCGGGTTCTGGCCCGGATCGTCGGCGGGGAAGTAACCCACCGGCATGTCGATCTCGGCCCCATCGACCTGCACGGCTTCCAGATCGCGGTCATATTCCTGTTTCAGCGTGTCGCTGTCGTATTCGAAATGGTTGAGGATATAGAGTGCGCGGTGCTGCGGGTCCTCGATCAGGCAGGGGCCAGTGACGTCCGAACCCAGCAGAACGGGCAGGCCCGCCGCCGCGACCTCCGCCGCGCGCACTTCGGTCCAGCGCGACACCGGAACGACGCAATCATCGGAAAAGCCGCGTAAATAGGGCGACGCGGGCGCGAGGTTGGTGTGCCGATACGCGCCGAACAGCTTGCGGTCGAGCATGTGTTTGGGCACATCGTGAAAATGGTGCAGCATCGCCATCCCGCCCCAGCACACGCCAAAGGTTGAATGCACATGCGTCTGGGTCCAGTCCATCACCTCGCGCAGCTCGTCCCAGTAACTCACCTCCTCGAACGGCAGGTGTTCAATGGGCGCGCCCGTGATGATCAGGCCGTCAAACTTCTCTTCCCGCACATCCCGGAACGCGCGGTAGAAGCTGTCCATATGGTCCGACGCGGTGTTCTTGGCCTCGTGGTCCGACATGCGGATCAGCGTCAGTTCGATTTGCAGAGGCGTGGCGCCGATGAGGCGGGCAAATTGTGTCTCGGTCTGGATCTTCTTGGGCATCAGGTTCAGCAGGCCGATCTTCAGCGGCCGGATGTCCTGATGGGCGGCCAGATCCTCATCCATCACCATCACACCCTCGCGCGTGAGCACGGAGTAAGCGGGCAGGGTGGAGGGCAGTTTGATGGGCATGGGATCCGTCCGGTTGAGTGCGAGGCGCAGACTTAGTCGGAGCAGTGGCGACGCTCAAGGGCAAGGGCCACCAGATCGATGAAATCCGCTTCAGTTTTGAGTGAGGCGACCTCATCCGCGGTGACCGTGACGCCCCAGCGCGACATCGCCTCGTAGCGGGGCTGGCGGTGGGCCAGCGCACGGGCATAGGTCCAGCGGACAAAGGCGTCGGGGTCCACAGCGTCGGGCGCGTAACCTGTCTCGCTCAGGTAGCCCTCCCAGCACTCCAGCAGAAAGCCGGGCTGATAGGCCATCGGTTTGGGCGCACGGTCGAACCGTTCAATGAGCGCTGCGGTGTGGGCCGCGTCGCCCTTGATCCAGATCGGCAGGCAGACGGCCGACAGCGTCGTCATCAGCGGGTCGCGGTCATCGGCCGGGTCCACCCATTCGCAGATCGACCCGCCCGTGTCGCAGATGAAATTCGGATAGCCATAGAGCCGCTGTGCGCGTTCCGCGAAATGGCCTGTGTCCTCGAGCGCTGCGATCTCCGAGCGGCGGAACTGTTCCTGCCGGCGGCGGTATTCGTCTATGGGCACGCCGCCCTTGGCCGCATCGCCGGGCTTGCCCAGATAAGTCGAGACAGGGCTGAGATTGTGGAACGTGATGTTGGAGCCGATATAGATCGAATCGCTCATCAGCAGGTCGCGCAGGAACGGCACCTTCATCGCCTCGGCCTTGGCGTTGTCGGTAATGTATTCGCCCATATACCGCGTGCCGATGCGGTAATCGATGGAGTAGTGAAACCAGCTGCCCGCCGCGCGCAGGGTGGTGGACATGTGCGTCTTGCCCAGCCCCGACATGCCAAAGACCAGCACCCGCCGCGTGTCCGCGCGGCACCACGCCTCTGCATCCTTGTAGAGCATTCCGTTTCCCCGTCTCGTTCGCGCTGTCCTAGCCTTGAGGGGTGGGGCGGTCAACGCTGCGCCTGCGGACCCAATTCCAGGCGCGGCCGTCAAGGATGATCAGGCCAAGCGCCAGTAGGCCAAAGCCGAGATAGGCGTTGGGCGATAGCGCCTCGTTCCGTACCAGCGCGCCGAGCGCGATGGCCACGGGCGCGATCAGCAACGTGACCAGCATCAGGTTGCCCGACCCGGCCATGCCCAGCACCCGGTAATAGAGCAGGTAGGCTCCGGCGGTGGCAATGATGCTGTAATAGCCGATGGCGAGCATCGTGACCGGTTGCAGCGCAAGCGTCAGCGGACCATCGACAATCCATGCCAGCGGCACGGTGACCAGCGTCGCCCCGCTCAGCATGCCCGCAGCGGCCACTTGCGGCTTGAGCCCACCAAGGAAGTGCCGGGCAAAGCCCCCGGCCAGCGCGTAACTGATGGTGCCTGCGATGATCGCCAGTTGCGCCAGGCTGCGCAGATCGAAATTGCGAAAGTTCTCCAACCCGATGGCGGTGGCAACGCCCAGAAACCCCAGCGTGACGCCAATGGCTTTGCGCAGGGTCATGCGTTCGTCCGCAAAGACGAGGGCGGCGACAATCACGCCAAATATGGCCGTGGCGGCGTTCAGGATCGAGGTCAGACCGGTCTCGATGTGCAGTTGCCCCCACGCCATCAGGCCAAAGGGGACGACGTTGTTCAAAAGCCCCATCCCGAGAAACGCCAGCCAGATACGCGGATTGCGCGGCACCGGCAGGCGCATCAACGCCACGACGCCCCACAGCACCAGCATCGCCCAGAAGGTGCGGTGTGCCACGGATGTGAGCGGGGCAACTTCGTCCAGTGCGATGCGTATGGACAGGAAAGAGCCGCCCCAGATCAGCCCCAGCAGCAGCATCTCGGCCCAGGCGCGGCCCGACAGGGATTTTTGTGGTGTCATGCCGGATCAATGACAGGCGCAGCAGTGCCCCGCCACCCGTTTCCTGCGCAAAGAAAAACCCCGCCTCCGGAGGGAGGCGGGGCTGACATCAACGCATGTAGCGGTGATCAGAACTTGTATTCAAACCGCAGACCGGCCGTGACGGCGGAGTTGCCTTCAAACGGGGCAACCGGGGTTCCACCGGGCGAGGAGATTGCATCGCCAAGCTGCGAGTAGCGTACGCCGCCTGCAATCGCGAAGCTCTCGTTCACGTCGTACTTTGCGCCCACTGCGATGAAGCGCGACCCGTTGGTCGGGGCCAGCGGCGACACCAGATTGTCATCGCCCACGGAGGAATAGCCGACAGACACCGACCCGGACCATTGTTCGTTGAACCGGCGCCCGATGCCGATGGAGAAGTCGAAGCCGTCTTCGAGGTCGGTCAGCGAGTTGCCTGTCAGCCCGGTAAAGACGTCAGGCCTCACGACTGTGTCTTCGTACATGGCATAGCGCAGGTTGCCGAACACAAGTGTGTTTTCGGCAATACCGGTCTGGAAGTCGATATTGATGCTGTCAGGCGTTTCGACCTGCGTGGTTGCACCCGGTACGGACGTCACAACACCCAGCGGCGAGGTGAAGGTTTCCGTGGTGGGCAGGTCATGGGTGGTGCTGGAGTTGTAGGTTACCGCCACCCGCAGCGCGATTTCGGGAATTTCGTAGGCAGCGCCGACGACAAACCCCAGATCGCCTGTCGAGCTAAAGCCGCCATCGTAGGACAGGATGTTCGAGGCTGCAAAGGCCAGGCCGTCCAGCGTCACCGAGGCCGACACTTCCTGATAGCGCAGACCGCCATGGACAGACCAGTTGTCGTTGAACTTGTAGCGTGCCAGCGCGGTCACCGCGTAGCTGTCCACAGTAGCACCTGTGCCACCCAGAACCGATGTCGCCTGATCATTCGGGTAGAACGTGTCCGCGCCAAAAGGCTCATCGCCAATGATGGCAAAGGACAGTGTGTCGTTCAGTTCATATTTGCGGCCGCCGCCGGCCCGCAGGAATGTGTCCGCGACGTAGCCGGTCGGACCTGTCGCGCCAGAGCCCTCAACGGTAGGGTCGGTATAGGCAAAGGACAACTCGATCCGGTTGCCGTCCTGAAACAGAATGCCGATCGATTGGCCGGACCGGTCGAGACCGACGGCGTAAGCAGAAGTTGAGGACGCCAGCAGCGCGGCCAGCGTCATAAAGCGGATTTTCATTTTGGTCCTCCCAAGGCCGCGGATGTGGAGTGGATGCGGCGTTGGGACGCAATAGGCCAATTTCAAGGCATGTTGGTCAATAATTACCCAAGGGCAGTTTCAACCAAGTGACGGAGCGTCATAAATCTGTGACCTGCGCGCCACAACGAGCAGTCATCCGCGCGTTTCCCACCACAGGTTGAGGTAATTCCCGCCGAAGATGACCACCGCGCCGACCAGAACCCAGATGTCGATCGCCTCGCCGTAGACCAGCATACCGACTACGGCGATGGTGGGCAGGCGGACAAAATCGATCGGTACGACGACGGTGGCGGGCGCAAGGGACAGTGCTTTGGTCAGGCAGTAATGCGCCATCAGGCCCGCACATCCGATCAGCGCAACCCACGGGCCCGTCGTGGCGTCCGGCAGGGCGATGTCACCGTCATAGCCTGCGGTGATCAGGCCCATGATCAGTTGCATGCCGGTGAGCCAGAACAGGATCGATACGATCTCTTCATGCCGGGTCAGGCGCTTGGTTAGCATGATTGTGATCGCAAAGAAGATCGCGCAGGAGGCGGCGGTGATCACGCCGGTGTTGATGCCCGCCATATCGGGGCGCGCCACGATCAGGATACCGGCAAAGCCAAGGGCCGCCGCGAGCGCCCGCATCGGCGTGAGCCGCTCGCCCAGCACCAGCGGGCTCAGCAGGATCACCCAGATCGGCGTGGTGAACTCGAGCGCAAACACCTGCGCCAGCGGGATCAGCGTGACGGCGAGAAACCACAGGTTCTGCCCAGTGAAATGCGCCACGTTGCGGATCAGATGCGTGCCAAGGCGGGCCGTCTGAACCTGGCCGAATGATCCGGTGGCGCTGGCCAATGCCACCACGATGACCACGCCCACAAGGCTGCGATACATCATGATCTCGAACGTATCGAGTGCATGGCTGACCTCGCGCCCCGCAACCGCCATGACCGAGAACGAGGTGATGGTGCCGAGCATCCACAGGGCGGCTGTCACCGTCGCTGTCATGTTTTGCGGATCGCCTGTGTCCGGGCGCAATCGGAATTTGACACAAATTCCGGCCCGTTTTCCGTGTCGGAAAACGCAGCGCGCACCGCTGTTGTTATTCCCATTCGATCGTGCCGGGGGGTTTCGAGGTGATGTCGTAAGTGACCCGATTGATCCCCGGCACCTCGTTGATGATCCGTGTGGCGGTCTCGCTCAGGAAGTCATGGCTGAACGGATAGTAATCCGCCGTCATGCCATCCACGGAGGTGACCGCGCGCAATGCGCAGGCATAGTCATAGGTGCGCCCGTCGCCCATGACGCCCACGGTACGCACCGGCAGGATCGCGCAGAAGGCTTGCCAGATCTCGTCATAAAGCCCGTGTTTGCGGATCTGGTCGATATAGACGGCGTCCGCTTCGCGCAGGATCTCGAGCTTGGGGCGGGTGATCTCACCCGGGCAGCGGATCGCAAGGCCCGGACCGGGAAAGGGGTGGCGACCGATGAAATGCGCCGGCAGGCCAAGCTCACGCCCCAGTGCGCGCACCTCGTCCTTGAAGAGCTCGCGCAGCGGCTCGACCAGTTTCAGCCCCATCTTTTCCGGCAGGCCGCCCACGTTGTGGCTCGACTTGATGGTGACCGACGGACCACCGGAGAAGCTGACGCTTTCGATGACATCCGGGTAGAGCGTGCCCTGGGCCAGGAATGCGGCCCCTTCGATCTGGTCGGCATATTTCTGGAACACGTCGATAAAGAGGCGCCCAATGATCTTGCGCTTGGTCTCGGGGTCGGACTGGCCGTCAAGTTCGCCCAGAAAAAGCTCGGCCTCGTCGGCATGGATGACCTGCAGGTTCATGTGGTCGCGGAACATGCCCACGACCTCTTCGGCCTCGTTTTTGCGCAAAAGGCCATGGTCGACAAAGACGCAGGTCAGCTGGTCGCCGATGGCCTCGTGGATGAGTGCTGCGGCGACCGAACTGTCGACACCGCCCGAGAGCGCGCAGATGACCTTGGCGTAGCCCACCTGATCGCGGATCTTCTGCACCGCTTCCTCGCGGTAGGCATTCATTGTCCAGTCGCCCTTGAACCCGGCGAGACGCACAAAATTCTCGTAAAGTTTCGCGCCCTTTGGCGTGTGGTGCACCTCCGGGTGGAACTGCACGGCGTAAAATTGACGTTCCGTGTCGGCCGTGATCGCATAGGGCGCGTTGGGCGAGGTACCGTAGACATCGAAGCCGGGCGCAAGGCGCGAGACGTGATCGCCGTGGCTCATCCACACCTGTTCCTGCCCGTCGTCGAACCACCCTTCAAGCAGGGGCAGGCCGCCCGCGGGCTGTACTCAGGCGCGGCCGCACTCGGCCGTGCCGCCGCCGCCCGAGATCTTGCCGCCATGCACCTCGCCGCCCAACTGCTGCATCATCACCTGCTGGCCATAGCAGATGCCGAGGATCGGGACGCCGAGCGTATAGATGCCGTCGGGCGCACGCGGTGAGCCATCGCGCGTGACCGAATCGGGGCCGCCGGAAAAAATCACGGCGCGCGGGGCAAAGGCGGTCACGAAGTCCATCGTGACGTTCTGATAGGGGTGGATTTCGCAATACACGTTCAGCTCGCGCAGGCGGCGCGCGATCAGCTGCGTCACCTGGCTGCCGAAATCGATGATGAGGAGGCGGTCATGGTCAAGCGTGGTCATGGATGTGCAATATGCGGGGGGTGCGCCGGTGGCAAGCGTCGGTCTGGTCCGTATTTTGAAAGAGAAGAAGCGGGGGATGTCGCTTTTTTCCCTGCTGTGGCGCTAACTGCGCGCACAGGCCGGGACGATGCGGTAATCACCGCGCACCGGAACCGAACAGGGGGATGTGCGATGGCCGAGGCAGCAGTACGCAGACGGGGTCGTGGGGGTGGCGGTGCCGCCCGCCGGGCCGAGCGCAGCGCCGTGTCCTTCGAGACCGCCAAGTATATCGAGCGGAACATTCCCAACTTCGAAGTGCTGAACGCCGAGGCGCTGGATATCATCGAGGCCAATGCGGAGACGATCCTGCAAGAGGTGGGCGTCAACTTTCCCGACAATCCGGCGGCATTGCAGCGCTGGCGTGACGCGGGCGCGGATGTGGACGGGGACCGGGTGCGCATCCCCAAGGGGCTGGCGCGTCAGCTATGTGCGACAGCGCCTGCCACCTTTACGCAGCATGCGCGCAACCCGGCGCGGTCGGTCGAGATCGGCGGGCGCAATCTGGTGCTCGCGCCGGTCTACGGTCCGCCTTTCGTGCGCGACGCCCATGGCGGGCGGCGCTATGCCACGATCGAGGATTTCCGCAACTTCGTGAAGCTGGGCTATATGTCGCGCTGGTTGCACCATTCGGGCGGTACGGTGTGCGAGCCGACGGATGTGGCCGTGAACAAGCGGCATCTCGACATGCTGCACGCGCATATGACCCTGTCGGACAAGCCCTATATGGGTTCGGTCACCGAGCCGAGCCGGGCGCGCGATTCCGTCGAGATGTCGGAAATTCTGTTCGGCAAGGAGTTCGTCGCCGAGAACGCGGTGATGACATCGCTGATCAACATCAACTCGCCCATGACATTCGACGACGTGATGATGGGTGCGCTTGAGGTTTACGCGCAGGCCGGGCAGGCTTGCATCGTTTCACCTTTCATTGTCGGTGGTGCGATGGCGCCCGTTTCTGTCGCTGGCACGCTGACACAGGTGATGGCCGAGGTGCTGGCAGGCATCGCCTATTCGCAGCTGTGCAAGGCCGGGGCCCCGGTGATCATGGGGGCGTTTGTGACCTCCATCGACATGAATTCCGGTGCGCCGACCTTTGGCACGCCCGCGGCCGCGCACGTCACCTGTGGCGCGGGGCAACTGGCGCGGCGGCTGGGGTTGCGATTCCGGTCC
>ERZ1740072.797-NODE-797-length-12375-cov-11.617614_pt1 | contig 12375 bp, 9 predicted proteins | sample MGYA00581733_ERZ1740072 | MGnify/ENA primary metagenome ERZ1740072 (study PRJEB43018, sample SAMN04849741) | marine metagenome | isolation source: floating plastic debris | place: Pacific Ocean | collected 2008-08-30 | study: EMG produced TPA metagenomics assembly...
ATGAGCCCATCATCTTATTTCTTTCCCGCATACATGAAAAGAAAGGCCTAGATCACCTTATTCCGGCACTTAGCTCTATCGCTTCTGAAAGGTTTACCTTTGTTCTAGCCGGTAGCGGTGACCCTACATATGAGTCTGAGGTACAACAGTTACTTAAATCGAACAATTTGCAAACTCGAACTATCTCGACTGGCTTTGTAGAAGGAGAATTCAAACGATTGTTACTACAAGGCTCAGATATTTTTGCATTAACATCTTACTCTGAAAATTTTGGTGTTGCTGTGTTAGAAGCTCTATCTGCTGGAACACCTGCAATTGTTACACCTGGAGTAGCATTATCTTCAGAGGTCCATGAGCAGAAATTAGGATTTGTAGTTGACCAAAATATTTCTGATATTTCTAACGGAATAATTCAATATTTTAGATTGTCAGAGAAAATTAAAAATGAACTCAGTATTCGATCTAGCCAATTTGTCCGAGAGAACTACTCATGGAAAGCAATATCAGAGAGATTATATAAACACTATAAAATCGCTATATCTAAGCAAATTACTGTTTGAACTCTAATTTAACTATTCTAGTAGACTTTTGAACTGAAAAAGATCTTATTATGAACTCATTGATTTCAGTAATAATTCTTACGCATAACGAAGAAAAAAATCTGAAAATTTCCTTACCAAGCTTAAAATCTCTCAACGCAGAAGTTTTTATTGTTGATTCGGGAAGTTCAGACAACACAGTAGAAATTGCAAAACTGTTCGAATGTCATGTATTTGAGCATCCCTGGGAGAATTATGCTAAACAACTTAATTGGGCTTTGGATAATCTTCCTATTGAGACTCCTTGGACTATGCGTCTTGATGCTGATGAGCGATTGATGCCAGAGTTAGTGTCAGAATTAAAAGAAGTTTTACCCAATAGCCCTACTGGAATAGGAGGTTATCAGCTTAAGCGACGCGTCTTTTTTATGGGCCGCTGGATTCGCCATGGTGGCTACTATCCCACGTGGCTACTACGTGTTTGGCGTACTGGTATAGGTACCTGCGAACCCCTTTGGATGGATGAACATATTGTTCTTTCAGAAGGTAAAGTTGCTAGCCTCAAGAACGACATCATTGATGAAAATCACAAGGGATTGACATTTTGGACTGATAAGCATAACCGTTATGCTGACCGTGAAGTTAAGGACATGTTGGCAACCTATGCCAAAGAAAGTGAAGATCAGTTATTAACAGCTGATGATTTTTCGCAAGCGAGCCAACGTCGTTGGGTAAAGAAGAATCTATATGCTCGTTCCCCCCTTTTTCTAAGAGCTTTTATCTACTGGCTGCTTCGCTATACCGTTGGCCTAGGCTTTCTAGATGGAACGCCGGGTCTCATTTTTCACTTTCTCCAAGGATTCTGGTATCGCTTTCTAGTTGATGCTAAGCTGTATTCAATCCGTATGGAAAAGCAGACGCCATCTGTTCAACCAGACGACGCTGCCATCAATCAAGTATCCAACATCATTTCTAGAAGCACCTAGGTGCTTGAGGTGAACAGTGGCTGATAATCATCCTGATTTTAAACAGCGTTTGATTGTGGCAAAACTGTTTCAACGACTCATCTTCTACACTGGCGCAGCAGCTATTTTTATCAGCATTGCCACAGTTTTAGCAATGCAGGCAAAGCTAATGATAGCCACCCATCAATATCCCCAGCCCCAATCGATTTTAGTCTTGGGCGGTGGCAATACCCGAGAACCCGTAGCTGCCCAGTTAGCCAGTCAGCACCCCAACCTCGATATTTGGGTATCAAGCGGTTTAATGCCACCCCAAGCCAACGAAATTTTCTTAACCCAAAACGTATCCTTAACCCGAGTCAACCTTGACTACCGCGCCACCGACACCGTCACCAACTTCACCACACTGGTCAATAAACTACAGGCCAACGACATACGACATATCTATCTAGTCACCTCAGACTTTCACATGCAACGCTCAAAAGCGATCGCATTCTGGGTACTCGGCAGTCGCGGTATCGCCTACACCCCAGTCACCGTTCCATCCAATCAAGCACCAGAGCCCCATCACAAAATCTGGCGCGACACAGGCCGCAGTTTGCTATGGATATTAACCGGTCGTACAGGATCAAGCCTGGACCCTAACCCGCCTGCCAGTTCTTCCTAAAATTATGAATCATGGGCTACTTACGAGACTTTAAAAAATCAGTCAGCTTCAGCCCGTTCTGGTCAGCAGACGATGCCATCGCCCCATTGCCATTCACATGCACCTCAGCCGGTTCTTCCTGCGGTGTCCCATAGCCACCATAGCTATAGTACTGATAGCCCTTACCATCGGGCACCACACCATTCGCCACCAGACCCAACACCGGAATTTTAGCAAACCGAATAGTCTCAATTACATGGCTCAGGACGTTGCGATCGCACATATTCACCCGCGATACCAAAATCAACCCATCCGTATGGGGAGCTATCAGCGTCGTATCCGCCAGCCCCACCAACGGAGGAGAATCATAAATAATCAGATCAAACGCCTTCTCCAAATCCGTCATTAACTGTTGCATCCCCCGAGACGACAACAGCTTGACCGGGTCTGGCGGAATACTCCCCGCCGTAATCGTATACAGCTCCACAAACGGCATCGCTCGATGGATTACATCCGCCTGGGCTACATTACCCGACAACAAATCACTCAGCCCTTTCCCATTAGCAACATCTAATCGCTTATGAATAACCGGTCGCCGCAGGTCAGCATCCACCAGCAGCACCCGTTTGCCCATCGTTGCCGCCGTTTGCGCCAGATGCCGAGCCACCGTAGACTTACCCTCCCCCGGCATCGACGAACTCAAAACAACCGACTGAATCGGACGCTCCGTCCCCAACAACAACAGATTTGTCTGCAACAACCGCATCGACTCTAAAAATTGCGACCCACCATAGCCATATGGTTCTACTTTATTAGTGCGTCGTTTGAACCATTGCCCAATCTTACCGGTCTCAGCAACATTATCAGCCGTATCAAACTCAGGCTGATACGGCACCACCCCCAATAGCGGTAGTTTCAAAATCGCCTTCAGTTCATCCACCGTACGACAAACATTGTCTAGCTGTTCTAACAACAACGCCGCCATCACACCAAAAAACAAACTCGCCATTACCCCTAACACTAAATTGCGCTTAACATTGGGCGCAATCGGCGATGTGGGCTCCAGCGGCACCTCAATCAGCTCCCACGGAATTTCAGTTTGGGCCGCTTCAATTTGTAATGTCTCGCGAGTTTCTAAGAAGCGACTCAACGCCCGTACCGAAATCTCTAGCTCCCGTTGCAGATCGTTATATTCCCTAGCCAACGTAGGCAGCTGGGTTAATGTATCTTGCAACTGCGTTTCAGCCTGGGCCAGGGTTTGACTCTGGTCTTCTAATATTTGAATATCATTGACAGCACCAGCAGACCGGGCACTCAACACCCGCCGAGCCTCTATATCTAAAACCGGCAACAATAATTCCCGTTTGTCCTGTAATACTTGAATTTCAAGACTATCAGGCTGGAATCGCGTCAGCTCAGCCGCAATCTCTGTTTCCACCTGCCGCAGCTCCTGAATCAGCTGCTGATAGACAGTCGCATCCTGTAATGCAGCTTCCCACCCACCAGAAGAGCCCAACAAATCATACTGTGTCCTCGCCTGGGCTAACTGTCGTTCAATGTCTAGACGTTGAGCACTCAGCGCCCCTGCTCGGCTGGAAATCTGTTCATTTTGAGTGGCCGGATCAATAAAATTATGGGTTTTACGAAAAACTTCTAGCTGACTTTGTAACTCATTAACCCGCCCCTCTAGCTCTGGCAGCTGTTTGTTAACAAACTGAATACCCTGGCGCAGATTTGTTTGACGCTCCCTGAGACTGTAATCCAGGTATACATCCGCCAAAATATCCAAGGTTTGTTGAATTTTAACCGGGTTCTCACCCCGGTAAAGCACCTCGATAATTTTTGTCTCACCCACCCGTCTAATGACAAGATTCTCTAGCAGCGTCTCATAGTCCAGATCTGGATCAATCGCGTTAAGATCCACTAGCACCTGTTCAATTAATCGGGGACTGCGCAACACCTGCACTTGAGTCTCATAGTCTAACCCCGACGACTTTGTTGCCAACGATTCATCTAGCAAATCACCAAAGTCTTGGATTTGGTTATCCGCATTCACCGGTTCTACCAAAACCTGAAAGGTGCCCTCATAAATCGGCTCTTGCAAAAGCGTGCCGACTACCGCAGCCCCCATTACCCCAGCCGCTATGCCTGCAATCACCCCAGCCCGTCGCCGCAGCATCGTGAACAACTGACGTAAATCTATATCATCCTCATCCCACGGGACCTGAAACAATGGAAATCCCTTCCAATTCTCTCCGCCAGATGCGCTGTTGTTCACAGTCAAATTATTCATGGGTCCAGTGACGTCTAAAGGTTAAATAAGCGCAAACAGAGCATAGCCCACATCCCCACGTTTGCTACAGCCCCAGGTTAATAACGGGTAAAATCTGTAGAAACGGACTCAATATCGTATTGAGACTATCGGACAGACGCGCTGCCGTACTTGGATCGACAACGACAATATCGTTGTGCTGCACAATCGGATTATTGTCGGGGTCTAACCCCTGGGCCAGATCAACGTCAAAAGACCGCTGGGTGACGGTCCCGTTTGAGTTAAGACGAATAAGCTCAACCGTTTCCTGGGCTCGACGATTAAACCCGCCTGCGGCCAACACAGCTTGGTTTAGGGTGGTATTGGCCGACACGGCTATGGCTCCGGGCTCTTCCACCTCCCCCACAACGTTGACACTGATGGTATCAGGAGACAAATTGGTGGCGGTTAGCCTGCTAATTTGCTCCGAATTTGCTGCCACTGCCGTGGGAACGACAATGGTATCCCCCGCCTGCAACACCATATCCTGACTGTTTTCGCCCGTTTCCACTAGCTGCCACAGGTCTAAAGAAATTGTATGGTTGTCACCAAAGCGGGTCGTGCGTTTAACCTCCACCCGTCGTAGGTCTGCCAGGGGTTTAATCCCACCCGCCAGCCGCAATGCCCGCGTCACGGTCAATCGTCCAGGTTGTTGCACCGTATTGGCGGTGGTGGTGTTACCGACGGTCACAGATTGGCTCGATGTCCGCCGTGAGGCGTAGTTGTAAGTGCCTGGGCGAAACACTTCCCCCACCACGACAACGCTAATGGCCTCCTCTTCATCGGTTGCCAGATTAGAAACGGCAATCTGGTTGGAAGCCCTCAGATCAATGGTGTCGGCCTGGTTAATGGTAATGGCGTCCCCATCCCGCAGGGGAATATCTTGCCGCAGGTCCCCCTGGCCAATCAGCAGACCTAAATCACTGATAACACTCTGGGTGTTGCCGTTTTCCACATTGCGCCGGATCTGGACCTGTTCCATATCGGCAGCTTGGGTAATGCCCCCCGCTAGCTGGATCGCATCAACTAATGTGGGAAACTGGCCGGTTTCGTCTACTGGGATTGTATAGACGCCGGGCTGGTAGATCTCACCTGCGATCGCAATCCGTAATTGTCGCGGCATCAGCAAACTGACGGTTATCCGTGGGTAGCGAACTTTTGCACCATAGGCATCACTAATAGCCTGTTCCGCCTGCGCTATTGTCAGCCCAACAACCGACAGCTGTCCCACCGCTGGCAAATTTACCTGGCCGTTAGCAAGCACCCGCTGCTCACCCCCATATTCCGGCACATTAAACACATCAATGCCAATCAGATCACCAGGCCCAAGCAGGTAAACGTCAGGCAAGGCGTTAATCACCGATGCTACCGCGCGAGGAGCCACCACCCTAATGGCCACATCACCATGGGCGATGGCAGCTCCCAACACAGCCCCCATAAAAGCACGCCCTAACAAGGCAAAAGATTTGACGCTAGTCATAACCGTAGATACAAATTAGCAAAGCAATTTAAGAAGACACAGCGATGGTTAAACCAAGTAGTCTATGAACCGTCTTGACTAACTACTTGATTAATGCCTAGTAGTAACAGAATAAAGTCTAAAAATCTAGGGGTATCTACTGAAAGAAGCAGCTGGACCCCACACTAGCCGTCACTTAGCCATAGCCCGCTCTAAAGTCTTGTAAACCCTGCCCCAGGGCAACCTTTGTCTTTAATAAAAAGCGAGCTAATCCCCCTAAAAGCGTCCTATGTATTGTATAACGTTGAATAGTCAAGCACAGTGTCGCCCTTAGCAGCATTGTGACCGCTAACGCTTGAAAATGGAGCCTATCTAGCTAAATCGACAGTCTGCCACCGAGAAACAGTCCCCTAACACAGTAGCTCCCATGAACAGACCCCATCAAATCATGGTTATCGAGAATATAGCTCAATGCCCTTATTTTTGATAACCAGGTAGCTCAAACATCCTTGATTTGTAAATTTTTATTAAAAAATCCTGTTTTTGAGTTGAAAGCATTGGGTCTTGCGTAGGATTGCGAATGTTATTCCTAAAAAAATAGCCAGTCGGGTGTACGCTAACATTTCAATAATCCATATAGAGGGAAATTAAGTCGCAACGTTTTTTCTACCATTCGAGACCGTAAGTATCTACGCCAAATTTTCTGTAACCTGTTTTAGACAGCAGGATTGAGAGTTTTCAGCGCATCTGACGCTGTTCAATTATTGGCGTTGCTGATGCTCGGGATGATTTTATCTGCAAGATACTGGCCTATGCCATATCTAACCGACTCATCCTCATAAATCAACAATGACAAGTCTTCGGTGTAAACGTCTAGGGCTGCTAAAGGAAAAACTGTTGCACTCAATTGCATTACAGGGTGTTGGTAACATTGAAACTTGGCGAATAAAAGATGATGATTTTGACACCCTCAAGATAGTCTTGTCCTTAACTGAGGGACAGGCTTGTTGACTCTATTCCTGTGTTTATCATCATGATTTTCACGACGTCACTACAACCACTAACTGACAAGCCATCAGCCAAAAATAGACAGTTTGTCAGACCATTATTTACATCCCGTCAAGTAGCAGCGTTGTTGTTGATTTGTGACATTGCTATCCTGTTGGCAAGCTTGTCAACGCACCGAGCTCTTCAAGCGAGCGCGTTTATATTACTGCTATCACCGTTGACATGGCTGTTGGTAATTACATTTGTTAGTGGTCTTTATTTAGCAGATGCCTACCGTCTAGATTTCCTGAGGGTGTCAGGGGTACGTGCATCTATTCGTACGTTAATCAGTAATTCCATGACCACTGGCCTTTGGGTCATAGTAATTTATATCTTTAATGCTTTAAGCCCAAGTTCTGCCTATACCAACAATGTGTGGCCTACAGCCATCGTCATTTTTAGTATTTGGACCATCGTTTCAAGACTAGTTACAGCCAACTATCTAAAGGCTCAAACAGCCCTCAATAGATGGCTCTTATTGGGGTTTGACCACAGTCAAAATTCCCTATTACAAGATTTTAGCTCCCTTAAGTTAACCAATCATGTGGTTAACCTATTGGCAAACTGGCAAACTGTTCCAGCAGAGCATACCCAAGAAGTAGGTAACTTAAGCGATCTGGGTGCTTGGCTTACTCAACCTTGCAGCCATATTCTAGTCAGCCATGAGCTAAAGCTTAACGAACAACAGTTAACGTATTTAAAACAGGCACGATTACAGGGAATTCCAGTATATCGAGTTCCAGATTTATATGAAAACTACTTTAATAAAATCCCTGCCGACACGTTACAAGATACTTGGTTTACATTTAGCGTAGGCTTCAATCTGTTGTCTAACCGCATTAATCTGTGGGTTAAGCGCTTTGGCGACATTATTCTGGCCATTTCAGTTTTATGCATCGTTTCTCCAGTTATGCTGATAACGGCTATTGCGATAAAACTAGATAGCCCTGGATCTGTCTTCTACAGTCAGTCTCGGACAGGACAAAACATGAAGCCGTTTCGGGTTTACAAGTTTCGTTCGATGTATCAAGATGCAGAGAAACGCGGTGTTCAATGGGCTAGCGAACGCGATCCACGAATTACACGGGTAGGAAATGTTATTCGCCTCGTGAGAATTGACGAACTGCCCCAATTATGGAACGTCCTACGTGGTGATATGAGCATGATTGGTCCACGCCCTGAGCGGCCAGAGTTTGATAAAAAGCTAGCCAAAGAGATTCCCCATTACACCGTCCGTTACATGCTAAAGCCGGGAATCACAGGATGGGCACAGGTGTTATACCCCTATGGTGCATCAGTAAACGACGCTTATGAAAAACTAGCCTATGACCTGTATTACATAAAGAATCACTCGTTTTGGCTAGATCTCGCAATTGTGTTTAAGACGTTGCGGGTAGTGCTTTTAGGGAAAGGGCGTTGAGACCATCACAGTCCTTCAGAATGCAATGGTAGATACTGTCTAAAGATAGACTTCCGTCTGTTTTTCATATCTTAGCTATGGTTAACTCAAAAAAAGTATTAGTGACGGGTGGAGCAGGTTATGTGGGTTCCCATGTCGTAAAGCAGTTAGGCCAAGCTGGCTATGAAATTGTTGTTTATGACAATCTTTCAACCGGAGTGGCCCACGCCGTCCTTTATGGCAAATTAGTTGTTGGTGATCTATCTGACACAGAAAAGTTAGCCCAGCTATTTGAACAGCATGACTTTTATGCCGTCTTACATCTTGCAGCCAGTATTGTTGTGCCAGAGTCCGTTGAGCGTCCATTGGACTACTATGGCAACAATACAATGAACGTGATCAATATCCTTCGTTGCTGTGAGCGCTATGGAGTAAAACGATTCGTATTTTCAAGTACAGCCGCAGTGTATGGCGAACCCAAGGAAAACCCCGTATCGGAAACCGCACCCACCAATCCGATTAATCCCTATGGGATGTCCAAACTGATGAGTGAGCGCATTATTCAAGACTATGCCAAAGCATCGGACCTACAGTATGTCATTTTGCGCTACTTTAATGTGGCTGGGGCCGATCCAGATGGACAGATAGGTCCATGGCTACCTGAGGCAACCCATTTAATTCGAGCCGCATGTGATGTTGCGTTAGGTCGAAAACCTGACGTAAAAATATTTGGGACAGACTTTGATACACCAGATGGAACAGGCATTAGAGATTTTATTCATGTAGTTGATTTAGCAGCTGCCCATTTGGATGGGTTACGCTATCTAAATTCTGGAGGCCATAGCCAAATACTAAATTGTGGTTACGGGCAAGGATATAGTGTTCGGCAAGTAATTAATTGTTTACAGCGAGTGTCCAAAAAGAATTTTTGGGTCAAGGAAGTTGACCGACGTCCTGGCGATCCTGCCTGTGTAGTAGCTCAAGCAGATAAAATTCGTAAGTTGTTAGGTTGGGATCCTCAATATGTAGATTTGGATTGCATTGTGCGAACAACTTTGACATGGGAAAAACGACGAATCAGAATCAATAGAATTGCTGCTTAGATACATCCTAGTTTGTTGCCCAAACTTCGATTAACAGCCATTAATCATTCAAATGATAAAACGTGTTGTCTGAGTTTACTTGTAGTTGTTCAAAAAACTGACTTATACATTTTTTGCCGTTGCTGATTTAGAGGATGAACCGATCGGTTAAACATACTATTTGACAGTACCTTGCAGATAAAATCATCCCGAGGATCGGCAACGCCCCATCTTTAAACATATACCTCATTTTCTTGCAATGAGCTCAGCTCTTCAAAAGCTTTTGTCCTTGGATTTTAGTAAAGACTTGCGCAAAATTGTCGCTAACATAGGTTGGCTTTTTGCTGGTCGGTTCCTACGAATGACGGTAGGTTTATTTGTTGGAGTGTGGATTGCTCGATATTTAGGAGTAGTTCAGTTCGGGGTGTTGAGTTATGCAATGGCTTTTGTTGCGCTATTCAACACTTTTTCAAACTTGGGGTTACCAGCTCTAGTTGTTCGAACGATTACCCATGAACCTGAAAAGAAAGAACAGATTTTAGGAACAACCTTCTGGTTGCAACTGTTTGGGGGCATTGCAACACTATTGCTTTCTATGAGCATGGTTTTTGGGCTCCATCATGACGATCAGCTAACGATGAGCCTAGTAGGGCTTTTAGCTTCTGCTGGGATTTTTCGCGCTTTTGAGACGATCGATCTATGGTTTCAGTCACAACTACAGTCGAAGTACACTGTACTAGCTAAAAACACTGCTTTTTTAGTGATTTCAATTGCTAAGGTCATTTTAATCAATGTGCGAGCACCGTTGTTAGCATTTGCCTGGGCTACTTTAGCTGAAGTTTTGATTGGTGCATTAAGTTTAATTGTCTTCTACAAAATCCAGGGGGGAGCACTCCGATTATGGCGCTGGAGTTTACCATTAGCGAAATCATTGCTCAAAGAAAGCTGGCCTTTAATCTTATCTGGGTTTTCAATTGTGATTTATATGAAGATAGACCAGATTATGCTTGGGAAAATGATTGGCCCCCGAGCCTTAGGGCTTTATTCCTCGGCGACTCGAATTTCTGAAGTATGGTACTTCATTCCTACAGCAATAGCCTCTTCATGTGCGCCTAGCATTTATGCTGCTAGGCAAGAAGAAAATACTACTTCGTTCTATCAAAAAATAGCTCAGCTTTTGAGAGTTTTATCGATAATTGTTATTTTAATTTCTATCCCTATGACATTTATGTCTGGGAACCTCATAAACCTCTTATACGGTTATGAGTATAGAGAGGCTGGTTCGATACTGGCAATTCATATTTGGTCAGCCTTATTTGTCTTTACTGGAGTAGGCACATCTGCTTGGTTCATTGCAGAAGGCTTAACCTATCTTTCCTTCCGAAAAACTCTACTAGGAGCAATTATCAATGTAATCCTAAACCTATTTTTAATTCCTACCTATAGTGGCAATGGTGCGGCAGTTGCTACGGTCATCTCTTATTCTATAGCTGCTTTTTTCTCAAACGCTTTCAGCAAACAAACTCGTGGTCTTTTCTATATACAATTAAAATCCTTCCTGTTGATAAAATAGAAAATCATAAATTCATATTTTTCATATTCAAATCTAAAAATTATTGCTGAGTTTAGTATAATCTCTCATGAAGCTATCAGACATTAAAATGATTTTTGAAAGTAAGTCCATCAAAAAAAATATTCCAGAACCAATAAAATACTTAGTTAAATATTTCGTTCATTGCATGAATTTTGATCCTTTTATTTGTAGGTCCTATTCTCAAGAAGGTGAAGATTTAATTCTGAAACGTTTATTCAATAAACAAGATGGTTTCTATGTTGATGTAGGAGCACATCATCCTAGACGGTTTTCAAATACATTTCTCTTTTATAAAAAGGGATGGAAGGGTATTAATATTGATGCTATGCCTGGAAGCATGAAATTGTTTAAAGAACAACGATCAAGAGATATAAACTTAGAAATACCCATAGCGAAAGAACATAAAGCTCTAACCTATTTTCAATTTAATGAGCCAGCTTTGAATACCTTTTGCCACGAGTTAGCATTATCGAGGAAAGAACCCTATAGAATCATTGAAAAACAGAGCATGGAGGCTTTCCCTTTAAAGGAGATCTTAGAAAAACATCTAACCAAAGGGCAGTTTATCGATTTTCTGTCTGTAGATGTCGAAGGTTTAGATTTAGAAGTTTTACAGTCCAATGATTGGTCCAGGTTTCGCCCAAAAGTTGTTTTAGTGGAGAAACTATATAGGTCACTACATCAGCTTCAAGACGAACCGATACATTATTTTATGACAGATCAAAACTATCAATTTTTTGCCAAAGCAGTAAATACTACTTTCTATATTAGTAATGAATTTTTGGCCGATCTTTAAATTTATATACTTTAATCCTAATGCATTACATAAGGCCAAAAATAACTCGTTAAATTGTCAAGATATTTTAACTCAAAGAGCCCTCTTCTAATTTATTAAAACCAATCCTTATTTGGGTGTTCTGATATAGATAATGTAGTCTTTTTTAAGAAGGTGAATGAAAATGAGTATTCTGAGATCTAGAAAAAGTGTTTTTTTTGATCTAAAAGTACCCGTTATAATATGCATCTTTAAGCGGTTTGAATCAACAAAAGAAGTTTTAGAAACCGTTAAGAGTTATGCTCCCAATCAACTTTTTGTAGTTGCTGATGGACCTAGAAATAAAGATGAGGCGGTGAAATGTTATAAAACAAGACGTTTATTTGATGATGTGGGTTGGCCTTGCCAGGTTTATACAAATTTTTCTGAAGAAAATTTAGGTGGTAAAGCAAGAGTATCTAGTGGGATATCTTGGGCATTTAAGCATGTTGACAAAGCTATTATTCTAGAGGATGACTGTATGCCAAGTCAGGATTTCTTTGCGTTTTGCGCTGAGCTTCT
>ERZ1740072.798-NODE-798-length-12366-cov-5.038015_pt1 | contig 12366 bp, 6 predicted proteins | sample MGYA00581733_ERZ1740072 | MGnify/ENA primary metagenome ERZ1740072 (study PRJEB43018, sample SAMN04849741) | marine metagenome | isolation source: floating plastic debris | place: Pacific Ocean | collected 2008-08-30 | study: EMG produced TPA metagenomics assembly...
CCCTCTTCATAACACACATATCCTGGAGGCGAGCCGGTCATGCGGCTAGCTGCAAAAATCTCCAAGTAAACAGACATGTCTTCATGGATTAAGGCATCTTCACCGCCAAACATATGGGTGGCAATTTGCCTTGCAAGAAGGGTTTTTCCAACGCCTGTGGGGCCTAAAAATAAAAATGCACCGATCGGTCGGTTGGGGTCTTTGATGTCTGCTCTACTTCTTCTAATGGCTTTACATACTTTGCTGTGCGCCTGTTTTTGCCCAATGATATTTGCGTTTAATGTCTCTTCCATATTGAGGACTTTTTCTGTTTCCCCTTCTGTCAGTCGGGTAACGGGAATTTTCGTTTGCTTAGCGATGATTTTTGCAATTTCTTCATCATCGACGATACTTTTTTGCTCTTCTTTATTGTTTTCCCAAGCAGCGCGAAGAGACTCGAGTTTTTCTCGGAGTTTTTTTTCTGTATCGCGTAATCTAGCCGCTTTTTCATACTCCTGACCAGAAATCGCGGCTTCTTTAAGCTTGCGAGTTTCTTCTACTTCTGTTTCTAAAGCGTTCATTTCAGAGGGTTGACGCATTGTATTTACCCGAACTTTTGCACCTGCTTCGTCTAAAAGATCGATCGCTTTATCAGGTAAAAACCTTCCTGTGATGTAGCGATCAGAAAGGTAGACGGCGCTTTTGATGCATTCATCGGTGTAGATGCATCGATGGTGCTCTTCATATTTTGATTTGAGTCCCAGTAAAATTTGTTCACTTTCAGCGATGGAGGGAGGTCCTACCATAATAGTTTGGAACCTTCTTTCTAAAGCGGCATCTTTTTCAATGTGCTTGTACTCATCAATTGTCGTAGCGCCGATACACTGGATTTCTCCTCTAGATAGCGCAGGCTTTAAAATATTGGAAGCGTCGATAGCGCCTTCGGCAGCGCCTGCACCTACAATGGTATGGATTTCATCAATGAAAAGGAGAATATTGCCATTTTTGCGCACTTCATCCATGACCGCTTTGATTCTTTCTTCAAATTGACCGCGGTATTTTGTGCCTGCAATCTTCAACGTTAAATCAAGAGAATTATGCCGTTTGTTGCGGAGATTGTCGGGGACATCGCCGCTGACAATCGCTTGGGCTAAACCCTCTACTATCGCGGTTTTACCGACCCCTGCTTCTCCAATGAGTACGGGGTTGTTTTTCCTTCTTCTACAAAGAATCAAAATCAGCCTTTGCACTTCTTCATGTCGACCAATTACAGGATCCATTTTCCCTTCACGGCTCAGTTCGGTAAGATCGTGGCCATAAGCTCTTAGGGCAGGCGTTTTTTCTGCAGAAGAAGCGGTTTTTTCCGAGGAGCCTTTAGGCCCTGTTTGCGGACCTTCTGAGCCGCCCATAGGAGGCAATTGCAAATTAAATGTTTCTAATTCTTTTAAGACTTCCTTACGGATTTCTTTTAAATTGACATGAAGGTTTTCTAGCACCTGCGCTGCAACGCCATCTGTTTGTCTTAATAGAGCAAGAAGAAGGTGCTCTGTTCCCACATAATTATGGCTAAGGTTCCTTGCTTCTTCATTTGACATTTCAAAAACTTTTTTCACCTTGCCCGTAAGCGCAGGGTCGCCATACACCTGCATTTCTGGGCCGAAGCCTACAATTTTTTCCACTTCAGAGCGGATTGTTTCATAATCTAAATTGAGATTACGCAGCACATTGACAGCGATTCCCTGACCTAATTTCAGCAGGCCTAAAAGAACGTGTTCTGTTCCTAAATAGTTGTGATTTAGACGCTGGGCTTCTTTTTTTGCCAGTTTAATGACTTGTTTGGCTCTATTGGTAAATTTGTCAAACATGCAATCTCTCAGGTTATTAACGGATCTTCCGCTCTAATCCGTATTTTAAACAATTTTTCGTATTTTTGTAAAATAGCGCTAAATATTTTTTTTACATTTATTTTCATGAAAAAGATCTCTATCTCTTTTATCTTGCGCTAGAAAAATATTTTGCTCTTCTGCTGTAAATTGTAGTTCTTCTTGCCAAAAAACCGGGTACTTAAAAAGAATGGAGTTATGTTACAAATTCTTTCTACAAAGCCGCTTAGTGCCAAAGAAAATATGGATATGGACGCTCTTTTATTGGAGAGCATCGACCGCAGCTTAGATCCCATACTGCGATTTCATTCCTGGAAGTCTCCAAGTTTTACCTACGGCTATTTTACCCCTTTTGATCAATATATCTCTTCTGTAGAAGAAATGCAAAAGCGGGGGATCGATAGCGCAAAAAGACCTACAGGTGGTGGGATCACTTGCCATGCATACGATCTTTCCTTTGCTTTTTTACTACCTTCTTCTCATCGGAAGTTTTCCTCTGATACATTGGAAAATTACGCATTTGTCAACACAGTTGTGAAAAATGCATTGATGGAATGTTTTCCAGATGCCATGCAGCTTTTTTCCACAAAAAAAGAGGGAGCCTCTACAAAAAAAATGGCCCCACCTTCTCCTTTTTGTATGGCAAAACCCACCAAATATGATGTGGTTTTGGAAGAAAAAGATCGGGGAAAAAGCGCTGGCATTAAAAAAATTGCAGGCGCTGCGCAAAGAAGAAAAAGAAGCGGGTATCTGCATCAGGGAACCATTTCAATTGCGCAGCCCAAATTAGATCTCCTAAGTCCAGATATTATTCCCGATGCAAGTATAAGAGACGCCATTTTTTTTCATTCATATACTCCCTTGCAAGGCAACTGGCAAGAAGAAGATTTGCAAAATACACGGTATAAGCTCCGCCTTTTACTGATCCAGCATTTCCGGCGAGCTCTGGATAATTCTTTCGAATAAAATTTCTAAGGGAGCTATACTGTCTTTTGGTAGATAAGGTGCAAAATGCAAAAAAGACGTACAGCAATTTCCCCCACACGAGAAGAGAACTATTCCGATTGGTATCAAGAGGTGATCAAAAAAGCAGATCTTGCCGAGCATACCAAAGTACGAGGATCGATGGTGATGAAACCTTGGGGCTACGCCCTTTGGGAAAACATCCGCCGCATACTCAATGAAAAATTTGAAGAGACAGGCCATGAAAACGCCTACTTTCCTCTTTTTATTCCTCTGAGTTACCTAGAAAAAGAAGCGCAGCATGTAGAAGGCTTTGCTAAAGAATGCGCTGTGGTAACCCACCACCGTTTGGAACAAGACGAGAAGGGACGTTTGATTCCCAAGGGTAAGTTAGAAGAGCCGCTCATTGTTCGCCCCACATCAGAAATGATCATTGGAGAGACCTATGCAAAATGGGTGGAGTCGTACCGAGATCTACCGATTTTACTCAATCAATGGGCAAATGTTGTCCGTTGGGAGATGCGCACCCGCCTTTTCTTGCGCACCACAGAGTTTCTATGGCAAGAAGGACATACCGCTCATGAGACAAAAGAAGAGGCTCTTTTTGAAACCAAGCAGATGCTAAACGTTTATGTCGATTTTTGTAGAGAGTATCTCGCAATGCCTGTAGTTCCTGGGCAAAAAACAGAAGAAGAGCGTTTTCCAGGGGCTGTGTCTACGTACACAATAGAGGCTATGATGCAGGATCGAAAAGCGCTGCAGGCCGGAACATCTCATTTCTTAGGCCAAAACTTTGCAAAATCTTCAGGCATCCAGTTTCAATCGAGGACAGGTGATGTAGAATATGCTTGGACTACTTCTTGGGGCGTTACCACAAGGTTAATTGGAGCTATGGTGATGATGCATAGCGATGATGATGGGTTGATCCTTCCCCCTGCTATTGCTTCAAAACATGTAGTGATTCTGCCGATTATTCCCAATCAAGAGCAGGAAAAACATATTTTAGACTATGCAAATCGTCTGAAAAAAGATCTAGAAAAACTCCAGTACAAAGGATCTGCCATCAAAGTCCATATTGACAAAAGAGAGATGAGAGGCGGTGAAAAGATGTGGTCTTGGGTAAAAAAAGGGGCGCCTATCCGTCTTGAAATTGGTCCTAAAGAGTATGAGGCAAAAACCGTTTCTTTATTCCAAAGAACAAAACCTCCAAAAGATCGGCGCTCTTATCTTGCAAATGAGCTTTCCTCTTTACTGCCAGAGCTTTTAGATGAAGTGCAAAAAGAGCTCTTTACAAAAGCAGATGCATTCAGAAAAACCCATACCCACAGGATCGATTCTTTAGAAGATCTCTACCGGTTTTTTACCCCGAAAAACCCATCTTCTCCTGAAATTCATGGAGGATTTGCTTTAGCTCCTTTTGATCCATCACAAAGCGCCGACAAACTCCAAGAAGATTTAGGAGTAACTGTCCGATGTATCCCAGAAGAGCAGCCTCAAGAAGAGGGCATTTGTATTTTATCTAAGAAAAAAACCCGAACCTACGCGATTTTTGCCAAAGCCTATTGAAGGAGAGTCATGCTGCAATTTTTTCGATATTACCAAAAATTTTTGTTCACCGTCATTGCGATTGTGATCAGCCTATCGTTTCTTTTTTCTGGATCTTATGTCTCTTTTTTATCCAATAGGATGGAAGAGCCTTCTCCCTTTGTAGCTACCCTGATCGATGGATCCAAGATCACACAAAAAGAGCTTGCGGGGTTTGTGCGCTTCATTAGCACAGAAAAGCAGGGAAAAGACCTCAGCTCAATCAATGTGTGGAATGAAGGGCTCTTAGCTAACTATCTATTTGCCCTTGGATTAGAAGAGCGGTTTTATTCTCTTAGAAAAGATACCTATGATGCATTTTACGAAGATCTATGGGAAAAAATCTCCCAGTACCAGCCGTATGTCCACGCAAAAGCGCCGTTCATTCGAGCGGAGGGAGTGTGGTCGAGTTTTGCTCCCGAAATCAATGAAAAAAGAAAAAGCCTACCTAACAAATGGGATAAAACCGCACTAAAAACCCTTGCAGATCTATACCAAGAAGAGCAGAAATTTCCGGCAGAGATGCTGCGAAGAGTGCTGAGGTATTACGAAAAAGAAGCGCGCGTTGAGCCCGATCCTAGGCTCCGAACTTATCCACTTGGTCTCTTTGGTTTTTCTTCTCCAAAAGCGTGGTTTCCCCCCGAGTTTTTCCAAGACGCCGCACTGTTTTTTATGAATACCGCAAAACAAGCGATCAAAACCGGCTGCACCATCTCTAGATCCACAATTGAAGAAGAGCTGCAAAAAGCTCTTTTTGCCTATCTCCCGAAAGAAGGCGTCGATCCAGAGGCTTTTTCTCGCGGGCAGCTTGCCGCTTTAGGTCTACAAGAAAAACAGCTATTTTCTTTGATGGAAACGCTTCTTTTAGCGACAAAGTATATCGATTCTCTTGGTCAAAGCGCTTTTCTAGATCCAAAGCTTTTCTATCCTTTAGTAGAAGATCAGCTGGAAATGGTCACAGTGAAAAAGCGCTCAATGGCAGAAGATGCGGTTTTTACTACGCATAAAGACTACGCGCTTTTTGCCCTGTATAAAATGGCAGTATCTCCCAGCCAGGGAAAGTATATCGATCAGTATTTTCCCATCGATGTGATTAAGAAAAAATACCCTAAGCTCGTATCTTCTTCCTACAAAGCCTTCTGCTCTTTTGTTTCTTTGCAAGAATGCGCATCGAATCTTCCCTTACAAGAGATCTGGGCTTGGCAAGCAAAAGATGATGGTTACGCGCTTTTACAAAAGCGCATCAAAACCCTTCCCCCAGAAACCTCTCCTGAAAAACGGCTAGAGCATATCGATCTACTGCCACCTGATATGAAGAAAATAGCGCTGGATTTTTCTAAGAAAAAGATGATGCAAAATCGAGAAGACCTCATTGTTTCTACCCTAGAAAAAAAACCGAAAAAAGAGCTGTATATTCAGGTGTTTGCAGATGGATCTCTTACAGGCCTACAGATCGGTAAATCAGCAAAGCTGCAAAAACTTCTTGCAAAAGCGCCTCTACAAGGGCAAATCGATCTAACGGTAGATGAACTAAAAGCGCAAGAAGAGCTATACGCATTTAGCCCTGACGGAGAAGGGTTTTTTCAAATTGCAGTTGTAGAAAAAGGTAAAGAAGAGCTTCTTACCTTTAAAAAAGCGAAACATGCAGGCGCGCTAGAGCCGCTATTTCAAGAGCATATGCAAGAAATGCGTCCTATAGTAGAAAAAACGCATCCTAAGATTTTTTCTTTAAAAGATTCCAAAGTACAAGAAGAGCATCTTGCAAAAGCTCTTTTTCCTTGTAAAGATATCGCAGGGTATTTCGCGTCCCACATAGAGGCTTGTAGGAGCAGTTCGTCTACATACGCCGATACAGTAGATCAGCAGTGGCAGCTCGCTACTTCTGAAGAGAAGATAGAAGGTAAAGAAAAAGCCGCTTTTTTATCCCATCTTTCTGCAAACGAGAGTTCATCTGTCATCAAAACGCCCTTTCCAGCAATCTATACTCTACTGAAAAGAGATAAAAAAGACCTTGCAGAGCTTCCAGAATTTATCAAAGCAAAAAAAGCCCTACAACAAGAAGCAAAAAAGGAGTCTTCGCATCAATTATGGAAAAGTTTTCACGAAAAGGGGCTTTTTTGCATTGAGTGATCTCGATCTTGTACCTTTATCGGTCTTTCCGTTTTTTTCTTTTTCTTTACCTATCTATAAAAAAACCACTGCGTTATTTCATACGAAGAAGTACAAAATCCCTGAGCTGCAACGTTATTTAGATGAAGAGCGTTTTGCCGACGTGTATAGCGCATACGATGAGGAGGCGCTATATTTGCATGTGGATGCGCGCTCTGAAGTAGGGGTAGATACCAACTATAGAAAAGGGGACTGTCTCGAGCTATTTCTTCATACAAAAAAAGACGATACAAGAACCTTTATGACCCAATTTTGCCATCATTTGGTGTTTTTTCCAGAACCTGTCGATGGCAAACTTGTAAAAGAAGTGACAAAGTTTCGTACAGAAGAAGTGCATCCTCTTCTGACTGAAGAAGATCTCGAAGTACAAAGTAAAGTAGAGCCTGGAAGATACTTCCTCGATATCGCCATTCCTTACGCTGCGCTTCACGGTTTTACACCAGAAAAAAAACAGCTGCGCCTTTTCTACAGAATCAATCGTAAAACAGGTCTTTCTCAAAGCTTATCGATGTCCTCTTTAGAATACGATCCGCAAAAAGTACCGCATGCCTGGCCAGAAGTAGAGTTTATTTCTTCTTTTAAATAAAGAGGGTAGGCGGTAATTTCAACAACCTAAATTGTATCTATCTCAAGGAATCATTTGTGGGCGTAAATTCTATAGTGGATCCTAAAATGTATGTGCAAGATGTGTACCGGCTGATCCTCGATTTAACATCTGATCCAACATTTTGGGAAATTGTACAGGATAAAGTAGAAAAAATAGCCGGTAAAACATTTGCCCAGTATTTTGCGCTGAGTAGTGGCTATAACCTAAAAAGTTTAGTAGCGGGAGCTAGAAAATGTATCGATGCATGGCCACAAGATCGCAAAGAAACCGCTGTGCCTTGTATACAAAATATCTTACTAGGAGAGCTGTTTGGAGAGAGCAAAGTAGGTGAAAATAGCCGGGTTGCTTATGCTTTGTCTAGGCGGTCGGGGGCGGATTCTCATCTTATGCGTTCTTTGATTTCTGCCGAAAAAGATCTCCTTGATATGCAAAAAAAACCCATTTATGAGGCGCTTAAAAAAGCGTTTCCTATAGAACTACAGAGTGTAGAGAAAAGCTTTTTGGAAGATTCGTTTGCAGAGAAAAATAATGAGATCATCCGTTTTTTATTGAAGCAGTGTTCTCATCAAGATAGGTTCTGGATTAAGCTATTCGATGTGTATGCTGGTGTATATGAGAAGCAGGTTGGCCTAGATCAAAAAAGCCTGCAAGCAGCTCTACAAGATGCAGAAAAACTCTCTTCTTTTCAATCTTCTTTGGATCAACTAAACATCCCCAGCAAAGAGAGGGCTGCTTTGCAGGGCGTTTGCAAGCAGCTGAAAAGCTCCCTATCGGATAATGATAAAAAAAAGCATATGTTAGGTTTTTTACAGCTTGTCTTGCCGAATCTTTCCGAAGATGGTGTAGTAGTCGAGCTTGCAATCAAGAAGGGATTATTGTGTTTGAAAAAGCCAAGCTGGTTTTTCCTTATGGACAGCAGATGCGCGTATCTTGAAAAAGCATGCGATTACCTTGAACAAAAAGGTAATCTAAGTTGAAAAGAGCTTTTTTAAAAACAAATATCTACTAGACACAATGTATAGCCTCTTTTTAGAATGGATAAAAACGAGGTTCTATGAAATTTAGCAGCTCTCACGAATGGGCAAAGTGGCAAGATGGTACTGCGTATATTGGCATTACCGATCACGCAAAAGAGGAAATTGGAGAGATCACCTACATTGAACTTCCTTCTGTTGGAAGAGAACTGCAAGCAGGTGAAGAAGCGGTCATTGTAGAATCTACCAAAGCAGCGGCAGATATTTACACCCCCCTTTCAGGAAGAGTTACATCGATCAATGAACAGCTGATGCAAAATCCCCAACTGATTTATGAAGGGGGAGAAGATAGCTGGCTTTTTACACTCCAAGACATTGATGAAAATGAGTATCAAGAGCTGTTAACCAAGGAAGAGTATCAATCCCTTTTGTCTTAATGAAAAGAACTTTTTATCGTTTATGTGTGATCCCATGTATGCAATGGCCTAGCTTTAGGGGGTAAGGATGAAAAAACGATTTACCCTGATCCTTCTTAGCGCGGTTGCACTTTTTCTCGGGATTTTTTGGAGAAATACCCTTTCTGTTATTGCGGATGTCTACATCCATGCATCGATTAAACAGCAGCTTGGAGCCTCTTTTACCCGCGGCAACGTATCGTATGAAAAGGGGTATTTATCTATTGAAGATGTCTCAATAAAAAAAGAAGAAAACGGCGTTGCCTATACCCTAAAATCGCAAAAGGTACACATCCAGCCGAAATGGTCTGACGGCGCTTTACAGTATCATGTCCGCTTGTTTTCCCCCGATCTTGTGGTCAAAAAACATCCCGGGGGCCAGTTTTTTTCTACCGAGACAGCGCTTTTTGAAGGGATATTTTTTGAGATCGATGAAGGCTCGTTTTGTTTAGAAGATTTGGTAAAGGAGCAAAAATGCTCTGGAAAAATGCAGCAGATTGCCCCTTTTGCCTATCAGATTTCTTGCCATCAATCTACCGCTTCTATCCGCTATTTTACAGAAAAAGGCGCTGCGCATTGGAGTTTAGATCTAGTAAATATGGATCTTGCTGATGGATACTTTTTAGCCGATTTTTTTCTAGAAAAAGTGCCGTACATTGCTTCTGCATCGGGCAAAGCTACCGGAAGTATTCATATGAAAAAACGCCCTTTAGAAAAAAAGGAGTTTTTTGGTGAATACCATATTGATGATTTAGAGCTCACTTCTTGTCATCAACGTCTAAAAGCAAAAGAAGTGTTTGCCTCATTTTCCTATCCGGTGAAAAGCGCATCTTCTCATAGCCCTTTAGTGGAAGCGTTTTTTGCACCTATTGCCAATGCAAAGTGCGCTATTTCTTTTCATGAATCTACCTTATCTTCTTTAAAAGCGCCTTTACTACAAGATATGGATATCCAATTTTCCTATCACCCTGAAGTAGGCCCCAAACTCTATGCAAAGGCGGTTCATCAAGTAGGGCCTATTGCTCTAGAAGGTAGGGGGTATTTTCATAGCACGAAGCAAAATTGGATGGATGTCACCTGTTTTTTTGGCGAACAGCCGATCTTTTTGCAGGCTAAAGAAAAAGGGGATGAAGCCATTTGTTTAGAAGGGCGCTGCACTAGATTTTCCCATGAAAAACTCGATGTTTTACGCGATCTTTTTTCCTCTTTTTATCCCACGCTAGAAGGGGCGACTATTCAAGAGGGGAAAACAACGCTCGATCTAAAGGCGTATGTAGACCATGGAGAATTTAAGGATATAGTCGTAAACAAAGCAGCTATTGAGAACTTATCTTTCCACCTGCCGAAAAAAGATATCTATTGCCGCGCAAAAAAGATTTTTTTCAAAGGTTCGTATGATCTAAGTGAAAAAAACGGGTTTTCCTCCCTTTTTTCTACCATCGATATCGAGGAAGGCAACCTTTTGTATAGAGGCGTGGAAATCGCGCAGGTGCAAAGCGGTTATTCTGAAGAAAAGGGATATATCCTTCCTTCAAAATGTGTTTTCTCAATAGAGGGATTAGAAAACCATATTGAGGTAACAGGGCCGATTGACGAGTGTTCTCTTACAAGCATGGTTCAGGGAAATACCAGACGTTTTTTTTCCAAGTACATCTCTCATGAAGAAGAGTTTTCTGAAGAGATCAGCGCAACGATTTCTATCAAAAAGAAAAAAGATGAGGCGCTTGTCTTCGGTAGTTTACAAATCGCAGAAGAAGATATTTCTTTTGGTTTAGATGTAGTTGTAGAGCCTATCCATCTTTGTAAAGTACATAGCGGTTGGATGAGGGCAAAAGATATAGACCTTGCTCACTACGCTCCATTTTTTTCAGGCACGTTATTCAAAGGTAAAGCAGATGTTTCGATGCAGTACCAAAAGCTGCGAGCGCATTTTGATTTAATCGGCTCTGACTACGCTTTTCGGATGAAAGGAGTAGAGCTTTTGTTAGGCGATACGGCAAATCTTTCTTTTAGCTATGATTTTTCAGATCATACATGGGACTGCGATGCACTTTTGCATAAAGCGTCTTTGATGATCGACCGTTTTTCTATGCGCTTTGAAGATATCGAAGGACCCTTTTCTATTCGGCAGAATTTCCTTCAAGCAAATCAACTTGCATTTACCCTAGAGGAAATTGAAGGCGCTTTAGATGTGTATCTCGATTTTCGGGATCAAGTGCATTTAGATGTGTTTAGTAGCGTAATGCAGGGAAATCTTTCTTCAGTAAGCGCTCTTTGTAATCGCGCAGGGATTTCTTGTAAACTGCCTTTAAAAGGCGCTTTTGCGGTAGAAAAAGAGGGGTGTTATATCTCAACAGATTTTGTATCCGATACAAAGTGGGGAGTTTCTGCAAATATATCTGGTGGGAAAACCGAGCTTACTTCCCAGGTGTCGATAGAAGATGTGCAAGCGATCATCTCGTATCACTCTGATCCCAATCAAGAAGTAGAAGGATCGATGGAGGCTACTTGCAAGCTAGGCGACAAAACATACGCTCTTTCTATGCCAAGTTTATACCGTGAAGCTGCAGGATCGATTGCTTTTGATCTTCGTTTAGAAGATGCTTTCTGGGATATCCTCCGGCTGAAAGGAACCTGTAGCTATGAAAAAGATCGAGGTTTTGCTCTCGACTTTACAGAAGAAAATGTAGAGGTTTTCGGGGAAAAATGTGCGATCAGCTCCGCTTTATTAGATGAACACCTTAGGCTAAAAAGTGGGCAGTTAGCCGTAGAGATGCCCCTTTCTTTAGTAGAAAAACGTCTTTCTTTCTTTTTGCCGCTGTTTTCCTGCAGAGATCTCGATGTTTCTAACCTTTTTCCTTGCCCAGTAAAAGGAGCGGTAAAAACAGTATTTCGGCTAACGGATCAAGGCGCAGAAATGGACCTAAAGGGAGAGAACCTGCAGCTTGGTAAAAAAACTTTTTCCTCATTTTTACTGCATGCAGCCATAGATGAAAAAAAATGGGTTGTAGATCAGTGCGTTTTAGATGATTTTTCCACCTCTTTTTCTTGGGAATATGGCAAAGGCATTTCTGCAATAGAGCTTTTTTACGATCAAGAAAGCATTGCCCTTTTTGATGTACAGGAAAAAGAGCCAGGGGCATTTTCTGCTCATGTGCAAAAAATTGCCCTTTCAACTAAGCATTTAGATCTTTTGCTGCCGTGGGAAAAGGCGCTTTCTGGCGCCGTGCTCGCTTCGGGATACGCCTCTTTTCGCCTACCGCAGAAAGAGAAAAAACCCTATTTTGATCTAGACTTAGATATCGAGCCTGAGACCTTAGTATGGGAAAATACATGGGAGTGTCATAACCTTTCTCAGATTCATGTATCGTATTCCTTAGAAAAAGGGTTATTGATTACAGGTCTTGATTTTAGCGCGGTTAGCCCCACTTTAGACCGAGATGATTTGCGATGTCAAATTGGGTCTATTGCTTATGATAAAGGAGAGTATTTTTTACATGACGTATCTTTTTACGTGCCGCAAGATGGGCTTTTGCCTTTAGTAAAACCTCTAGGATTGCCCCCACTCTTAGAAGCCCGGCTAAAAGATGTGGCCTTTGCAAGAGACGTCAATATTTTGGCTGATGTGCATATTGAAGAAACAGGTAAAAAGCTTTCTTGTACGCTGAGCGAGCTATCTATTCCCATTGGAGAAGATGCGTATCTATTTGAAAATGTGACCTGTTTACTAGCCGATCAGCTCTGCAGCTGCG